>WNFO01002026.1_pt1 | contig 16520 bp, 15 predicted proteins | sample 5400251 | NCBI WGS metagenome assembly WNFO01 (sample SAMN13153354, study PRJNA577476) | soil metagenome | isolation source: 100 cm saprolite under Madrone tree | place: USA:California | collected 2016-06-14 | reverse complement strand
TGAGACGTCGGCAGCTTTGGGCATCGCCGAATCAACCGTCAAAACCCATTTGCACCGCGTGTTCGACAAAACGGGCGCCCGTCGTCAGGCGGATCTTGTCAAGCTCGCCGCCGGATTTTTCAATCCGTTGGCTGGCTGATGCGGGCGCGCTTGCGCATTTTATCCGATCGCGAAATCGATTTCATTGGAGGAAGCCATGACTAGTGTGAATACTGCGACCCAGGTTGATGAAGGCAAGCTCAATGCATTTATCGGTCAGATGCTCAACGACCTCGGCGGTGCGTCCAGCATCGCCATGGTCCGAATGGGCGATGCGCTTGGGCTGTACAAGGAACTGCACACCAAAGGACCCATGACATCCGCCGAGCTCGCCAGCAGCGCGAAGGTCGATCCGCGGTACTTGCGCGAGTGGCTGTCCAATCAGGCGAGCTCCAACTACCTGTCCTACGACCCGGCATCGGCGAAGTTCACGTTGACGCCCGAACAGGCCATGGTGTTCGCGGTTCCGGAGAGCCCGGTCTACCTGATGGGCGGCTTCGATCTGATGGCGGCGCTGCTCGACAACCAGCCCAAGGTTCAGGCTGCTTTCAAGTCTGGTGGCGGCGTTGCCTGGGGCGATCAGGCCGGCTGCATGTTCTGCGCGGTGGCCCGTTTTTTCCGGCCCGGCTATCACAACCACCTCGTATCCACATGGCTTCCCGCCCTGGCTGGCGGCGTGTTGAAGAAGCTCGAAACCGGAGCCAAAGTCGCAGACGTCGGTTGCGGCCATGGCTGGTCGACCGTCATGATGGCCAAGGCGTTCCCCAAATCCGAATTCGTCGGTTACGATTTCCATCCGGCCTCGATCGCGGATGCGCAGGCTCACGCCAGAACCCATGGGGTTTCGGACAACACGCGCTTCGAGGTGGGCCTCGCCAAGGATTATCCCGGCAAGGACTTCGATCTCGTGACGTGCTTCGATTGCTTGCACGACATGGGTGACCCCGCGGGCGCAGCTGCCCACATACGCAAGTCCCTGAAGGAAGACGGAACCTGGATGATCTGCGAGCCGATGGCCGGCGATCGTCTCGAACAGAATCTCAATCCGGTCGGGCGTTTGTACTACGCAGCATCGACCATGATTTGCGTGCCAACGTCGCTGTCGCAGGAGGTCGGCACCGCGCTCGGCGCACAGGCCGGCGAGGCCAGGCTGCGCGAGGTCATTCTCAAGGGCGGCTTCACGAGCGTGCGTCGCGCTGCCGAGACGCCTTTCAATATGATCATGGAAGCGAGGCCTTGAGAGCGTGTCCACGCTGCTAGCCGTACTGACCACGCCCACCGGCCGCGAGGATCCTCGCGGCCGTCATCCGAGACCGGGATTTCCGGCATGATCGACGATGTCGGTGGGCCGATCGACTACGATGAATGCGGCGCCGGTCCGACCGTCGTGCTGGTGCCGGGATCGTGCAGCACCGGCTCTGCCTGGCGGCCCGTGATCGCGGCCTGGGAAGGCCGGTTCCGCTGCGTGACCACAAGCCTGCTCGGCTACGGACGAACAGCGGAACGCCGCACCGCCGAGGATCGCTGCATTTCGCACGAGGCCGCGGCCCTGGAGGCGGTCATTCGCAAGACCGGTGACCCGGTCCATCTCGTCGGGCACTCGTTTGGCGGGGTGGTGGCGCTTGCCGTCGCATTGCGCAACCGGGTTCCTCTCGCAAGCCTCTCGATCGTGGAGGCCCCGGCGGTAGAGCTGCTGCGGGAAAGCGACGAGCATCAACACTATCGCGCATTCCGTCAGATGTCGGAGGCCTACTTCGCCGATTTTGAAAACGGCAACCAGGAAGCAATCGCGTCGATGATCGACTTTTACGGCGGCGCCGGCACCTATGCCTCGTGGCCTCCCCGCGTGAGAGCCTACGCGGTAGAGACGACACCCGTTAACATCCTGGATTGGGCCAGCGCCTATGACTTCGCGCTATCGGAGACGGCCCTCGCTGCGGTTAAAGTCCCGACCCTGGTGCTCCGAGGCGGGGCAAGCCACCCGGCGATGCAGCGCGCCAATGAGTTGCTCGGCACCCACATCAAGGGGGCCTCCCTCCTGACGATTGCTGGCGCCGCGCACTTCATGATCGCGACCCATGCCGCCGAAGTGGCCGGCGCCGTGGCTCGCCTGGTTGATGGTGAGCCACGGTGACGTGTTCGGTGTGCCCTCACACAATTGCTGCGCTGTAACGCTGCCCTACTCGACCGGCCGGCCGGTCACCGTCGCGAGTTCGCGCACCAGACGATCGGAGACCTGGCCGGTCACCGGGATCTTGCGCTCGCGCTCGAATTTCTGGATCGCGGCCTGGGTGTCGGAACCGACCGTGCCGGTCGGTTTCAGCTGGCCGTAGCCGTATTCGGTGAGCGCCCGCTGCACCGCCGCCACGCGGCGCGGGCCCGCGGCTTGTGCGGTATTAGAAGGCGCCACAGCTGGCGCGTTGGTCGATTTAACGAGATTGGCGAGTGGATCCGCGGCTTTCGGTTCCGCGGGCTTTGGGTCGGCCGGCGATGGTTCGACGGATCTTGTCATGGCGTCAACCGGGCGCGGACGCGGCAACGGGCTGGCCGATATCGATCCTGTCGCCGGCAGAGCAACCACCGAGCCGAACATCGGCGAGGGATGACGTCCCGCTTGCAGAAAGAGCGCGTTGGTGATGATCGCACTGACCGCCGCAAATGCCAACATGCCGGCAATCATGTCTTTCGGGCTATGAAGCAAGATGCGCATCGCAAGGCCGCGCTCCGCGTCCGCGGCGACCGCAACCGCGCTTGCACCCGCGCCACGGCGGCGGCGCGGCATGTCGTTCTTCGCATTTTGTCTAGGCACTTTTTTTCACCTGGTGAGCTTGATCCTGGGTTGCGGATCGCGGAGTGAGCTTGGCCACGTTGCTGGGCGGTTGCGGCGCCGGCGGCGTGAACGTCAGCGGCAACGCAACGCTTACAGTGGTTCCTTCATCGATCTTGCTCTGTACAATTATCTCGCCGGCATGCAACTCGACAAGACTTTTTACGATCGACAGCCCGAGGCCGGTTCCTTCGTGCCGCCGCTGATAGGTCTTGCCCGCCTGGAAGAAGGGATCACCGATCCGCTTGAGATCGTCGGCCGCGATGCCGACGCCGTTATCGGTGACGCGAAGCATCAGCCGCGATCCCTCGACAGTGGCGGAAACCGTCACCCTGCCGCCGCGCTCGGTGAACTTGATGGCGTTGGAGACGAGGTTCAGCACGATCTGCTTGAACGCGCGCGGATCGCCGGTCATATCAGGCAAATCCTCCGGCGCGCGGCTCACCAGATCGATCGCATTGTCCCGCGCCTTCAACGCCAGCAGGTTACAGCAATTGAGCAGCGCGGCCCGCGGCGCGAACGGCTCCGGCGAAATCTCGAAATTGCCGGATTCCATCTTCGACATGTCGAGAATGCCATTGACCACCGACAGCAGATGCTGACCTGAATCATTGATCAGCTGGGCATATTCCTTGCGGCGCGCAGCAGTCACCATCAACACGTCTTCCTGAACAATCATTTCAGAAAACCCGATGATGGCATTGAGCGGCGTACGCAGTTCGTGGCTCATGGTGGCGAGGAAGCGGGTCTTGGACGCGTCCGCCTGCTCGGCGGCAGTGCGCGCCAGATCCAGCGCCTGTTCCTGGATTTTCCGGTCGGTGATATCGCGCATCACGGCGACGACCTCGGCATCGAGCGTGGCCGTTGTGTCCGGTGCCTGTTCGAGCGGCCGGCAACGCATTTCAATCCAGATGAAATCGACCAGGTTACCGCGCTCGCTGCCACGTGGCGCATCGCGCTTGAGCCGAAATTCGACGCTGCGCGCCTCGCCGCCGCGCGCGGTGTCCGAAAGCGCGGTGAGATAGGCCGGACGATCGACGACGTGGACGCGGTCGAACAGACCGTGCCCCAGCAGCCGCGATACGGGCGCTCCCAGCATCGTTTCCGCCGCGGGCGAAATGAACTGCACCGCGCCATTGCGGCGATGACGCGAAATCACATCGCTCATGTTTCGCGCCAGCAGGCGATAGCGGTCCTCCTCGACGTAGAGCAGCGCAACGCTGGTGCGCGCGAGCGACTCGGCGCCAAAGGCAAGCCCGGCTGCATAGAGCGTCGCCGATGCGACACCGAATGCCATGAATATACTGCGCGAGACCGTGTTCACCTCCGGTGTCGGCAACATGCCGAAATATCCGAACGCGATCAGCATGGCAGCGCATGTCAGCGCCAGCGCGGATGCCAGCGCGACCACGCGGCGCGATGCCGAGAGCGCGGCCTCAAGCGGAACAACGACAAGCCAGATCGCAGCAAATGATTTGATGCCGCCGGTGGTCATTGCCACCGTCATGACCAGACCCGCCAGCGCCAGCGACGACAGCACATGCGCGCCTTCGTAGCGGCCGGTGCGCGACAAGAACCACGACAGCAGAATCGGGGCGATCAGCCAGGCGAATGCCGCGACCTCAAGGGCGGTGGGCGCGCCGCGCATCGCAAGATAGGCCGGAAATGCCGCGAAAGCAGCCAGGCTTCCGAGCAGTCGCGGCGCCATGAAGGCGCGGTGGCGCGCGCGCGTCAACGCATCATACTGCGCCGACGAATGCAGCAACGTATCGAGGCAATCGCGGATGATACTCAAAACTGTCACGGCTCTCGCGCTGCGGCTTGTTCGTCAAAAATGACGCGCCGGAACGCCCCCTTATCGTTACCGCACCGTGTCAGAGTGAAATTAAGCGAACGCTAAGGCCCGCAATTCCGCAGTCAAAGACCGTGTCTTAGCGGGGTTTCGCACGCCGGGAGACGGCGCATTCGGTGCAGATGGTGAACGTCCGGTTTCCAGAGCGCACCGGGTATGGTTTCGAAATGGTGGATGTGGCCGGCGTATCCGTTCCATTACGGGAAGCCGTCATCAATCGAAAATTTACATCGAATCTAATGAATCGCATTTTCGACAAATTTTCGCCGGTTTAGCCTCAATGCGAACACTTGCGATTTATCGACGGCTGCTAGTCAAAGACCAACTGCGGAATCAACCGCAGCATGAACGAAATGGACGACCGGGGTCGCGAGATGTTTTTTCTGCTTCGCATGGCATTTTGGCTCGGGCTGGTGCTTGTGCTGTTGCCCCTTGAGAAGACGCCTGAATCGGACAAGTCACCGCAAGTGGGGGCGTCGGAAGCCGTGTCCGCTGCGACCGCGGCGGTGTCAGACATGAGTCAGTTCTGCAAGCGGCAGCCGGCGGCGTGCGAAGTTGGCGGCCAGGCCGCGACTGCGATCGGGCATCGCGCCCAGGCAGGTGCGCGCAAACTATATCAAATCATCACCGACAAGCGCGCGTCGGATCACACCAGCTCGATTGGCGGGATCGAGAACGCAGATGCTTCGCTCGCAGAGACAGCGTCGCACGACACGCTGACGCCGAATGATCTGCAGGCGGAGTGGCGCGGCGTGCCATGACCGCAAATTAGGCCCGGAACTATTTCGATTTTGATCCGGCAATATCGCTTTCGGTCTCCCGAGATCCTATATATGGCTGTGGGATTGAGCGCGGGACATGATGACGATCGACGAAATCAGGGATAATTTTGCGCTGTTGGACGATTGGGACGACCGCTATCGGTATGTCATCGAACTCGGCCGCACCCTGGCTCCGATGCCCGAAACCGAGCATTCCGCCGCCAACAAGGTGCAAGGCTGCGCCAGCCAGGTCTGGCTTTCCAAGCAGATCGACCGCGGCAACGGCGACGCACCAGTGCTGAACTATCTCGGTGACAGCGACGCGCATATCGTGCGCGGACTGATCGCAATCCTGCTGACACTTTATTCCGGCCACACGCCGCAAGAGATTCTTGCCACCGACGCCATCGCGGTATTCGACGAATTCGGATTTCGCGAGCACCTGACGCCGCAGCGCTCCAACGGCCTGCGCGCCATGGTCGAGCGCATTCGCTCCGACGCGCGCGAAGCGGTGGCCGCGGCCTTCTGAAAGTTCACTCTCACCGTTGAGAGAATTACGCCAGGCGCCTGGCGCGGCCAAAGCTATTTCCGCCGCCGCCGTTGTTGGCCAAGCCCCATTTTTTTGGCGAGTTGGGAACGCGCCACCGCATAATTCGGCGCGACCATCGGATAATCCGCCGGCAGGCCCCATTTGTCCCGGTATTGTTCCGGTGTCATGCTGTATTGCGTGCGCAGATGGCGCTTCAGGGATTTGAAGCGCTTGCCGTCCTCAAGACAGACCAGATAGTCCGGAGTCATCGATTTTTTGACGGAAACGGCGGGTTTGGCGGGCTCGAGAGGCGCTTCGACCCGGCCTGTCGAGACCCGCAGCAGGGCCGCGTGAATTTGGCTGATCAGGCCCGGGATTTCGGAAGCCGGTGTCGGGTTATTGCTGAGATAGGCCGACACGATGCTCGCAGTCAGGTCGATGAAATTCTTGCCGGCAGCGTCGGTCATGGCCAGAACCTTCCATAGATCGTAATCACGCTCGGAACTTATGGATCGGAAAGTATCCGGCGCGAACCAATACGCTTTCGCAATCTTCCACTACTGTCGAATATGAGCGGATTGCTGCCGACGTGACAAGAACAACGGCATTCTATTTTTCGAGGCAAGTTCGCCGGAAGTACACCTCGTCATGAACGCTGGTCGAGATGGGCGCGCAGTTCATCGATGGAGGCGAATCGCATCAAGCCTTCGGGCAATTGCGCCTCGATCGAGCCGTCGGAATACAACGAATAGGCCATTCCATCGACGACGCCTGATTTGAGAATCGTCACCGGCGGCTGATCTTGCGCGGCCGGAGGGGGACGATCTGCCGCAGCTGCTCCGGCGTTTGCCTCGGTAAACGCCGGTGGCGTCCGACCGCGACGGCGCGGCGCTGGGGCATCGCCCCTCAAACGTTCCGGTTTTGGCCAGGCATCGTCGAACGATGGCGGCGGAAGCTCGCTTGATTCGGCACGTGGCTCTGGACCAAGATCAGCCACGGAAGGATCGCTCATCCGCCCCTGAGTACGCTCGCGCTCTTTCCGCGATGATGAGGAAAACAGCAGATTGCGCCGCGGCTTAGCGGCTGGCGCCGCCTCCACCGGCTCTGGCGCGGACGGCCCGCGATCACGCTCCGCAGCCTCCTCGCGCCATGGGGCTGTGGACGGCGCCGGCAACTCTGCATGGTCTACTTCTTCCACGGACGGCAAGTCGTGGCTGAATGAGAAACCGCCTTTTTCCGGAGCCTGATCGCGCGGGGCGCTTGGGGCTGCCTTGGTTCCCGCCGGAACACTAAGGCCAAGCCGCAATGCTATTTTCCTCAGTTCCCGAACGGCTGCCCAGAGGCTGAGCATGATCGCCCCGGTGCAAGCCGCGACCGTACCCGACAGAATCAGGGTATTGCCGAAACTCAGGTCCATCTGGATGCCAAGACCGACCGTGAGGAGACCGGCCAATAGCACGCCAATCCCACCGATCAACAACACAACCATCATCAAATTCACCCCCGGCTGCGCCCGAAATGCTCGCAAGCCGCCAAGGCCAAGATACTGTCATATTGTGCACACCGCCAACGGACAAATGTGGGCGCAGTTCCCGCAAAAAACTCCATTGACGTTAGACCCGCTCCGAAGCACCAGTTGGGCACGCCAATTTATTTTGCTTTGCAGCGATTGTTGCACTGCATCAGGAAAATTAAGCCACAATTCCCAATTACTTGGTAAGGGAACTGCGCTATATGGATGCCGGGGAATGAGGCTCAAAGCGCTTACGCTGGGCCATAAGGGACTCCGGGTTACCAATAGCCATGTCATCCATTACGACTTCGGCCATCGACACGCCCTCGCGGCGCTCGATCGAGCGGACTTGCGACGACCTCGCCATCATCGTGCTGGCGGCGGTCGCATTGATCGCAAGCCTCACCTTTCGCGATTATGGATTGGGCTGGGACGACTACACCCACGCCGAATATGCCGATCTGCTGTTGCGCATGTATGGCTCCGGTTTCAAGGATACCGGGGCGCTGTCGTTCGCCAATCTCTACATGTATGGCGGCGGCTTCGACATGGTGGCGGCGCTGCTGCACAAGGTCATCCCGCTCGAACTGTTTGAAACTCGCCGCCTGCTCGGCGCGTTCGTCGGCGTGATCGGACTTGCGGTGACATGGCGGCTCGGCCGGCGTGTCGGCGGCCCGCTTGCGGGGCTCGCAGCGCTGCTGATGCTGGCGCTGTGCCCGACCTTCTACGGGCATATGTTTATGAATCCGAAGGATGCGCCATTCGCTGTTGCGATGGTGATCCTGATGCTGGGCCTTGTCCGTCTGGCCGAGGAATATCCTTCGCCCTCGCCGCGGACCATCCTGATTGTCGGTCTCGGCGCTGGCCTGTCGATCGGTTCGCGCATCCTTGGCGGGCTCGCGCTCCTCTATGCCGTTGCCGGCTTCATGCCGCTGTTCCTGGAGGAAATTCACACGCACAGCGCGCGCGAAGCTGCTCAGCGCTTCGCCCATGTTGTCTATGTGCTGCTGCCCGGCCTGGTCCTCGGCTACCTCGTGATGGGGCTGATCTGGCCGTGGTCGATCATGGAGCCGGCCAATCCTTTCCACGCGCTGACGTACTTCTCGCACTTCTTCGAGAAGCCATGGAAGGAAATGTTCGATGGCGCGCTGGTCTCAGTGCCTGACATGCCCTGGTCGTATCTGCCAACCCTGTTCGCCCTGCAACTTCCCGAAGTACTGCTTGGTCTGGCGATCGCCGGTGTCGTGGGCACGTTCATGTCGCTGTCGCGCACTGATGTGTCGGCCCGCCGCAAGACCATCCTGCTGATGCTGACACTGGCGGCAACGCTGCCGCTCGTGGTCGCGATGGTGAAACGCCCGGCGCTCTACAACGGCATTCGCCATTTCATTTTTGTTATTCCACCGATGACGGTGCTCGCAGGCACGGCGTTCGCCCAGGGAATGAACTGGCTGAAGGAAAATCGTCGCAGTTGGCAGCCCGCAGCCTTGGCCGTTTTCTCGTTCGGCCTGTTGTTGCCGCTCGGCGAAATGATCCGGTTGCACCCCTACCAATATACGCACTTCAATCATATCGCCGGCACGGTTCGATCGGCCGACAGCATGTTCATGCTGGATTACTGGGGCCTCGCGCTGAAGCAGGCATCCGATGGCCTGCGCGAGGAACTGATCGAGCGGCAGGAAGCCCCGCCACGGGGACGCAAATGGAAGGTCGCGGTGTGCGGCCCGCAGCGTCCAGCGCAAGTCGCGCTCGGCCCCGACTTCACGATCGGCTGGGATAGCCATGCGGCCGACTTTGCGATGACGCTCGGCGAATTCTACTGCAAGGGTCTGACCGCGCCGGTGCTGGTGGAAATCAAGCGCGATGACGTGGTATTCGCGCGCGTCTACGATATCCGCGGGCGCAGCATTTCCAGCCTGCTGGCAATTCCGGCGCCGTAGGCGCGCAAAACCTCGTTGGAATGGCATAACTGCCACGCGAACCCCGCGCCTTGCTGCGAAACAAGCGCGGGGCTAGTCTTGCTCAGCAAATCAACGGTCCATACGGGAGAACCGATCATGTCACCAGCGGAAGGTCGCCTGAAGGAAGTACCGTCGGACATGACGGAGGCTGAATGGAACCAGCGGGTTAATCTCGCCGCCTGCTATCGTCTTATCGCGCATTATGGCTGGGACGATCTGGTCGATACACATATCTCCGCGCGGGTGCCGGGACCGGATCATCATTTCCTGATCAACCCCTATGGCTTGATGTTCGACGAGATCACCGCGTCGAGCCTGGTCAAGGTCGACCTCGACGGCAACCAGCTCAGCAAGAGCGATTACAGCATCAACCCTGCGGGTTTCACCATCCATTCCGCGATTCACGAAGTACGCGAGGATGCCGGCTGCGTGCTTCATCTGCACACGCCCGACGGCACCGCGGTGGCGAGTTGCATGGAAGGCCTGCTGCCGTTGAACCAAACCGCGCAGCTCGTCACCCATGATCTCGCCTATCACGACTATGAAGGCATCGCGCTCGACCACGACGAACGCCCGCGCCTGCAAAAGGACCTCGGCACCAAGAACCACATGCTGTTGCGCAACCACGGCACGCTGACGGTCGGCCGCTCGGTGGCTTCCGCCTTCGAGCGCATGTTCCACCTGGAGCGTGCTTGCACCATGCAGGTACGCACCCGCATGCTGGGGCCATCAGCCTATCCGGTCGAGCAGGCGGTGGTGGACAAGAACGCCAGCCTGTTCACCGACCCCAACCGGCAGGAACTGCGCTCAACGACGCTGGTATGGCCGGCGCTGCTGCGCAAGGTCGACCGGCTCGACCCCAGCTACAAGAATTGAAAGTCTGATGGTTTCGGTGTAGTATCGCATCCAACGACCTCTGCACTTCTCCTCGAAACGCCGCCCAATTCCGGGCGGCGTTTTTACTTGGAGCTAGCTGTAGGGTGGGCAAAGCGCAGCGTGCCCACCATCCAAGACAACCATTTGGCTAGATGGTGGGCACGGCGCAAAGCGCGCCTTTGCCCACCCTACGCGGTATCGCAGTTCAGCGCGGCGCGTCAGCCAGCGCTCCCAGAATTCGCGCCCACGAACGAATGCCCTTGTGGAAGCTTTGCAGGTCGTATTTTTCGTTCGGAGAATGGATGTTGTCATCGTCCAGGCCGAAGCCCACCAGCACCGTGTCGAGACCGAGCGTGCGCTTGAAATCCGCCACGATCGGGATCGAGGCGCCTGAACCCATCAGCACCGTTTCCTTGCCCCACTCCTCGGTCAATGCGCGCTTGGCCGCGGCGAGCGGCTTCATGTTCCAGTCAAGCGCAATGGCCGGCGCGCTGGAATGGTCGCCAAACTCGGCTGTGCAGTCTTTCGGCAGCCGCGCGGAAACGTAATCGCGAAAGGCCTTTCGGATCTTGCCGGGCTCTTGCCCCACCACCAGCCGGAACGAGATCTTGGCCGAGGCTTCCGCCGGAATCACCGTCTTGGAACCCTCGCCGGTATAACCGCCGATGATGCCGTTGACGTCGCAGGTCGGGCGCGACGAGATTTGCTCGATCAACAGGCGGCCTTTTTCGCCGGCAGGCACCGACAGCCCGATCGGTTTGAGAAAGGATTCCGGCGTCAGGTCAAGCTTCGACCACTGGTCAAGAATATCCAGCGGCAGGTCCTTCACCCCGTCGTAGAAGCCAGGGATGGTGATGTGGCCGTCCTCGTCGAAAAGGCTGCCGAGGATACGGGTCAGCACCCGGATCGGATTTTGCGCGCCACCTCCGAAGATGCCGGAATGCAGATCGCGATTGGCGGCCTTGATCTTGACTTCCTCGTAAACAAGTCCGCGCAGCGACGTGGTGATCGCCGGCGTATTCGGATCCCACATGCTGGTGTCGCAGACCAATGCGAAGTCGGCCTTGAGGTCTTCCTTGTTCTTTTCGAGAAACGGAACGAAATTTTTCGATCCGATTTCTTCCTCGCCTTCGATCACGATGGTCACGTCGACCGGCAGCGAACCCGTGACAGACCGCCAGGCCCGGCAGGCTTCGACGAACGTCATCAGCTGCCCCTTATCGTCCTCCGCACCGCGCGCGACGATGATTTTTCGCCCATCGGCATGGTCCGTAACGGCCGGTTCGAATGGCGGACGATGCCAAAGATTGAGCGGATCGACCGGCTGCACATCGTAATGACCATAGAACAATACGTGCGGCCGCCCGTTTCCCTTCGCGCCCCCATTTGGCTTGGCGACGATGGCGGGATGACCGGCGGTCGGACGGACCTCCGTCGCGAAGCCGAGCGACGCGATATCCTTGGCAAGATGATCGGCCGCCGCCTTGCAATCCCCGGCGAAGGCCGGGTCCGCCGAGATCGATTTGATCCTCAGCAGGGCAAATAGCCGCTCGAGGCTGTTGTCGAAATCGGCATCGATGCGGTCGAGGACCGGTTGAAGTTGCGGCGCGTTGGACATTCTCATCTTCCCTTGGCTAGCGGGCTTGCCTCTGCATGTCAGGTTGTAACTCGCCAGCCGCCGGAGACAAGGCGCAAGCAGCGCCCTCCGAAGGCGGATGCAGGATGTGCCAGGCCAATCCTCCCGCAATCACGGCGGCGGCAGCGAGGTTGTTGCCGTAGGCCTGCAGATCCTTTGGAAAAATCTGAAACGACAGGCACATTAGACTTCCCGCGGCCGCCAGCACGGCCCAGGTGCCCGCCCGCACGGCATGACGCTGATCGTAGGCCGCCCGGTGTATCAGGACGGTCATCGGGAAGAACAGCCACAGGAAATAATACTGCCGGGCTAACGGCGACGCCACCGTCATCAGGCAGAATAGGATACCCAGTTCTTCGGCATTCGAGCGTGGTGTTGTCCGCGAACGGGCCGGCATGACCGCGACGTATCCAAGCCCGATCGCCAACGATACCGCGAGCACGATCCAATTCGCCGTCTTGAAATCGAGAGCGACCAGATTCATGTATTGCGGCGGCTTGGCCGGATTATCCTGGTTGTAATTGACCGGGCGCGTCAGCCGGTGCGTCACCGCGATAATGGACTGATTGACCCAGGACCAGTTCTGCTCGGCGCGCTGCCCGAAGCCCTGCTCCGAGCTAGATCCAACCATGCCCTGAAACCATGTCTTCAGTTCGGAAACGTTGTGCTGAAAACCACGCACGGGAGCCGGAACCACGAACAGAAAGATTCCGAGGAAGACAATCATGCCTGCCGCCGACGCCCATTGCCTGCGCCAGAGCAGATAAGGAAACACGGCCACCGGGAAAACCTTGATTGCGGCGGCCAGCGCAAACATGCTTCCCGACATCCATGGGCGCCCGTGCTGCAGCAGCCAGAACCCAAGCAACATCATCGCCAGCAGAACGAGATTGGGCTGCCCGAGATCGAACATGTCGAAAACAAAGGTTACCGTAACGAAGCCCGGCAGCGCCGCCAGCCACGGGCCGGGTATTCGCCCCGAGCCCGTCATCGCATTCGAGAATTGAGCCGTCATCCACCACGCCGCCGCGTTGAGAGCCGACAGGCACAGATAGAGAGGTATCTTGCCGAAATAGCTGGGTATCGCGAGCAGGACCGCGGGCAGCGGCGGATAGATGAATTCGAAATAGGCATTGGGATCGCTGGGATAGAGATCCCTGCCCTGCAGCACCTGCTGCCCGGCCCAGAACCAGAGCGGATAGTCCTTTGTCTTTCCGTTCCCCCAAATTTCCGGAACAAGCACGTCAGCGGTCAACGCGATACAGCAGACCAGAAAAAGAATATCGAGCGGCGCTCGCAACGACGGATATCTCAGCACACGCAACTTTCCGAAAAATCCGGGGAAGATCCCGTCGCAGTAAACAGGCGCAAGACTCCAATAACTCTACCGTCGCAACAATCCGCCGAGCGCGCCGCGTACCAGCGCGCGGCCGACCGAACCGCCAATCGAACCGCCCATCGATTTACCGAGATCGGCAGCCAATCCGCCGACCACCTTGTTGGTAACCGAGCGCGTGACGCTTCGCGCGATAACCTGACCGGTCGACATCCTGCCGCGCGATACGTTGGTGCCGAAAATCGTTCCGACGATCGCGCCGATCTGCCCGAGAACTCCCCCGCCTCCGCCGCCAGCGGATCCGTCTGCGGACGCCGCGGTTCCGGCCACGCGCTTCTGCAGCACCTCATAGGCGGATTCGGAATCGATCGTGGTGTCGTATTTGCCCTTTAGCGGGCTGTTGTTGATGATCGCCTTGCGTTCCTCAGGCGTGATCGGTCCGATCCGAGCCGTGGGTGGCCGGATCATGACACGTTCGACCATCGCAGGCGTGCCGTTGCCCTCGAGAAAAGACACCAGCGCCTCGCCCTTGCCCAGTTGGGTGATGACCTGCGCGGTGTCGAGCTTCGGATTGGCTCGGAACGTCTCCGCCGCCGCCGCGACCGCCTTCTGATCACGCGGGGTGAAGGCCCGCAACGCGTGCTGCACGCGGTTCCCCAATTGGGCGAGCACCTTGTCCGGTACATCGATCGGGTTTTGCGTCACGAAATAAACCCCGACGCCCTTCGAGCGGATCAGCCGTACGACCTGCTGGACCTTGTCCATCAGCGCCTTCGGCGCATCGTCGAACAGCAGATGCGCTTCGTCAAAGAAGAACACCAGCTTGGGCTTCGGCGGATCGCCGGCCTCCGGCAACTCTTCGAACAGCTCCGAGAGCATCCATAGCAGGAAGGTCGCATAGAGCCGGGGACTCTGCATCAGCTTGTCCGCCACCAGGATGTTGATCATCCCGCGGCCATCGTTATCGGTGCGCATGAAATCCTTCAGCGCCAGCGCCGGTTCGCCGAAAAAACTGGCGCCGCCCTGATTTTCCAGCACCAGAAGCTGACGCTGGATCGTTCCCACGGTCTGCTTCGAGACGTTTCCGTACTGCGTGGTCAGTTCGGCGGCATGTTCCGCAATGAACGACAGGATCGCACGCAGATCCTTCATATCCAGCAGCAGCAACCCCTGCTCGTCGGCGACCCTGAACGCGATGTTCATCACGCCTTCCTGGACGTCGTTGAGATCCATCATGCGGGAAAGCAGCAGCGGACCCATTTCCGAGACCGTGGCACGTACCGGATGACCCTGCTCGCCGAAGACGTCCCAGAAAACCGTCGAAAACTGGTCGGGCTGGAAGCTGAGTTCCATTTCGCTGGCGCGCTTGACGATAAAGTCCTTGGCCTCGCCCACCTCGGAGATGCCGGAGAGGTCCCCTTTGATATCGGCCGCGAACACCGGCACACCTGCGCGCGCAAATCCTTCTGCCATCACCTGCAGTGAGACGGTTTTTCCGGTTCCGGTAGCGCCAGTGACCAGACCATGGCGGTTTGCAAGCCCGAGCGTCAGCCAGGCTGACTGTTCACCCTTGCCGATGAAAATCTTCTGATCGGTATCGGCCATCTTGTTATCGGAGGTAGCCATTGCATCGCCTCTTCGCGCGCATCAGGGGTTCAGCTGCGCCCTAATCATACCGCATGTTGCAAGCCGATTGAAATCGGTCAACGTCATTGAGAGGACAGGAAGTTCGGTTCGTCGACAAAGATCGACCGACTTCGTTCGTTGAGCCGACGAAAGTCGTAGCGAATGTGCTCGCCGCGACAATCTTTCTTAAGAATTTCTCACCCACTCTTGCATTGCTGCAACACTCGCCACGCGATCGTACTCTCGAATGCGGTCATCGCTTGTATTTAGTATCGCGGAAGGTCAAGATATTCTCGGGCAAGGACCCGGTAAATTACCGGTTGAGGGCAATATGGACGAATTAATTGCACGGCTGGCCGCAAAGGCCAGCATTGATAATGCTGTGGCTGAAAAAACTATCGGTATCATTCTCGATTTCCTTCGCAACGAGGGTCCGTCCGATAAAGTTCAGGCATTGATCGACAAGATTCCGGCCGCAGAAACTGCAATCGCGGCCTCCAGCAATAGCCGCGGTCTTAGCGGATTGATGGGCGGAGGCCTGATGGCGCTCGGTACCAAGCTGATGGGACTTGGTTTGGGCATGGGCGAAATTCAGAGTATCGCACGCGAACTTTTCCGCTTCGGTCGAGACAAAATTGGAGCTGATCAGATGGGCGAGATCATCGCAGGGACGCCGGGCCTCAATCAGTTCGCCTGAAGCACCTTTTCAAATTGAGTATCATGACATATCCAATCTCCAACATTGATGGCTTGACCGCCGCCGCTGCTTCGAAACTGAAATCGCTTGGCATTCGCACCACGGAGGGGTTGCTCGAGGCCACCCGGACCGTAAAGGGACGCAAAACCATCGCGGCGAAAACCGGCATCAGCGAGCAGCAACTGCTCGAATGGGCCAATTTCTCCGACTACATGCGAATTCCCGGCATGGGCAAGGCAAAGGTCGGACTGGTGCGCGCCGCCGGTGTCACCACAGTTCGCGAGCTCGCGCTTCGCAACCCGGCACGCCTGGCGCAGAACATGAAAGAGGTGAATACCAGGCGCAAACTCGTCCGCGTATTGCCTTCGGAAAAGTCGGTCGAGCAGCTGATCGCGCAGGCGCGCAAACTTCAGCCCAAAATTAGTTACTGAACAAGATCAGTTACTGAACAACATCAGCCATTAAACCGGTTAACGGCGCTTGGCTGGCGCGCGTATGGGCGGGTCCGGCATCTTGACTCCCATGCGCGGACCGCGCAAAGCGACCGCATGATCGCGACCACGTCCAGACCCCTCCCTGCGGCCAACCCGGCAGATCATCCGGTGTTGCCCGCACTTCTGTCCCGGCCGTATCCGGCGGTGATGGGCGTGCTGAATGTTACCCCGGATTCCTTCTCCGATGGCGGCCAGTTCATCGCGCCGGAACAGGCGCTGGCGCAGGCCCGGCAGATGATCGCCGAGGGCGCCGACATCATCGACATCGGCGCGGAATCGACCCGGCCCTATGGTTCGAAACCGGTCCCGGCCGACGAAGAACTGCGACGTCTGCGGCCAATATTGAGCGAGGTGGTTTCGCTCGGCGTTCCCG
>WNFO01003897.1_pt1 | contig 16525 bp, 16 predicted proteins | sample 5400251 | NCBI WGS metagenome assembly WNFO01 (sample SAMN13153354, study PRJNA577476) | soil metagenome | isolation source: 100 cm saprolite under Madrone tree | place: USA:California | collected 2016-06-14 | reverse complement strand
CGATCCAGATGTCGCGGCCTTCGACCACTGCGTGGACGCCGCTACCGGCGATCGCCTCGAACGTCGTCGGCTCCGTCAGCTCGAGCCCCTTCGCACGCGCATGCTCGACGACCGCGGCCGCGAGCGGGTGCTCCGATCGCAGCTCGGCGCTCGCGATCAGCCGCAGCGTCTCTTCCTCGCCGATGTCGGCGCAGGTCACCCAGTCCACCACCTCGGGGCGGCCGACGGTGAGCGTTCCGGTCTTGTCGAACGCGACGACGTCGATCTTCTGCGCCATCTCGAGCGCCTGCGCGCTCTTGATGAGGATGCCGCGCGTCGCGCCGCGGCCGGTGCCGACCATGATCGCCGTCGGGGTCGCGAGCCCGAGCGCGCACGGGCAGGCGATGATGAGCACGGCGACCGCGTTGACGATGGCGAAGGCGGCGCGCGGCTCGGGCCCAACGCTCGCCCAGACGATGGCCGACACGACCGCGACGAAGACGACGGCAGGCACGAACCAGGCGGCGACCAGGTCGGCGAGGCGCTGGATCGGCGCGCGGCTCCGCTGGGCCTCGCTCACCATCTGGACGATCTGGGCGAGGAGCGTCTCGCGGCCGACGCGCTCGGCTCGCATCACGAAGCCGCCGGTGCCGTTCACCGTGCCGCCGATGACGCGGTCCCCGGCCGTCTTCTCGACCGGGATCGCCTCGCCGGTCACCATCGACTCGTCGACGGCGCTCGTCCCCTCAACGAGGACACCGTCGACGGGCACTTTCTCGCCGGGTCGCACGCGGAGTCGATCGCCCACCTGGACTGCGTCGAGCGCGACGTCTTCCTCACCCCCGTCCGCGCGCACGCGGCGCGCGGTTCTCGGCGCCAGGCCGAGGAGTGCCCTGATGGCGCCGCTCGTCTGGCTTCGCGCGCGTAGCTCGAGCACCTGGCCGAGCAGCACGAGGACCGTGATGACCGCGGCGGCCTCGAAGTAGAGACCGACCTCCCCGTGCATCCGGAACGCCGCCGGAAAGAGCCCCGGCGCGAGGGTGGCCGCGACGCTGTAGGCGTACGCGAGCCCGGTGCCGAGCGCGATGAGCGTGAACATGTTCAGGCTGCGGTGCACGAGCGACTGCCAGCCGCGAACGAAGAACGGCCAGCCGCCCCACAGGACGACGGGTGTGGCCAGGACAAGCTGCGCCCACGCCGCGACGCGCGGCGAGACCAGGTGGCGCAGCGGCTGGCCGGGCAGCATGTCGCCCATCACCGAGGCGAGCAACGGCAGCGTCAGCACCGTGCTCACCCAGAAGCGCCGGGTCATGTTGCGAAGCTCGGGGTTCTCCTCTTCTACCGCGCTGATCGTCCTGGGCTCGAGCGCCATGCCGCAGATCGGGCAAGCTCCGGGCTCTGACCGGACGATCCGAGGATGCATCGGGCAGGTGTACTCGACACGGGCCACTGTCGGCGCCGTGGGCGCCAGGGGCTCCAGCGCCATCCCGCACTTCGGACACGAGCCCGGCACCTCCTGACGGACCTCCGGATGCATCGGGCACGTGTAGACGCGGCCGTCCACGGTCTGGGGCGCCCCGGCCGATGTACCGGCATGCTCGGCGCTGCCGCCGGCCGCCTTGCCGGGAGTCACGTCCATGCCGCACACGGGGTCTTTCACGCGCGCGCTGGCCCGTGGTCAGCTTCAGAGCGGCGATCGTCCTCAGTATGTCGGGAATGATCTCGTCCGGCCATCGAGGCAAGAGTACGCCCGATCGCTCCGATCTCAGTGGCCGCGATGGCCCGGGGCCACCAGGTCAACGAGCTCCTGCACAGTCCGGGCCTTCATAGCCCTTGCCCTTCTCGATCACGGCCCGATCCCGCACCATCGGGCTGACCATCACGGCCTGGCCGGCGGATAGTCGCGGCTGTAGGCGGGCAGCTTGAGGAAGTCGTCGGGCTTGTAGGTCCAGAACTGCGAGACCGTCGGATAGGTTTGTAGGATTGTGTTGGTGAGCTTGCCGCCGACCCGCTCGACCTTGAGGATGTACACGTTCTGCGTCGGATTCCCCCATTCGTCGAGCTTGATGGGCCCGCGCGGGTCCTCGACGGTCTCGCTCGCCTTCCGGATGGCGGCCAGGAAGCGTTCGCGGTCCTCGACGCGCCCCTCCACGATCTTCGCCGCCTCGGCGACCCAGCGGCCCGCGCTGTACATCACCGCGGTGAAGTAAGCGGGCGTTCTGCCGACCTTGGCCTCGGCGAGCTTCATGTAGGTGCGGTTGGCGGGTGTGGCGAGCGTCGGGGCCCAGATGAGCGCGCCGACGGCGCCGACGGCCTCGTCGCCCAGGTTGCGGATCACGTGCTCGTCGGTCATGACGCCGCTGCCGATGAGGGGCAGTTTCCCTTTCAAGCCGTAGTCGGCGAACTGCTTGATGAAGCGCACCCCCTGGGCCGCGACGAACACGGCGCAGACCGCGTCCACATCCCGGCTGACCTGGGTGAGATACGGGGCGAAGTCCAGCGCGTTGAGCGGCACCCAGATCTTCTGCGTGACGCGGCCGCCCTGGTCCTCGAACACCCGTTGGAAGCCCCCGATCTGCTCGTGGCCGAACGGGTTGTCCATCGCGATCGCGGCGACCTTCTTGTACTTGAGCACCCGCGCGGCGTAGTCGCCGAGCGCGTGCATGGGCTGGCTCGCGGCGAAGTTCGTTCGGAGGATCCACTTCGACACGTTCTTCTTGGTCAGATCGTCGGGCGTCGTCAGGTACAGTGTCGGAAGCTGGTCGCGCTCGATCGGCGGGATCAGCCCGTAGCCGATGTTCGAAAGCAGCACGCCAGTGAGGATGTGCACACGGTCCTGGGTGACGAGCTTGCGGTACTTCGCCTGCGCGACCGCCGGGTTGCCCTCGTCGTCCTCCTCGATCAGCTCGATCTTCCGGCCGGCCGTCTGGTAGCCGATCTGCTCGAAGGCGAGCTTGATGCCTTCGAGCATGTCCTTGCCCGCCTGGGCGAAGATTCCGCTCAGCGGCGCCATGAAGCCCACCTTGATCGTCTCCGCCGCCGTCGCGGCTCCCGGGCCGGCGGCCATCGCCAGAGCCAGCACGAGCGACGCGAGCGCACTCTTCAGGAGCGATCGAATCCGGCCAGCCATGTGCGATCTCCTGTCGGTCTAGGCGTGCGCGCCGCGCGCGCGGAGGAGGGCGGCGATCCGGTCGGGCGATAGCGGCAGCTCGGCGATGGCGACGCCGAGCGGCGCCAGCGCGTCGGCCACGGCGTTCGCGATGGCGGCGCCGGCGCCCGAGCTTCCGCCTTCGCCCACGCCCTTCACGCCGAGGGGATTGAGCGGCGTCGGCGTCTCCTCGAGGATCTTCACGATCGTCGCCTCCGGCATCTCCATGGCCGTCGGCACCAGGTAGTCCATGAACGTGGTCGTGAGCGGCTGGGCCTGGTCGTCGTAGACCAGCTCCTCGAGGAGCGCGCCGCCGATCCCCTGGGCGAGGCCGCCCGTGATCTGGCCCTCGACGATCATCGGGTTGATCGCGCGGCCGATGTCGTAGGTCACGACGTACTTGCGGAGCGCGACGCGGCCGGTCGCGAGATCGACCTCGACGACCGCCACGTGCGTACCGTAGGGATAGGTCATCTTCGGCGCCTCGAAGAAATGGGCGGCGTAGAGCCCGGGGTCCATCCCCGGTGGACCGGGCACCGCAGCGCGCGCGAGCTGTCTCAGCGTCACCGCGCGCTCGGGCAGGCCGCGAACGTGCACGGCCTTGCGCGCCGCCTCGAGCGCGGCCGGAAGCGCGACCGCGGCGCCGCGGCTCGCGAAGCCGCCGATCCCGAATGGCACCCGAGCGCTGTCACCGTGGACGACGGTGACATCTTCGGCGGCCACCGAGAGCTCCTCGGCGACGACCTGGGCGAGCGTCGTCTCGATCCCCTGCCCGACGGCGGCGACGCCGGAATACACAACCACACGTCCCGAGCCGTCGACCTCGACGCGGGCGTATTCCCAGGGACCGAGCCCCGCCTTCTCCAGGACGCAGCCCAAGCCGATTCCGAGATAGCAGCCTTCCCCTCTCGCCCGCGTCTGCTCGGCGCGCACCGCCTTGTAGTCCGCCGCCGCCAGCGCCTGCTCGAACGCGGAGAGGTAATCACCGCAGTCGTAGACGGTGCGCTGGCCCAGGAAGGCGCCGCCAACCTCGTAGGGCATCTCGTCCGCGCCGATGAAATTGCGCCGACGGACGTCGGCCGGATCGAGCCCGAGCTCGGCCGCCACGCGGTCGATCAGCCGCTCGCGGACGAACGTGCCCTCGTACCGCCCGGGGCCGCGATAGGTGCCCGTCGGCGTCTTGTTGGTCATCACGCACAGCCCCTCGCACTCGTAGTTCGGAATGCGATAAGGGCCGGGCAGGAGCGCGATCGTCAGCTCGGGGACGACGACGCCGTGCGTGCGGATGTAGGCGCCGAGGTCGACCATGAACCTGTCGCGCAGCGCGACGATGGTTCCGTCGCGGCGGACGCCCATCTCCACGTCGTGGTACTGCTGCCGCGAGTGGTTCGTCGCCATCAGGTGCTCGCGCCGGTCCTCGATCCACTGCACCGGACGTCCCAGGCGCATGGCCGTCCAGGGCACGACGAAATCTTCGGGATAGAACTCGCCGCGCACGCCGAAGCCGCCGCCCACTTCGAGCTCGATGAAGTGGATCAGGTGCTCGGGATAGCCGAGCAGGTCCGCCAGGACGCGCCGGTTGAAGTGGGGCACCTTGGCCACGCCCCACAGCGTGAGCACGTCCGTGCCCAGATCGTGGGCGGCGGTGAGCCCGCGTGTCTCCATCGGCACGCCGGTGTGGCGCTGGACCGCGAAGCGCTCGTGCACGCGCCGATCGGCGGCCGCCAGCGCGCCCGCCGCATCGCCGGCGCGCGTCGCCAGCCGCTCGACGACGTTACCGCCGGCGGCCGGGTGAAGCACTGGAACGCCCGGCTCGCTCGCGCGACGCGCGTCGGCGACGACGGGCAGGAGGTCCCAGTCGATCTCGACGAGCTCCAGCGCGTCCTCGGCGAGATACCGGCTGGCGGCGACCACGAAGGCAACCGGCTCGCCCACGTAGCGGACCGTTCCGGTGGCGAGCGGCGGTTGGAGGCACGCGGTGGCGCCGGCGCCGGACCGCTGTCCGAGCCGCACGGGAATGCGCCCGACCGAGCCGAGATCGTCGGCCGTGATCACCGCCACCACGCCCGGGAGCGCGCGGGCCGCGTCCCCGCGGATGGCTGCGATGCGCGCGTGGGGATGCGGCGAGCGCAGGATCGCGGCGTGCAGCAGGCCCGGCAGGCGCACGTCCGCCGCGTACTTGCCGCGCCCGGTCAGCAGCCGGAAGTCCTCCTTGCGCTTGATCGGCACGCCGACCACGCGCGGGCTCACCGCATTCATGGCTCGAGCTGGAGGATTCACGGATCGAGGTGGAAGACGCGCGCGGCGTTCTCGCCGAGGATCGCCGTCTCGCCGTCGCGATCGAGGCCGGCTTCGCGCACGACACGGACCGGATCGGGATCGCCTAGCCAGAAGGGATGGTCGCTGCCGAGCACGACGCGATCGTGGCCGACGAGACCGACCAGATAGCGGAGAGCCTCCGGTCGCTGGACGAGCGTGTCGTAGTGGAAGCGTCTGAGATAACTGCTCGGAAGCCCGGCGCCGTCCGCGCGGGCCTCGGGCCGGGCTCGGTGAGCACGGTCGAAGCGGCCGATGTGGTATGGCAGGAAGCCACCGCCGTGGACCAGAACCACAGAGAGCGCGGGAAACCGGTCGAGCGTTCCGCCGAGGATGAGGCTGGCGGCGGCCAGCGTCGTCTCGAAGGGATAACCGACCAGGTTGTGCAGATAGTGCCGGCCGAACCGCTCGACCGCCTCGAGCAGATAGGGATGCAGCACGACCGGCGCCTCCAGGTCCGCCGCCACCTTCCAGAACGGATCGAACGCGGCGTCGCCGAGCGGGCGGCCGAGCGCGTTCGGATCGATCATGGCGCCGCGCAGGCCGAGGTCTCGCACCGCGACCCGCAGCTCGTCGGCGGCGGCCGCGGGATCTTGTAACGGCACCGTGGCGAGGCCGCGGTGCTCGCCCGGCGCTTCGTCGAGCGCGGCGGCGAGCGCCTCGTTCTGGAGCCGGCTCCACGCCGCCCCTTGCGCGGGCGGCAGCGAGTAGCCCGCGATGTCCATCAGCGGGCCGAAGACCGCGGCGTCGATCCCCTGCTCGTCGAAGAACTTCACGTGGAGGTCGAGGGTGTGCAGAGCCGGGAGCAGCGGCCGCGTCGGCGGCTCGTCGCCGACCTGGAGCCGGACGCCGTCGCCCGGCAGCAGCCGCACGCCGTAGGTGTCCGGTCGGCGCCGCACCGTATCGAAGGCGCCGGGCGAGACGTAGTGGACGTGGACGTCGACGATCACGCCGCCGTCAGTCGAGCAACGCCTTCCGCTGCCCGCCGTCGAGCGTGATGATCGCCCCGTTCATGAAGCTCGCCCGGGGTGAGGCCACGAACACGGCCACGTTCGCGACTTCCTCGGGCGTGCAGATCCGTCCGAGCGGAATGCTGCGCTCGGCGCGCTGCTGGGCCTCGTCGACGCTGATCTTGCGCATGCGCGCGATGCCGCCGATCAGCTGGCCCCATCGCTCGGTGGCCACCGGCCCCGGGTTGATCGCGTTCACGAGGATGTTCTGCCGGCCGTACTGCTCGGCCAGCGCGACCGTCATGGCCAGATCGGCGGCGTTGGCCGCGCTCGGGGAGAGCTCGATCCCGATGGGCTTGACGCCGTCGTTGCCCACGATGTTGACGATCCGGCCGCCGCCCTGCCGCAGCATGTGCGGGATCACGGCCTTGATGCACCGGACGTAGCCCATGAACTTGAGCTGGAGCGCCTTCTGCCAGTCCTCTTCCGTCAGGTCGAGAATCTCGCCGCCCGGGGCCGCGCCCGCGTTGTTGACGAGGACGTCGATCCGCCCGAAGCGGGAGACCGTCGCGTCGACGATCCGCTGGACGTCGTCGGGGCGCGTGAGGTCGCCCGCGACCGCAAACACTTCCGGCCCCGTCGCCTTGCCGAGCTCCTCGGCCGCCGCCTCGAGCGAGGCCTTGCTTCGCGCACAGATCGCCACCCGAACGCCCTCCTGGGCGAGACCCCGCGCGACCGCCTTGCCGATGCCCTTGCTGCCCCCGGTGACCAGCGCCACCTGTCCCTTCAAACCGAGGTCCATTGCAGACTCTCCTTCATCCCCCGAAGGATTTACGCCGGCGAGTCTATCAGAGTCCTATACTCGCCGCGCCCGCGGCCACAGCGGTCCGCGGCCCGTTCATCGCGGAAGGCGGTGACCGGGGAAAGGAGTCGAGATGGCGAAGTATCTCGAAGGCACCGAGCAGCAGAAGAGCCGCGCGTACTCGCCGGCCGTCGTCACCGAGGGCGGGCGCATCGTCTGGCTGGCCGGGCAGACCGCGACGGTCGACGGCGACGGCAAGGACATCTCCGGCAACTTCGAGGCCCAGACGCATCGCGTGTTCGCGCTGATCGACCAGACCCTGCGGCGCGCCGGCGGCACGCTCGCGAATCTCGTCACGATGACGGTCTTCATCAAGGAGCCTCGGTACGGCGACCGCTTCGTCGAGCTCCGCAAGCAAAAGTTCCCGGACGGCAACTACCCGGGGAGCGCGCTCATCACCGTCACCAACTTTGCTCGCCCCGGCATGGAGATCGAGATCCAGGCCATCGCCGTCGTCGGGGATCGGGCCTGAAGCCCGGATCGTCCCGAATTCAAGACCCTAACGGCGTCTTCAGCAGTTGAACATCCTTCATCGAGACTTTGCCTCTTCCTTCGATGACCAAATTTAGTTTGATTAAGTCGGGTCGTTGGCCCTTCTTCAGATGAAAGGGGATCTCATAGGAACCCCAGTCGGTAGTGCCCGTGATGGCTTGGTTCAGACCCTTTGAGAAGAACTCCCCATGGCCCGGCAGACGACACCACATTTCCAGGAACGCGCGGCCAGCCAGACCCTCGGTCTTCATCGTTGCTCTGTAGGTGACGAGGCACTGCTCAGCGTCCGGGTTTTGAATCTCGAACAGCCGGATCGTCTGGTCTTCCTTCGCATCAACAACCCAGCGATCTTGCGCGACGGTGATCGAGTCCTTACTCAACGTCGCGTCCCTGGTGTGGAACAGCCGAATCGTCTTTGGGGGTCCCAAAGGTTTGGGGGCGCTGAAGATCGACTTAAGCCAGTTAAGCATACTTGTTCCCTCTCAGTTCGATCCGAGCGAAAGAGCCGTCTTTCTTCGTTGCCGAACCGCCGCGTTGAGCGGCTGCGGCGAGCGAATGCGAGCCAGCGGTCCGCTCAAACGCGCTGTTCGGCGACCCAGGCGTCGCCCGCGCAGGGTGTTACCCCTTGTCAAGCACGATATCCCAAACCACGAGGCGCGAATCAGGCTCAACATCCGATGTCGGGGGCAGCACCTTCGCGATCAGGCCGTCCTTGTTCGCGCGGATGTTCTGCAGCAAGAGATCTTTGTCGTTCAACGACTCTCCCGGGAAATACATCTGGGTGATCACGCGGTTGATCTTCCCGGTCACTTCGAAATGAAGGTGAGGAGGCCGCATCCAGTTGGCATTCACCGGATACGCACCGGGCTTGATCGTCTTGAACCGATAACGGCCCTCGGCATCAGCGTCCTGAATGGCGAAGCCCTCGAAGTTGGGATCGAGCGGCGCCGGATTCGCATCACTCGGGTGGACATAGCGTCCGTGCGTGTTCGCTTGCCAAAGCTCGACCCGCGCCCCCTTCACTGGCTGCCCCTGGACGTTCAGGACACGTCCCATGACATAGATCACCTGGCCCGCGGCACGTCCTGGCTTACCAGGCACAGTTGTCAGATCCGCAGTCTTCTCCACCGATCTGAGGACGGGGTAAAAGGGACCGAGAATTTCGCCTGGAGTCCGATTGAGCGCTTGGGCAAACACTGAACGGGCCGGACTGGCCAGGGCGAAGCCGCCTGCCGCGATCGCCATCCCCAAAACGTGTCGCCGTGAAAGCCCTTGGTGATCATTCATATGACGCCTCCTGAGCTGGCTTGCCGTGAAGTGGGTCCAAACGGTCCGGACGGATCCACGATCACCTCCTTCGATTGCTTGGTGGAGCCCCGAACGCGCGAGCTCAGCGGCAAGGGCGAGCAGCGCGAGCCCCGGGCCGTTGCAGCGCAAAGTTCGACGCCGTGTCGCGCCAAAAAGCCAGCAACGTCTGTTCTCCATGTGGTCGCTCTCCGCTGGATCACCGACATGGTATTCCCGATGGTGTCGAACGTGCAGGAGGCTTCGTTCCGGCCTGAGAATAGCCCGAGTCCCGTCATTCGACGACGTGATCCGCGCGCAGCAGCAGCGACGGTGGGATCCTGAGGCCGATGGCCTTGGCGCTCCTGAGGTTGACGACGAACTCGAATTTCGTCGGGCGCTGCACCGGCAGATCGCCCGGCTGAGCCCCCTTGAGGATCCTGTCCACATAACTGGCGGCGCGCCGAAAAGGATCGAGGAAGGCGGGTCCGTACGCAAGCAGCCCACCCGCCTCGGCGAAGAGTGGTACGAAGAGACTGATTGTGGGAAGCCGGTGCTTGACCGCAACCTCGGCGATGCGTGACATGCCACCGAAGATCATCGGAGAACTGAGTACCAGCAGCGCGCCAGTGCGCTGGCGCGCCACGTCAGCAAGCGCCCTCGGGATCTCGTTCAGGTCCTTGACCTCGAGCCGCTGGAGCGTGAGGCCGGCGCCTTGGGCGGCCACTTCGGTCGCGCGAAATTGCAGCTCGTTCACTCGCGCGTCCCCGAGGACCGCAACCCGGGCGAGGCTTGGCTTCGCCTCCTTGAGAAGCTGAAGCTGCTTGCCGCTCATCTCGGGGATATCAAGGAAGAAGCCCGTGACGTTGCCGCCGGGGCGGGCCAGGGTGGCGACCCATCCCTTGGCCACCGGGTCCGACTCGAAATCTACTCCGACGATAGGAATGGTCTTAGTCGCTTTGGTCGCGGCCTCCAGCGCATGCGGGGTGGGGGCCAGGATGACATCGACGCCTGCGGCGACGAGCCGAGCGGCGACATCGGGGTACTGCTCGACCTTGTCTTGCTCCGGGGTTCGGACGTCCACGGCCAGGTTCTCTCCGATAACGTAACCCAGGTCGCGCAGACCGTCAGCGAAGGCCTTGAAAGTCGGCGATTCCCGCCCCGCACTGCGACCGAGCCACCCGACCCGCGGAGCCTTCGCGGGAGGCTGAGCATGGGCGCGCCGAGGTGCCGCCAGTAGCGCGACGGCGAGAGTTCCGACGAAGGCTCGTCTCGGCATCATGTGCGCCGGCTCGCTGATGTGGGTCACTCGATCAACTTGATGAGCTCGCTCATTCTCAGTGCGCCGAACTACTATTGGACTGCAACGCCGTCATCTGCAACGAGATGCCGGCATCCAACAGTGGATGCGAGCATCTTTACCTGGATTGCGCCCGGGCATCTGCATGGAGATTCTCTCCTCTCGACCCCGGGCATCTACTATTGTATGGGTTCGTCGACGATGCGGCCGTGCAGGCCGAGCGCGACCACGCGACCATAGCGCAGTTGCCAGACCCGTCGTTCTGGATTCCAGGTCCCACCGGCCTGCTTCACCCGGTCGCGGACCGCCATGTCGGCAAAGGCGACGCGTAGCCCGACGATCTGGTCTTGGGCGAAGCGAGGCCGTGGCGGTTCCCAATCGCGTTCGGCGACGAGGAGCTCCACGGTTTTGAACCGCTTCTTCCGCTGTGCATCGTAGCGATAGCGCACGCAGATGAGGCGGTCACCGTACTGCGCGAGGAGCTGTTTCGTGCCCTTCTGGCCCGGCTTGAGATGCAGCCGTACCCGCGAGGTGGAAGACTTGGGCGAGCGCCGGGGTGGCGTGGCGCGGGCAGAGGGTCCGGTGGGCGCGATCGATGAGGCGCGGTAAGGGGGCCGGCAGGGCTCGGCTCGTGGACCGCGAATGCGGAGCCGCACCGGCGGCCTTCCGACACCACCACGCACGAGAGCGGAAGCCTCCTGAGAACGCTAGTCATGCGGCGGCTCGCCCTCTGTCAGCCAACAGGGTAGACGACGAGTCTGCGTCACGCAATGTCCCAACTCCGATACGTCGGGCGGGACGCCGAACGCTCTGCGTCAGGCGCGCTGGAAGCCGTCGCCCGCACGCCGTGGTTATGTGGGCAGTCGTCCCCACCATCGCCTCTCGGCGCTCACCTGCGCCGCTCGCCTCAGGAGCGTGCTGCTGTCGCGTAGAGGCGATTTGTTTTGCTCGAACAACTGCAGCGTCTTCTGCACGTCGTAAGGCTGTTCGACGAGCCGCTGCGAATCCCATTCGCTGTGCGGCACACCGAAGAAGTCGCCGCCATACACGTGAATGGCACCAGTCAGGCGCCCGATCGGGTTCGTCACGGAATGGATAATGGTCGCGGCTTAGACGGGCGGAGCGGGAGAGGAGTCGCCGGACCACGCGGCACGCGTCCGCTGGTCCGCCGTCGCTGAGAGGATCTGGCTAGGCTAGAGGGTGGCGATGGCTTCGATTTCTACGCGGGCGCCGACGACGAGGGCTGCGCACTGAAACGTGGTTCGGGCGGGGGGATCAATGGGGAAGTACGATGGTGACCTTCACCAGCGACGAACCGGCCGCCTCCAGCACCGCTTTGAGGTTCTCGCAGACCTGCCGGGGCTCCGCCGCGATCCCGCCCTCGGCGAGCTTGCCCGTCTTGACGTCGAGGCCGAGCTGACCCGACGCGAACACCCAATCGCCGATCTTGATCGCCTGGGACAGGGGCACGCGAGCCGGCGGCACCTTCGGCGTGTGAACCACCTGCCTGCGCATGGCCGCCGGGTTCATCGGCACGTCTACGGCACCAGCACGATCTTGCCGTGGTGGCCGTTCTCCATGACCGCCTCGTGGGCGCGCGGCGCCTGACCGAGCGGCAGTTCCTGGTGGATGACCGGGCGCAGCGTGCCGTTGCGCAGCCCTTCGACGAGCGCCGCGTGGATGCCGGCGAGCTGGGCCGGCGTCGCGTGGAAGAGCGCCACGCCCAGGATCGCAGCGTTCTTGTTCATGGCGAGCCGCGGATTGATCTCGACGGTGCCGCGGTTGCCGATGACCGCGATGCGCCCGCGCATCGCGAGGGCGCCGAAGTCCTTCTGGAGATTCACGTTCGCCAGCATCTCGAGGATGACGTCCACGCCCTGACCTCCGGTGAGCTTCAGCAGCTCGTCGAGATAGCCCGGTGCCGTGTGGTCGAGGACGTGGTGGGCGCCCTGCTCCGCCACCATCCGCCGTCCCTTGTCGGTCCCGGCGGTGCCGATGACGGTGAGGCCGCGCGCCCGCGCGAGCTGGACGGCGGCGATGCCGACGCCGCCGCTCGCTCCGTGCACGAGGACCGATTCGCCGGCCTCGCCGTGGGCGCGATGGAAGAGCGCGTGGAAGGCCGTGGCGTAGGGGACGTTCATCCCCGCCCCCTGGGGGTAGCTGATGTTCCCGGGCAGCGCGTGGACCTGCGTCTGCTCGCAGAGCGACAGTTCGGCGTACGAGCCGGAAAGCGTGCCGCCCACGTAGACGCGGTCGCCCTTCTTGGCGCGGGTCACGGCATTTCCTACCGCCTCGACGACGCCCGCCGAGTCCGAACCCGGCGTGTAGGGCAGCTTCGGGCCGCGATTGTCGGCGTTCGAGCGCAGGTACGTGTCGACGGGATTCACGCCGACGGCGTGGTTCCTGACGAGCACCTGGGTGGCCCCGGGCTGGGGCGCGGGAACTTCCTCGAGCTTCAGGACGGACGGGCCACCGTACTCCGAGACGCGGATCGCTTTCATGACCATGGCTCCTTTCGTGTGTGTGGGTGTCGCGCTAACTCGGCCATTCGCGCAAGAGCCCGGAGGTCAACCAGTCAGTGCTGACAAAGGCCGCCATGAACGCGGCAACGAACTGGACCTCCGGTTGCTGGCGAATGATCGTGAGGACCACCTTGACCGAACTGGGCTCGGTCACAGCGTCGAGTTGGGCGACAAACTGGCGGTCCTTGGTGAAGAACAGATCGTACCCTGAGGCGACTTCTCGGTAGAGCCGGCCATTTTCCAGCCCCTTCAGCCGCAGCGAACCGACAGAATCGACAATGTGTCCAAGCTGTCGGAGAGGCTCGATGAGACCCTCAGGGAGGGTCTCATCGAGCAGGATCTTCACGGTACCGTTAGTTCTTTCGAGTGCGCCAGCTCTTCCAGGGCTCCCCGCACAGCATCTTCGGTCAACGTCGGATACGCACGCACGATCTCGGGAATCGTCATGCCGGCAGCGAGCGACTCCAAGAGAAATGCGATCGAGATCCGAGTACCGGCGACTCTGGGCTTGCCTCCAAGATGTTCCGGATCAGCCGCGATCCACTTCATGGCAGAGCGCTCTCATCCCGCCGCATGACCCATTCTACCGCGCGATCGTTGCGGTCGCGCTGCTCGTCTCTCCTGCTTCACTGCCCCTTCAGCTTCACGTCCTCGTACGGCGCGGAGAAGATGTAGCCGGTGATGAGTCCGATCCCCGATTCCTCCACCCTCGGTCCCAGGCCGTTCATGCCGGCGTTCAACCAGATCGGCGCGACCATCACCTTGTCGTGGACGAGCTGCTGGATGCGGTGCAGGGTCGCCTCGCGCCGCTTCGGGTCCAGCTCGTTCGCCTGTTCCTGGAAGAGCCCATCGATGTCGGCATAGCTCCCGTAGGCGTACGTGCCGCCGCCGACCAGAAAGGCCTCGATCCTGGTGGCCGCGTTACCGAAAGCGCCGCTGCCGCCCTGGATGAGGCCGCGGTACTTCTTTTCGGACCACCCCCTGAAATAGGCTGCCCGCTCGAGGGGCCGGAGCTTGACCCGAATGCCGGCGGCGTTGAGGTAGTTGACCACGGGCTCGCCGAGGTACGTCACCGCCGCGTCGCAGAAGTAATCGCCCGCGTCGAGGCCGTTGGGATAGCCGGCCTCGGCGAGGAGCTGCTTCGCCCTGGCGGCGTCATACGCGTACCCGGGCGATTGCCAGTAGAACTCGAAGCTGGAGGGAATAATGCTCCCGATGAGCTTGGCGAATCCCAGGATCTCGGCCTGGTTTATCGCCTGCCGGTCGATGGCGTAGTTCGCGGCCAGGCGCACCCGCCGGTCGTGCCACGGCGACTTGGGGTCCCATTGCTCGGCGAAGTAGACCCAGTTCGTGACCTGTCCCAGGACGGGCTTCAACGTCAGCCCGGGCGCGCGCCGAAGCTCCTCGGCGAGCGTACCGCGGATCGCGTAGGCGACGTCCACCTCGCCGCGCTTCAGCGCGACCAGACGCGTCGTATCGTCCGGGATCGATTTCAGGATCAGCCGCTTGACGCTCGGCGCCTTGCGCCAGTACTGCTCGAAGGCCTCCAGGACCAGCTCCACGCCCGGGGTGAACGCGACGAACTTGTACGGGCCGGCGCCGATCGGGGCCCGCTTGAAGCCTTCGTCGCCGACCTTCTCGACGTACTTCTTCGGCACGATCCAGCCGGCGCCGGTCGCGTTCGAGTAGAAGGTCATGAAGTCGGGCCACGCCCGCTTGAGACGGATCCGGACGCGTCCGGGCTCCGGAGTCTCCACCGCCGCGACGCTCTCCTTGAGCGGCTTCGCTGACGCGCCTCGGTAGCGCTCGAGCGAAAACTTGACGTCCTCGGCGCTGACCGTGTCGCCGTTGTGGAACTTCACGCCTTTGCGGAGGACGAACTCGTACGCGAGCCCATCCGGCGAAACGCTCCATGACTCGGCGAGGCTCGGTGCCATGGGCTGACCCGGGCTCGGTCTCACCATCGCATCGTGGAGCGCGTACAGGACCATGAAGGGCGTGATGATCCCGGAGGTCTCCGCGGGGTCGAACCACGTCGGCGCAAGGGAAACGTGGACCGCCCACGTCATTTGGCCCTCTGGGGCCGCGGCGCCGGGCGGGGCGCCGACAGCGGACATCGCGAGGACGAGCGACGCGGCGACGAGGCCTCGCACGTGCCTCATGGTGGAAGCCGATGCTACTGAGGAACCCAGAGGACCGACGACACCTCACCGAACTCGCGCCACAGCTTGCGCCAGGAGTCGCCGCCGTCGTCGCTGCGATAGAGATAGCCGTAACGGCTGGCGGCGAACAGCGTGTCGGGCGCCCACGCGGAAACGCTCACGGTCCAGATGGCCGAGTTCGGCTGTCCCGGGAACTTCAGATTCTCCCAGGTGGCGCCCGCATCCCGGGAGCGCATCACCGTGCCCACGCGGCCCGGGGTAGAGTCGCCAAGTGTCAGGAACACCGTCCGGGGATCGTCGGGTCGGACCGCGATGCCCCGAGGATAATGCCAGGGGAAAACTTCCCGGGCCCGCGCGGCGTGCCAGGTCTTGCCGTCATCGGTGCTGCGCCAGATGTCGTCGTTCACCACGGTGAACACCGTCTTGGGAGGGCCTGCCACCACCAGGACGTTGTGAACGTCCTGGTTCGGGATCTGGCCGTTCACCTTGGTCCAGGTCTCACCGCCGTCGGTGCTGTGCCGCACGCCGTCCACCTCGAGCCCGACCCACACGTTCCGGTCGTCGGTGGGATCGACCGCGATCCCCGTGGGTCGCGGGACGCCGACGTTCGGGCAATCGTCCGCGATCTCGACGCGCAGCCGCGTCCAGCTCTTCCCTGTGTCCGTGGAGCGGAAGATGCCCGGTGTGCTGGGCGTACCGGTGCCGGCGAACATGACGGCCGGATCGATCGGGTCGATGGCCATGCTCCAGACCACGGATCCCTTCATCGGGTTCTCGAGCAGGTGCCATTTCGCGCCCGCGTCATCGCTGCGGTAGAGTCCGAGGTCGGTCCCGGCGTAGACGACCTCCGGGCTCCGGGAGTCCGAGCGCAGCATGCGGACGATGGAGTCGGAATGCATCCCCTGGCGCACGCTGGCCCGGGTCCAGCTCTCGCCGTCGTCGGCGCTCATCATGACGCCCTGACCGACGGTCCCGACCAGGATGTTCCCCTTGCTCGTCATAAGCCACCTCCTGACTCGGATTCGGCGCGTGAGTCGCCCAGACTATACACCGCTTGCCACGGCCCGGCGCGCCGCCGCGATCTCCGCCGGCGCGGCGTCCGGTCCCGGGAAATCGCGGTCGGCCCGCTTGTACCAGCCGCGCGCATTGTCGAGGTCGCCCTCGAGGATGTGCACGATCCCATGCAGCCACGCCGCCAGCGTCGACTTCTCCTTCTGGACGATCTCGTGCGCTTGCTTCCAGTCGCCGGCCGCCAGCAGCTCGACCGCGCGCGTGAGGGAATCGCTCATGGTGTCCTCCTAGAGGGTTGGCGCGGCGGCCTGGCCAAGGACGTCCTCACACCACGCTGCCGCCGCGAGCAGCGTCGCTTCCGTGAAGGTGCCGCTCACGAGCTGGATGCCGAGCGGGAGACCCGACGTCGTGACGCCGCAGGGCACGGTGATCGACGGCAGGCCGCTCAGCGACCACGGGACCTGAAATTGAGGATCGCCCGTCGCCATGCCTTCGGGAG
>WNFO01002517.1_pt1 | contig 16526 bp, 23 predicted proteins | sample 5400251 | NCBI WGS metagenome assembly WNFO01 (sample SAMN13153354, study PRJNA577476) | soil metagenome | isolation source: 100 cm saprolite under Madrone tree | place: USA:California | collected 2016-06-14 | reverse complement strand
GACAGCGACGGCGCCTTTAGCCTTGACCCAAGCAAGCAATACTTGGTCCGCCGTGGCGTTGAGACGCTCCACGATCTCATTGACTGGCTTGTCAACCGGTCCGCCAGGCTGGCGCGTGATCGGGCTGTTGTATTTTGCCCGTAATTGAGTATTATAGTAAGCCAGCGAATGCGGAAAAAGGGCAGCGACTGGCGGGGACGTACGTCAAAGCAGAATATGCTTCGGATACGATGCCCTGGGACGCGGTGTAGGCCAGAAGTGGTGCTTGACGCGCATAAACGTAGGGGTGTAGAAGGATCTATGAATAGCAGCGATAGTTCAGCGTACTAGCCTACTAGTAGTAGGCCGCGGCACCGGACGAGGGTGTTTCTCCCCCCCATTCTCAATATGGACCGAACATTACCTGATTCGCAGCTGGTTTGATCTTGGCGGATGCCAGCAGGACTGAGAGTTCATCAATCCCAAAGTTGCTCACGCCGATGCTCCTAAAGGTACCGTGTCAGCTTTTTCATTATCTCGGCTTGGACAGACCGAACAGCGTGGCTGGCGGACGGTAAGGGGCAAAATGCGCCTTCCCGCCCGATCCACTATCCTCCTACTTACTTGGCGAGACCTGCTCGCTTTATAGCCTCCATTTCGGCCCAAGCCGACGGAATATCAGGCCGCGCGAGACGCGGGTGATGGATGAGGTACAGATCCACGTATTCGACGCCGAGCTATACAATATGTCGCATTAGGCGCGCCGCGTCATCGTCGTGAATCGAAATGCCATCATCAGCATTGGGATGAGTCACAAGTGATAGTACTGGCGCACATACCATCTTCAGGCTGTTGTGAATGGATGTTTCTATGTCCAATCCATGAAGCCCCGAATACTTTGTAGTAATGTACACGTCCCTTCTCGCGAGTCCGCTGTCCCGGAGGGCTCTTCCGACCTCCTCCTCGTTACCGTACACCTGAGCGGTATCTGCCCGTCACGATGCACGCACCAGTCAGTTAGCCAGTCACGCGGTTCCGATAGATCGAAACATAAGTTAGTATAAACGCACCGATGTGACTGAATCCCACGGAGAATGCCTGCTCAACTTGGTCTATGGGACCCTGCCCGTTGCCGAGGGTCCACGTGCCGAATGCGATGCTCGGGATGGCATTGCCTAGGGTGCGTGAGTGCTGGGCAGAGGCAACGAACGTGACCTCACACACCATCGTTAAGTGGGATGAGGTCCCAAGGCATCCTAGTAAAACGTGTTGGTGCAAAGTGGTGCAAAGTGGGGCCGACACCGACGGTTTCATGTGGGTTGAGCTTACCGGTCACACGTGGCCGTCCCTGGTGTTGAGACTTCACGTCAGCGTCGAGTGCCCATACAGTTGACCTTTACTCAACATTGTGGCTACATAAATCGATTTCATTATAGATTCCCACCTGATATAACCAATGTATTGACGGATCCGAAATTGAAGAGAACAATATAGAATGAATGGTATCGAGGAAGAGAGAAAGCCCAATACAGTAAAGAACCGGTCTGATGATTACTGAACATCGAACATTTCGTTCGGCACCGTTCCATCCTCAGGAAGTATTCCACGCTGCTTTGTATAATCATATCCAACGAAGCTCATCACACTGAACACCGGTCAGCGTTTGGTAGCATACAGTGGCAGATACACGTACTAGATGGTCCCATCCGCACAGCCAACTACCACCTCCTCGTGGCTGAGCTGCATCGACATTGGATTCTTTTCGGGTGTCGCCAATCCTGCAAACTTCGCAGGAAGCGAGCCATAGAGGCCTTTCATATCGTAGGCACCAGCGGGGTCATCTGCGATTACACTCCAGGCACCCGAAATTGTCGCGATATCCGTTTCAAGATCAACAGAAGTCGAAGCACCCCGCAAAGATGAACCTTCGCCACTGTCATCTGGGCCATTTTCGATGACAAGAGTAGATTTCTCTCGGTGGGTCGACATGAAAATCTAAAACGATTAGGTTAGCCGAGAGGTAGATAAGAATCAACACCGATTCGTACTCGGCGGTCTGCCCCTGCACGCGAGCTAAACCTAGTCGCTGTGACAACACGCCGTTTTCTTGGATCAACTGCACCAACTGCAACATCGGGCGTCTCAATAATTGCAATCAACCGTGGTGGTGCTGTTAGTACGGCAGCACGTCCAAAGCGTGCCGCCAAACCTGGCGAGCCTCTAGGGCCGCCAGGGCTGATTGGCGTACCGGGCGTGCGAGGGCTCGGGACGTGTGTGCGTTGAAAAATTTGAGAGCTTCGACGTGAGGGAGTCTTCTGGGAACCCGAGCGAGTAAGCGAAGAGATAGTCCGCGTACGCCCAGTCCATTCAGTTGAGTTGTGAAGGCCTGGGTCGCTGGGTTCAGGTACGGCACTTCCCGCTTTCGTTGTCTCCTCCGCCTCAGTCCATCGCAGGTGTAGAATGATGGATTTTGTAGCACACTGGGAGCGGGATAGTCAACCCGAGATAAAAACCGGATAGGCAAAGTTTACCGTCATCTGGGTACCATGGGCAGCAAACCACTGTAACATATTATCCGGGGCCTTCCCAACATTAAAAAGTTTAGAGTTCAGCATTGGATCACCGCCTGCCAACTCTGAAAGTTTGAACTGGGACATCATCTCCCGACGGCCTGTGAAATGCAACGATCAATTTGCGAGATGAACAACGGTCCAGTCACCTACGAATGGAGAAAACGCGGACGATGCCATCGATTGTCACACTAACTACGCGCTCGCCTTCCTCCGCAGACCCACCACTGATGAGTTGTACACCAATGTTCACGGTGGTTTGCTGGCCAAAACGTACGATCTTTGTTCCGGCGCGCCAATCCCAGCATACCAGTGCCTTATCGGCCCCGGCGGAGACAAGATTCTTTGACGACAGGGCCACTGAATTTCAAAGAAAGTCGGAATATAGGGAATGATCAAACGCAAAGGCACTCACCAGCCCGAATGCCATTTAGATGACCCGCTAGCTGCTGTAGAGGAGAAAAGGTGAGAGAGGAGAAAAGGTGGACGCGGCTGTGGTAAATTAGCATATGTTCCTAAGACAAAGTCACGGCGACCTACCCAACGTCATGGAAGCCAACGACAAACACCTCTAAGTAGAATGTTATCGAGGCTGCGTGAGTTCTAAGCTATCAAATGGACCAACCTTCCTCTAACAGAAAATCTACACAGCTAACGGGTTTTTTGACCGACAGGCACTTCTTCATCTCACCCGTTCCAATATCCCAAAAACGGATGGTTTCGTCGTAAGACCCACTGATCAGCCGTTTGCCTGATCGAGAAGTAGGAAATTAGGGTGTGAGACTTCTGAATGACTTGAAGGCGCACCGCGTAATAGGAGGGTTGTGCAAAAATTGTTGTGACCATTGAGGATCCGGATACTTTGGGGCAGCCCATCGCGAAAGTTGGATTCACGGTGGTATAAGGAGCGGTAAAGTGGTTCCCTGAATCAAGAATCGTAAACTCATGTTCTGATTCTCACATGAAGGCGTACCATCCAGCAGGAGAAGACGGTGCCTTGAGCAGTACGGGATCCGTCGCGGTCAGCCTTATACAGTGATATTTCCAAAGAGCAGGTAAGTGTACTAGCTCTTGCCACTTCTTGGAAACCTAACACAGAGGCGTCGCATCTAGGAAGCGCACAAACTGGTGTGAATGCGCACCGATTCGACACCAACAAGCTCCGGGATGTTAAGATGTTTAAGAATTTTGAAGGCGAGATCCGGAACAAGGTTGCCGACGATATCGAATGTAGCCCTGGCATACTTCTCTAACAGTAGGATTTGAAGGCGAATGTCCCCGGGAAGGCATGCTGCATATGCTCAGCATACAAAGTGAATCAGAAAGAAAAGAAGCCCGCTTACAGTCCAGTATAATGGTAATTCTAAGTATACGATCAGGCATAAATAATTCGTGCAGGTGACTTTGGGACTCACAGTCTCATGCGCTCGTCTCGATTAAGACGGGGAATGGCCCTTCTAATCTCGGCTTCGTTGAACTCGCCATTTGTCTCCCTTTTTAGAGCTTTTGCCAAATCAGGCCCTTCTCTGTCGTGATTATCCCCTCCTCCACGATACCCGCTCCAATAATCAGCACCTTTACGGCCACCACATACACAGAGATCATCGCCATCAGTCAGAAGGGATGTTGTCCCGTTGTCTTCCTGCTGCCTCTCGCGTTCGCGCAGGATACGTACTTCAGCTTGTAAGGCGTGGAGTTGAGCCGCTGTGGCTGCCTGTGCCCGTTCAAGAAGTCGCTTGTAATGAAGAAGCTTCTTCGTGTGTATTGACAAAAGAGTCTTGAGGCCACCTTGAAACTGGAAGATGGGTTCATATTAGTGTTAGACGACATCGTAAACCGTGCTCACTTCTTCATCCACGTTCTCGTCGCCAGCTTCTGTTATCATGTCGAGTGTCATATCATCGCCATCCCAAATCGACATAGAGCTAGCAAAGTCCTCATCGCCGTTGACTTGATGGAAGTCGAGCTGCCGAGGAGGCGTAGAGATGGAGATTGTAGATCGAACGGATCCGTTTTGTCGATTCTGTGACCTGCGGTTGGCTTGAGATGCTGCGCTAGATTTTCTTGAGGGAGGTTTCGAATGTATGGCTCGTGGGGAGGATTGTTGCGGAGAAGGCTTGATCCGGCTAGACTGTGGACTAGGCGTTGTGAGGTTGATCGAAGGTGATGAAACGGAAAGACTCGTGGCCGAGGACTCAGACAGTTCGGCAGGGGTGCTCATGGACACAACGCGAGAGCGGGGAGTCGAGGGAGGAAACGGCTCTGCATTTTGAGGCGGCGAATATGCAGCCCGCAAATTGTTACTTGAGCGTGCTGTACGAATAGAGCCGGCTACGGAAGGCGAAGCTTTGAGTGCTGGTGAGTCGCGCAGGGTCGTGGGCATGGCACGGGTGGAAGTCGATATTACGGGCGAACTGAGAAGGGATGTGGAACGCGAGTTGCTGATAAACCCTTGGACAGGTGCGGACTGTCGTCGAATGGCAGAGAGTGTTGGAATAGATGTGGACATACGCTTGGCATGAGCGGAATTCACGCCCGAAGGGAGTGTGTCACCGCCACTGACGTTTTGTGGTGTTACTGTAGTTGCGTTGCTGACATCGCTTATAAGTGACGCGTTGGAGATAGTTCTTGACTTGGGAATGCTCGAGGGCCCCGCTAACAAGGAACGCCGGGATACGCGAGAAGGGGTCTCTGACTGTGTCGAAAATCGATTTGAAGACATTTCTGAAAATGGTCAGATGGTGGTTGTGGGGTATCCTGTTTGACGATTGTCCAGGAGAAAAGAACGTCTAGAAGTAGTTGTAAATGACAATTGAATTCAGACCAGCCTGAGATCCAAGTGAGAAAAGGTGTCGAAGTGCAACGAAGGGGTAGTTTTATCTACAGCGTGAAGCGAGGAGACAGGGCCACCAGGGTGACTTACAGTGAGATGGAGAGATGGTATATTGCAAAGGGAGTCAGATATTGCGGCGGTAGGCGCCACGACAACGCGTCGGAATTTGTACGCTCCGCTCTCACGTGCTCGTACCAGTAAACTACATAACATGATGAAATCAATCTGGGAGGTCCCAAGAGAACACCTGTCCGTCGCCATCTCCATGATACAGCCGTTCCCTGAAAGTACTATGTGAGCCAAAGCACAGGCCACAAGAGAAGAACATCATCTTATACATACCCATTAAATCTCAGCGCAGTGATGGGAATTGGCTTCTCTGTCTTCAGCACTCTCAATGTGACAAACCCCCATCGAGCTCTCTCGTCCTTTGGAGTGTTGTCTGTATTCCATGTCCTTAGTGTAATCTTCCCATCTGGAGACCCAGTGGCGAGGACTCCTAGACGAGAGTATTCCCGTTCATGGAAGGCAAGAGAAGTGATTGTAGGAGGCACATGTAACAGTGTTGCCGAGAAGTTGAGGTCTATGCTAGCAATGGGTCTGGCGTTGATCGTGTGCAGACACAACTTTTGTCGCGAACACGTCGCAATATATCCCTGTAGAGCGTGGTATTATCGTTGGCTCAACAAACCGAGAATGAATTACGCACAGTGCCCTCATTAATGGCAACAAGATGAACTCCAACGGCATCGTGTTCTCCATGCCAAATGGATCTCATATATACGGGCCTGTTCAAGTCCCATAACGCAGCACTTCCGTCCTTGGAACCACTAACGATAACGGACCACGATCTCGAAGCAGCTACGCAGAGAATCTTGTCCCTGTGCATCCGCATCATGTTTGAGAGCGATATTTTCAGGCCATTTGACCCTGAATTGCTACGTGAAATGCGCCATAGCCTGACAATGTGGTCTTCAGACCCGGTAATGAGATTCTCCGAGTCCGCGAAGGCGGCGCAAGTGCACTCGATCCCTTCAACAACTTGGACAGTCTGTCCGACAATAAGCGTAAATAGGGGCCAGTAACGTTAGCTTACTTGGCCATCAACAGAAGTGCGTAGCTGGCTAGCCGCCGCCCTGCCACTGCGACCGAATCCCCACTCCACACGTTCATGTGGACGAGAGGGCACAGAGAGTATGCCAGCAGGATGTGGGAATATCCTTTCTCCAATGGGATCGACTGTTATGTTTTGAACGGAGACGCATTCAAGGACTGCAGAGGGTGAGACAGAAATCTTATCTAGTGGGATAATCGGGCAATTACCACGTGCAGCGGGTCGTTTTCCTTGCGTCAAGAGATCGTAGTTCTCTTCGACCCCATGTACTACCCCAAGGGGCAGCGATGAGGGTCCTTGCGCGAAGCGTTGCGGATGTGGTGCACTGAACAGCTTCCGGGGAGTTTGACCAACTATTCTAGTGTAAGGATAGAGAGTACAGTCGTCTGGACCGTCAACTCACAGTTATGGATAATCCCCACAGTTGCTTCCCGCTCTAGCTCATCCGTGATAGAGTCCAGGTCTTTTCAAGTGTCAATCATCACATCACGTCGCATGCGATAGGGCATACCTATAGAACCTTCGTAGCTCAGAGGATGAAACACATTCAAGGAGGCAGGATCACGCTGCTTGCAACCCCAGATAAGGTCAATCCAGGCAGGCAGATTTTGGCTGACGTAGTCACTTTCCAGCGCCTGGGCAATTGTCAGCCCTGCCAGAGAGCAGAAGACAGAATAACAATCACCCGGCGATGCAGAACAATGAATAAGAGTGGATCATTTTTCGCCCATGCGGGAAGTACAACGTGGTGTATGCGTTCGCCGTTGTTTTGCTGAACTCCGAAGTCAAGATTAGCTGAGTTTTCTAGGAACCTATCGAGAAGTTCATCGTCGTCCGCTGGCTAAACAAAATTCAAAAACTTGCTCTGGACATGTGAAAAATTCAGGGATAAGCTCTCGGACATCTCCTCTAATATCTTGAGATGCTGAGCTGTATGCTCTATTAATGTTGCTTCTCAAGCCGTCAGAATTTTCTCAGACTGGATGGTGGAAATCGTACCTGAAGAGACGATCAGGTAAATCCCATTCTCCACCCTGGAAAAAAGGTTGAGATTATGTTGTAGAATACGTCCAGTCTCACCTGCAGAGTCTTGAACATGTTCGTGAACGGCGCCAACCTGATCAAGAAATGGCACACAATCATCGAGGAGCTAAAATGGGTGCCATAGTGAAATGGCTTCTCCTCGACACTCTGTAGATTCTCGTAGCGCGACTGGGCAGCCTCACGCCGTGCTGGGGTCAGCGCACCCATCGGCTGTGTCAGGCTTGATATCCACTGAGTCTACGAGACAATTGAATTGAAGGGACAAAGACATACTCCCTGAAGACGTCTTTTGATGAAAGGTCCAAAATTTCAGACGTGTAATCTTGCAGTACCCATGCTGGGGAAGTACGGATAAGCGGTAGTCCTTAGTCTGGGGAGATGACATACGGAATACTGGGTATTGTGTGGCATCGCTCGGCGTGCGACCGGATATCTGATTGAGGATGCTCAGATAAGTAAACTGTAAGAAAGATGAGAAAGATGAGAAGATAGTGACTATGTCGAAGGTTCACAAACGTTACTGATTTCTCTGGTCTGCCATTTCCGTTGGGCTGTTGACAGCTCATCCAGACCAAATCCGGCTAAGACTCGTGCCCCAACTCTGCTGGCGAATGGAGATATGAGGCCACCAGGGGTGAGGCCAGTTGTCAACGTTGTCGAACGTCCACTGATAGCAGATGACAGCCTCCAATCTATGTCTGTTCTCTTCCTACGATCTGTAAAGACAAGCAAGACAGAGCGACTGTCCTTGAGGTAGATCTCGAGCCTTATGAGATTTAAGATAAGCACACTGACAATCCCGAGACAGCAGAGAAGCTGGAACATACGCAACGTCACGGAAAAGGAACGTCCTATCGCTTATGTTCGCTATCTGTTCATAGGGCCTATTGTAGACGTAAGCTAAAGTAGGAACGTTAAAAGGATGTCCTTACCACCGCTGGGCTTGTTGAATCCCGTGCAGTTCTAGAATGCTACCAGGAACGAAGAGTAGACTTCGAGGGGCATCTTGTGCGTCAATTATCTCACCATCATCGTTCTCTACCAGACCCTCGAGGATATAGAAGTGCGTCCGTCCGCAGATTAAGAGACCAGCTAATCCTACTGAGCGGCCTCACGACTAGTTCGGTGATGGACTTACGAGAGGAATCAACTCCGTGGATTCTTGCGATAGTACGAACAACCTCAATCACATCCCCGGGCTCAAGCTCGTGACGCACTCTACGATGCTTGTCGTCCGCAACGTCTTCCGCTAACTGACGATCATCTAGAAAACTCAGAATGAGGTGGAGGAGGCTGGAACATTAGCATTACCATCGATATCGGTAGATGAGATCTCGTATGATTCCGTCCATGGCGGCACCTCTGAACGGATTGAAGATAGGTCATCCGGCTGAGGTAACTCAATGGCCCGCAACTGAGTACCTCTATCGACCTTCGAGCTTAACGGCGCGACCATATTCGATTCCATCTTCTTCCTGGGAATAGTGAGACACCGCGCTATAAATAACGTTAAAACCATCTTACCGGACTCTGTAGGGGCCTTCAGTTTCATCTAGTCGCCATGCACGATGCAGATTAGGAATTTCCCAAAGCCCGCGCTCAGAAGAGAGTGGGATCATCCAATCATTCAGACGGGACACTTGGCGGTTCTGTTCCTTCCTGAAAAACAAATCAGAGGACTTTATGAGTCTTAATAAGAAGCCTCACAGGTCTAAAAGGTTTTTACGCAGTCGCTTGCGCTCTGTCAAGATGATAGTGGCACGCCACTCTAGAATTCGAGCCGTCGACTTCTGGATGGTGCGCTCGCCAAGATGCGAGCTCAGTCTTAACGACCCAAAGCGATAACGGACTGAGCGCCGCTCCGAGATCAATGATGGATCAATCTTTGTACTTGGGATATTCCCGCCGTTGATGAGTTGTTCGGCGTTTTGGAGCACGTCCAAAATCTCCAGATAACGTCAAGCCGGCATGAAAAAAGAAAGAAGCAGACGAACCTCGCGCTTCTGGGCCCCCGCAACGGCATTGTCCAAAGATAGTGTCAAACCAAAGTGCATAAGCTTCTCGCTTATTCGTACATGATGTTGGGGAATTTCACTGGTTGATGCGAGGGACGTCACGAATGACCGAAACGCTTGGATAAACATTTGTGTTGTCTGTTGTGACTCAAACAACTGCCGGAACGTGGGACTTGAAGATTGCAAGAGGACCAGCTCTTCAAGGATGGCTTCCGCAAAGGCCACCGGGCGCCCGTCTTATTCATTAAATCACATTGATGAGATGCATCAGCCTCCGAATGGACAACAACACACACCATTTTCGTTTGCCCCAACGCTTTGGAGGGGTGACTCTTGGGCTATCGCAACCAGCATTCTAGTTAAAGAGCTCAGGATAGCCGGGAGAATGTAAGGACAGGCGACAACGGGTCCCTGATCCTGAGTCTGATCCAAGAGGATGCGAAACGCGGCAGAATGAATGTTGACATCCCAGACATGAGGGAGGACGTTCTTCAAGAACGTCCATCCGCTGACGAGCTCAAACTTCCGACTGAAAGACTTGGACCTATTTAAACTGATTGTTATAAGGTCCAGTACTCGTTTTGCAACGAGGGACGAGGGTCTATCGCCAAGGAGTAGGAGATAGATGCGAGTCACAGGAAGAGCAATACAGAACCGCGTATAACAGTCAGTGGAACCAGACAAGATCGAGACAAAAAGCTCGAGAAGCTGTTCTGCTTTTTCGCGGATGTGGTCAAGGTCAATCCAGGATAGTACTGACTTCGGAGAGGAGGCTCCTGGGGTGGCTTTATACCGCATTCAGATCACAACAGACGGAAATATAACGCACTTACCGTCGTAGAGATGGGCAGCGATATAGGATAATACGGGCTTGATGGTGTCATCCGGGTTGAATGATGATTCCATCACCGCTTTAAATGCCTTTAAGAAATACGGCACGTTTTCACCCGTATAACAGGACGTTTGCCACACAAACAAGAACCGGCGCGTAAGGCCAATCCCGGACAGCAGTTGTTTCACGTTGAAGCGTCTGTGACTGCTAGTAACGACAAGATCAATGAAATGCTCGAGGTGAATACGCTGAATCTCGTCACGCGTCCTTGACCAGAGCTCAAAATCGAGGGCAATGAACCGATAAGCAATCGGATTTGTAATTGTTGAGTGGCTGCCAAACGAAGGTAAGAACGGACCAGTTGCTATTTTTGTTATCTACTGACTCTGGAGTTTTGAAATTCATGCCCAAAAATTCAAAGAGTGTCTCAAAGCTTGTCATATTGATCAACCCGCTCTTGTTTCGTAAAATCTCAGATAAAATCTCATATCCACCTATATGAATTTATAAAAAAACTGTAGTTCGGCGAGGACGTTATTAATGACGTACGCATTCGCTCCATGTCCTCTGAGTTCTGCCAACTATTTCTCAGTCCATCGGTAAGGATACCAAGCGTTCGAGAGAGTTCGTGCGGTGTCTGTTTATAATGATTGGACTTATTCCAAGAAACTGAACTAAGCATTACCTTTGCTAGCTGGATTAGTCGTAAAGCTACGGCTACTCCGCCAATCTCCCACATCGCAGTATCGACGCAGTAGGCTTTCGTTGCATGCACATTACCATCTTTCGCGAAGCGGCTCAGAATGGTCAACGTGCCATCAGCACGAGGCATATATGCTGCGGGACTAAATGAAAATACAACAGAAGCCTCCTCGATGCCGATCCCATCATTTATGGCCCTTACCAGGGCCACCACGTCAGGCGAGATCCCACCCTTAGATGAGCTGAGGTTAAACAGAAAAACGTTAAGCGAGGTAGACGCCTCGTAGGTCAAAAACTTGACGAGACTCTGGGATTGAAAGGTCGCATTGTACCTGGGCCCAAGATGGTGAATGAATCGAGGAAGGTGGTCTCCTAGACTACATTTAGGGCAACGTGGGAGTACCAAAGAGCACAACAATCATACCGAGGGGTTTGGATAGTAAAGTGGCTGAGGCCACACACCAGCTCATGCTTGCTTGCTCTGAATCGTCTCCGATCGTAAACGTACCACTTTGCGCAGTTGTTTCGGGCCGGGGGTAAGCCCAGTTCACAAGGTCGATCAGAACGCCATCAATAAAGAATCCTGACACGACGATTAGATAGGTCAGAGACACGAGGAACAACCCGAACTCAGACTAGGGTGTGATCCTTGATGGGGGTAGTGAACCACGGTGATGTGATGCCACTGAAATTTTGAAAAGTTGGATTTTGTTATAACCCCGGGAGGGGGTTGGCCATGACTCCACAGTTCTAACCGACCGTCTTCCCGGATCTTAAGGTGAAATAGTGTGCGTGACGACATGCGAAAGGAGAAAATAGTTTGTGCTTCCTGAGTTGGGTATCGCTCGAGCCAAATCCAAATCTTCGCGGAGAAATCTTAGAATAGTCTAACAGCAGCATCGACAGACATACCATGAATGTGAAACCTGAATTGGGCAAACCTTTTGTATTTTCTTCGCAGAATTTCAAAGCAGCACGTTTTTCCAATGAGAAGTGGTCTGGCCACCTAGACCTAATTCCTCCTCGGATCATCTCCAGGATATCCCCATCGAGAGTCCCCGCAGGTGTAACTGCAGACTGGAACATGATCCGCGTGTCAACTGTGGTGGCACCCAGGTCAAGGATCCGCCTCATTAGCTTCTGTATGATCCGTTGTTCCTCGCTTGTACCGGGGGATCCATTATGAGAGGTGAAGTTCTGAAATAGAAGACCCAAAATACCAAGACCGGAGAGAATGACCTTATTTCTATGTTTAAGAGCCGAGAGACGCTCCAGAAGCCTATAGACCACGTAGTGCAGCATTGGATCTTCCGAACGCTTTGGCAGAAGATCTAGAAGAATACGGATGGCACCTGGCTGGGCGATAAGACCAAGCCGGACTTCGATATCCTTGATCTGAGAATCAAGGTCACTATGCTCAGTATTACGAAGCGACATAAACAGGCTGGAGATGGAAAAGTCGTGAAGGGCGAGAGAGAAGAGAAAGCCAAGGATATGATCTTTGACTTGGGCGTTCATGACAAGTGGCTGCAACGCTTGAGCGAGGGACTCGTAACCGACGTGGCACTGACGGAGAATAAGGACGGAACGGATGAAGGCAACAAGACGCACCTCGAAATAGTGCGAGTTTTTCTCGTCATCAGAAATTGCCTCGGACACAATGACGAAGACGAGACGTGCGACCTCGATGGTCTCGCCAAGAACCTGCTCCCTACGTTCAGTAGTGAGGTTCTCCTCCCAATACGTGGAAAGTGTCGATAATATGTTGATAATAGCGAGGAAGCCATCCATTTCGCGGAATACATCCTTCGTGCAGGCGTCCTCTAACATTACCCGGTGTACTTCGGTCAAGACCTACGAATGTTTGGCGAGGTACCAGCTAGGTCACAGCACAGAACGCCTACCTCTAGTTGAGGGCATACATCTCCCATAGTTTTGAGCTTCTCCACAGTACTCCTCATGATCTCTATGAGCACATCGCGTGCGAAGTCCTCTGGCGCTAGGTCATCCACGTTGTCAGTTGCGGGTGTTGTGACAGCCTCAACTCGAGGTGCAATCTCGAATCTCGCGCGGAGAGGGGTAAGTAAGGCGCTGAACATGGTATGCGGTAAGAACACTGTCGGAGAGCACTGCTCTAATCCATGCCGTGGATTAGCGGATGACAGCAGGTCGGAACAGGTCGCGTTGATCAAAACGCGAATGTAATATATTGACAAGTCACGTGATACTATAGCGGTACAACAAGTGATATGCTGGTGAGAGGGTAACTAGTAACTGGGGGTATCCGATTACAGGGATGGGATGTCCAGGATGTCTACGTCCGTCAGTATGCAGTACAGCAGTGGGATACAGAGCAAAATTACAAGAAAAAAGTCATTAGGAACTAGAAAGCTTTGACTTCTCTAAAGCTCGCTTGTTCCTTGCATCGAGATAGTCTTTTACAGTGTCCTCTATCCTACGCAGGCGACCCTCAATTGTGGGTAACTATCACAAATGCACCAAATCAGACCGTGTGGCTGCGGATAATTAATGGCACTTACATGGTCCATAACGTCCGCCGGAAGCCTCCCTCGTTTGACAGTCCGTTCCGGTCCGCTGTCTCCCTCCGTTCTTTGTTCTTCGTAAGGCCGAGGCGGCAACTCGCTTGGACCGTGCTCAAAGGGAGGAGGACCAGCCGGCTCGCCACCCTCCGTTTCCGGTTCGGGAGAAGGGATGTCTAACGGAAATGTCATGAACATCCCACCGGAGGGGAGCATAGTGGAGTGTGTCTTTTCGGCAACATTGTGGTGTCTCCGGTGGCTCCGCTGCGGACCAACGGAATCACGATGTGTAGCGACTGTTTGAGGGACGGCAGTACTGCTCTCGGCGCTCGCAGGACGTTTGCGCTTGCCTAAGCGCTCTTGAGACGGCGTTGTACCGAGATATGAGGGTGGACGTGAAGTCCGAGCTCGGGGTGTGCTCCCAACTGACCCCCGTGTCCTGGAGCGTTGAGGGCGGTCTGGCCACCCTCCTGGGTGGGTGAAGGAATGTCGCATGGGTTGGGGTGCTATACCTTGTCTGTGTTCGTGTGCGTGCGGGTGCGCGAATCCGGAACTGAGGCTCGAAGGAGCAGGACTACGTGAGTGTTCATGATGTCGGTGAGCAGGATGCGCGGACAGCCGTCGATATGGGTGAGTCCTGATCTGTAAATTCCCTGCAGTAATACAGATGAGTGCAACGCAATGCCCTGGATGGAGGCTTCTCACCAGATGGCCTAGTGTCCGCCGAGTCCGCCCACTGTGGAGGGAGTTCTGGCTGCGTAGATACATGTTGTCGAGGAGTTGGCGCCCGCGCTCTCCATCCCATGGAACCTGAAGGAGAGACGTGACCACTTCCCAGCGCATGTTCATCCATAGAGGAGGAAATACAACGGAAGGGTGCGATGGTGAGCGGTCCTTGTAAGGCGAGCATTCAGGTGCCCACAATTTTTATATGTTGGACTTTTTGTGCCAAGGGCTTCAGCTGTGAATGCCTTCTTTAATATGAAAACCCACCCGTTGACGGTTGTTAATCATAGGTGGAATGGGTGCATCGCTCCGTGACGAAAACAAATCTCCGTCAACATAACAAAATTTCGCCAGGTCCACTGGAGTCATCAAGCGAAGCCGCTTCGGGTAAGGTGGATGCCGAGTCCTTTGTGCATTGAGAACGATCGATTGGCCATCGGAACCTGACATATGTAGATGGGTGAAAGCGCAGTCGAAGGCTCCAAGGCAGTGTTCGGAAAAGACTCGAAGATCATGATAGCCAATGATTTTCGGTCCAAAGCGACACGTTGGTCGTGCATACAGCCGTGAAGATCCTGAAACTTAGATGACTGAGCCTGTACATGAACATGATGATGGTGCGTCAAGGAGACTGTGCAGCAGCACTGCCACCTCCGCCTCCGACGCGTTGTGGCAAGTGGCAAGACCGGGGCTTTTTTCTATATTAGGTATTGGGGCTGACTAGCGCTGACTCGGAATTGCCCGGCCCTACTTCTGCCAGTGGCCGTCCTCTACACTGTGTCAGGAAGTTTTCCGAGGCTGTTCATCCGGAAATCATTTGTACGGGAGTCCGACAATTGTTCATTTTTTCTCATGAGATTAAGGAACTTACGTAGGCACTTCGCCTCTCCAGTCTATTTTGTTTTCACTACTCACATTGGCAGTCAATGGTTCCAATGACCCAGAACGACCGTGAATTGATTGCAATGGAACCAGAACCATAAATCATTGCCATTTGACACCGTTGCCCTAACAGCTCGGAAGATAACATTCCGGTCGGGAAGCTAAGAGCGCCAATGGGACCAGTCGGATGTCTGTAGTATCCACTGACAGGGACAATAAAACCAATGTTTTCTTTCCAAGACATATAGAACTATGTCCGAAACCCCTTTTGGAGCTCCGGCACCCAAACGTTCCGTTGAGATGATCCCTCTAATGTCAATTCTGCCGAGTACAGTACCACATTTATCAGTTTTCATTAGGTTACCGGCTATCTGTTATACGCAGGTTACCAGGGGCTTCAATAATCCCCACCTCATGAGCTTCTCCGTTCCAGCCATATGTCAGTCGGACTCTGATTTGGGTGAAGTACAAATAATCATAGCGTCCGAGTCCGTGGCTCGTTCTGACATCGTAAGAGGCTCACGATGGAAACACGGACGAGAGTAACTCTCCTGGCCTTCTCTTCGTGCTTCAGCACAATAACCCGCTAAAGGACGGAGTAAGATCACGTCAATCCACTATGGCAACAAGGATTTTGGCCAGCTATAGGCTTTGCCGATGACCCAAAGTTTTCACGCAGTGGCCACCTGGTGACCACGTACACACGAACATAAAGCTTGTCAGCATTTGAGCAGCATTTCTTATAAACACGCGATTCGTATGCCGCCAGATCAATATGATAGCGTGGTTACTAGTACTGTAAACCGCGCGCATTAGCCATGATGGATTCGATGACAAATTGCAGACGTGCGTCAAGAAATTGGTCGAAAGAAATTCAAGATTGCTTAAGGACTAGTAGACTAGCCTTGTTAAGCTAGCGTTGACGTGTCGAGATGACATGGATCCGTGCGGAGACGGCACGGCATACCCTTGCATAATAATACACAAGCACTAGTCGTATCATGAAATCAACTATGTAGACACACAAGCAGGGATGCATTCCATACCAGCTGTCATACATACTGTACCGCGTTTGGGTTGGTAAGGAGGCGGTTAAACAACATTAACCTGACAGTTGGTTGACATTGACTCTCGAGACAGGCGTAGCAAGAGACTAAGGACACGCCACATGCAATTGGGTGCATTGATAGGTCGCATGCCTGCAAGTGATGCACAGCTAGTGTAGGCACAGGTATCTCAACTCTCACTTAGGAGGCATGGCAACAGCCCCGCGTTGATGGTGAGTCCAC
>WNFO01003400.1_pt1 | contig 16532 bp, 17 predicted proteins | sample 5400251 | NCBI WGS metagenome assembly WNFO01 (sample SAMN13153354, study PRJNA577476) | soil metagenome | isolation source: 100 cm saprolite under Madrone tree | place: USA:California | collected 2016-06-14 | reverse complement strand
GAAATAGTCATAGGCCCAGCGCCAGGAGCGCTGAAGTCACAAATAGAACCATGGTTGGCAGTCTTCAGAACTGACCACGGAAACGGCTATTCAAAATCGGGCTCAATCAAAGCCAGCAAGAAGCGGTCAACAAGAAGCGTAGTAATGAGCATTGAGCAGCTTCGGGTGGGTTGAGTGGCTAGTTGTCGAGAATTTTCGGCGGCTTAGGTGAAACTTTTTTCTTGACAGCCCTTTCATAGAACCGCTCCCGGTACTGACTCCATACTGTCCGCGGACTGTCTTTCCGCAAAATAAGACACTACCATCGGCCGGGCCGGGTGACAGCCTCCCGCTCTGTCGACTAAATTGCTTCATAACCGTCTTGACAGGACATCCAATTCCGTCAATGATCCGCCCATGAGCCTTGCAACCATTCGAAACGAGATTGAAAAACTCGAGCCCGCTGAAAGAGCATCGTTGATAGACCTGCTCTGGGAGAGTCTCGATGACGACCGCATTCAGCAAACCGAGGCCAACTGGGCAGCTGAATCCGAGGATCGGATTGATGCATTTGAACGAGGCGAGTTACCTGCCGTCGATGGGCCATCAGCTCTCGAAGAACTTCGCTCGTCGTTGAAGAAATGACGCAGTATAGATTTACTTCTGCTGCGCTTTTCGAATTAAAGGAAGGCGCACTTTACTACGAGCAGAAAGAGAACGGACTCGGCATTATCTTTCTTAATGAGATTGACGCCACAGTCGAACGAATCCTGCGTTTTCCGCATTCCTGGCACCCGATGTCAGCACGGACGAGACGGTGCCGCACTCATCGCTTCCCATTCGGCCTGCTCTATCAAGTGCGATCAAATGAAATTCTGATTACAGCCGTGATGGACTTGCGGCGCGATCCGAAGCGATGGCGAGATCTGATTTAGCCTTTCTATTCACGTTACGATTCATGATTTACGATTTTCTTTAGTGGGCTATTGTCATTCGTTCAGCTGCTCGTACTAAAGTTCGTTGACTTGCGGGAGATTTAGCGATAATTTCCGACCGTCTCAAGACCTTCTGATAAACCGTAACTGTCTTAAGCAAAAACAAGCCGTCGGAGTTAATGCGTCATGAAAATTCTCTTTTACCAAGACGATACCCTCGATTTGAATTTGGATGGCCTGGTAACGGGATTGAATTCCGCTAGTAACGGTCGCATTACCTTTCGTGAGGGCACGGCGCGGTTTCACATATCCGGCAGTTCCATTCGGTATTCGGGATCGTACGAACAACTCTCGAGGAGTTTTGTGAAACAGGCAGAAGGGGCAGACCTTTCTATATGCTTTACAAAGACTCCTTACGATAATAACTATTTTTTTTCATGGACAAGGAAAACTAATAATTGTCTCGTTTTATTCGTGGGAACAACTAACCACACTGCCACTTGAGAACGGCGCGGTCTATTTCCTTGTTAGCCTTCTACGATTTCAATTGCCTTTCCCCTCAGCTCACAAGGATGTGACTGGCTGCATCAACGATTTTCTATGGGATAAATCCGGAATTGACCCTGGAATGAGATCTGGATTCGTATGCGATGCCTGCATGCGCTACATTGATGGTCACAACCTTACAACGAATGACAAGAGACTCCTCGACGTACTTAAGATGTTTCTCAACGATCTAGGCTTGGCTTCGCGTAAAGACGAGAACGTAGTTGACTACTGGAAGAGACTGAGCGACGTCAGAACAGCAAAGGCTAGCGATAAATTTGGAGTCTTTCTTTGTCACAATGCACAAGACAAGGCAGACGTTCGTGCGGTAAGACGCAAGCTCGAGGCATTTGGCATAAGAACATGGTTTAATGAAGAACAGTTACGGCCCGGCATGGCTTGGCAGGTTGTTCTAGAAGAGCAAATCGCGACGATTGAAAGCGCGGCAGTATTTGTGGGTCGATCTGGTATTGGCCCGTGGCAGAGTGTAGAGATGCGTGCTTTTCTCTCTGAGTTTGTGCGTCGCAGATGCCCTGTAATCCCAGTCATTCTAGCGAGCGCAAAAGCCATTCCTGAGTTGCCTATCTTTCTTCGCCAATTAACATGGGTTGATTTCAGAGAGAATCCCGATGATGCGCTGACGCGCCTTGTTTAGGGGATAACCGGCAAGCGACCGGAGAAGGTCGTAAAGGCAGTTCGTTCAACTCGAAGGCTGAAACAACGCAAGCGCGTAGCAGTCGTCAAAAGCAATGGTCACAAACGCAACTCCTCGAACTCGTAAGTTAAACCCGAGACTGTCCGGTATGGTGAGTCCCTTGCCCGGAATCTCGCGCGATGCAACCTGACATCTGACCCCACATCCCCTATAATCATCCTGCTTCGCAAATGGGGGCGACAGGCTTCGACAGGGGCCTTATTGTCCATCACGATGCATGCCGGGCTACCTTATGCAGCTCGTTAACAAGCGTAGGGGAAAAAAACAATTACCAACTCTAACGAGTTCGCTCTCGCGGCCTAAACAGCCAGCAAGCCTTACCTTCCTCAATCTGACCAAAGTGCAGAGGCAAAACGCAAGCTTACTTCTTAACCTGGTCCGGTGACGAGCGGAAGCCGATTTGTTTTTGGGCGGGAGGCGGCGGAGACATCAGTTTTCGAATCGCGTCGAATACAACTTTGAATTGCCGATCGTATTTGCTCTCCAAATCATAAAGCCGGCGCGCGAGGTCGGCATTCGATGCAAGCATCTGACGCAGTCTTACAAATGAGCGCATGATCTCGATATTTACTTGAATGGCGCGCTCACTATTCAGAGTGCTCGACAACATTAGGGCTCCGTGTTCAGTGAAGGCATAAGGGCGATACTTGATGTGCTGGCCTCTCTTTAAGGTCACAGATTGTGACCTTAAACGATTCGTCGCAATCTCCAACCACCAGGTTCGAGCCTCATCCATGGTCAGCTGAAACATAAAATCGGGTGGAAAGCGTTCTTCGTTACGCTTGACGGCTTGATTGAAAGCCTTCGTAGATACGCCGTAGAGCGTGGCCAGATCACGATCCAACATAACTCTCTCGCCGCGAATCAAGTAGATTGCCTTTTCGATTCTTTCAACAGGAATGAGGCTTGAGTGTTTCATTCTAGGAACCCTCGCTTGTGTCGTTGTAGCGGCGCATCATAGAGGACAGGATGAAAACGCGAAAGTAAGGAAAGTGGCAAGGGGGTTAGTGCTTTCAGTTGGAGGTCAGCCTTTTGGATCGCAGCAATTAGTTTCGAAAGGCAGAGCCTTCTGACGGGTTGTAGTGGCCCAGCCGATCTAACGGACGCCTGACATTGGGCGTCCCATCCCCTATAATCATCCTGCTCGCAAAATGGGGGCGACAGGCTTCGACAGGAGCCTTAATGTCCGTCGCGATGCATGCCGGGCTACCTTATGCAGCTCGTTAAAAAGCGTAGGGAAAAAACAATTGCCAACTCTAACGAGTTAGCTCTCGCGGCCTAAACAGCTAGCGAGCGTCTCCGCCGCAAGTTGCTCATGCGCGCGGATGGAGATGTCACCTTAGATGAGCTGGCCCAACTTTTCGGTCCGTGAAGTTGGGTGAGATCAAGCCGGACTAGCTCGTGCTGAGGTCTTGCTATTTCACTTACTCGGCGTCGAGCGAAACTTGTCCGGTCGCAAGGCTGGATGAAAAGAGAAGCAGCTAAGCATGTAGAGTCCTTCGGCGTTGGCTTTTGGATCCGGGTTCGATTCCCGGCGCCTCCACCATTACGGAATTTCGGATTGCGGATTTCGGAATGCGGATTTGAATGCCGCTTAGAACGCTCGTAGTCCGAAAAAGACTTTCTTGAAATCAGCAATCAATAATCCGAAATCTGCAATTCCCGCCGTACGTCGATTCACGGTTGAGGCGCGATCCACGGATACGTTTGGGCGCGTCTTATGCGCGGCGCGCGATCAGCATTTTGTGGTCGATGGACCCGTGCAGAATGGCTGTCCGGGCGAGGCCGTTACGCCGCCTGAAATATTCCTGGCCGGCGTGGCTACGTGTGGCGTGGAACTCCTGCAAGTGATTGCACGCGACGAATCGATTCCCTTACGATCCGTGAGCGCGCAAATCGAAGGCTGGATCGATCGCGAGCATCCGGTGCGCACCGACGTGATGGTTTTCAACGGCGCTCGGCTCAAGTTGTGGTTGGACGGCGTCACGCGAGAGCAGGCGGACGGTCTGGTTCAGAAGTTCAAGTCGCGTTGACCGCTCTACGGCACGCTTGCAGTTGCAAGCCCGGACGTTGAAGTAAGCTATGAAGTAAAGCAGGAATAGGAACGGAAGCGGCTCAGTTCAACTCAACGGTTTCAATCAACTCAGATTGGAACGTCACGCTATCGTAGATGTCGCGCATGCTCAGTGCGCAGTTGATCGATTCCAACATCAACGATTCGTCTAGATCAGTAATATCGCGCCGCTGCCACGCGCCATGTTCCAGCCGCGTGTAGTGAGTTACGCGCGCTTCATCCTGCGCAATCACGAGATATTCACGCAACGTTGGGATTGACTGATAGACGGTAAACTTTGGGCCGTGGTCAAGCATGGCCGTGCTTGGAGACAGCACTTCGACGATAACTATTGGATTAACGAGGGCGTCCATCCCGTCAACGGTTTTAAATTGCAATTCGCCGCACGCCACGCTGACATCAGCATAGCGATAAGGAGGCAAGGCCGGCGAAAAAATAGGCAGTTCTGGCGTTAGAGCGCGGCATGGTCCACCACGCAAGCCGATTACGAAGGCGCTATGCACATTACTGGAGATGATCGAATGCCAGCGCGAGCCGCCGCTCATGCAATAGATATCGCCATTCCAGTATTCGTACCGCGCATCGCCGACATGTTCCAGCGCAAAATACTCTTCCAGGGAAAAGTAATGTCGCGATAGGTCTTTGGGGTTTATCGCCATTGCTCGGTCGCGTTTAGCTTATGCCCGCGCAGCGTCTGAAATCAAATCAACGTGAATGTGGTTCCGGTCGCTACCGCTCACGGTGCTGAAACGCGACGGATGATATGATATCGCTCGGTCGGTGCGCATGTATCTTGAACAGCAATCTTCCCATCGGCATCTTCGACAGCGGCGTAGGTGGACTCACAGTCTATCGTGCGCTGCATGAACACTTGCCGAACGAGCGCTTCGTTTATCTGGGCGACACTGCGCGCGTGCCTTATGGAACGAAATCGCTGGCTACAGTCGAGAGGTACGCGGTCGAGAATGCTCAGTTTCTGGCCGCGCGCGGGATCAAGTTGCTGGTCGTTGCTTGCAATACTGCTTCAGCACTCGCGCTGCCGGCGATTCGGCAAGCACTGAAGATTGATGCTGTTGGCGTGATTGGGCCAGGGGCGCGGGCGGCGGTTGCTGCGACAACGGGCGAAGAGCGGACGAGACGTCCGCGTACCCAGCGACGGATCGGAGTTATCGCCACCGAATCGACCGTACAAAGCGGCGCTTACACGAAAGCAATTAATAAAACTGATTCGAAAGTAATCGTGATAGAGCGTGCCTGTCCGTTGCTGGTGCCATTAGCGGAGGAAGGTTGGGCGAATAATCAGGTCGCGCGAACGATAGCCGAGACTTATTTGAAGGACTTGCAGTCGCGCATCGATACATTGGTTCTCGGTTGTACTCACTATCCAATTCTGCGAGGCACTATTCAGGAAACGATAGGTGGAGATGTTCGCTTAATCGATTCTGGCGAAGCCGCGGCGGTCGAGGTGAAATCGTTGCTGACAGAGAAAGGTCTGGCGCGCTCGACTCCGGGAACTGGTGCGCTCGAGCGTCAACTGTGCGATGATTTGGACCACTTTTATGTGACTGACGCAGCAGAGCGTTTTGCGCGCGTCGCGGAAAGATTTTTGGGAAGCAAACCTTCGCGCTTGGAGGCAGTTGAAGTTTGGGGAGACGATCGGCTTCGCCGTTGACCACCGCACGTTGGTATGGATGAGAAACGAAGTCTGCTGCGTCATTTTTTAGCTGCCTTGGCGTACCGGACGCAGAAAGCGTTACGTGATGCGCCGGCGGAGTTCGAGTACTTTCAAGCAGGCGGCGGAGTACGCACGCCGAAGGAGTTAGTGCGTCATATGACGAGCGTGCTTGGCTATGCGCGCACCTTCTTCATCGGGGGGCGGTACAGGCCCGAAGCGTTATCATCGTTGCCCGAAGAGGTTGTTCGGTTTCACGAGATGTTGGAAGATTTGAACATGCATATCGAAGCCGGCGATCCTTTTCTGCAAGGGACGTCCGCGGAACGCCTGCTTCAGGGCCCGCTGTCGGATGCGATGACGCATGCCGGTCAACTCGCAATGTTGAGGCGGCTCGCGGGAACACCTGTGCCGCCAGAGAATTTCATCGTCGCCGACATTGCACCCGATCGATTGGGAGTGAATCAGCCGGCGCCGGTTAGTCCGGACGAAGAATGGCCTGAAGCGCCAGCAGATTGGTCGGCAAACAAATGACCCTCACACGCACAGATAATCGCGCGCCTGATGAGCTGCGCCCGGTACGCATCACACCTGGTTTTCTCGCCAACGCGGAAGGTTCGGCGCTGATCGAGATGGGCGCGACGCGCGTAGTCTGTGCCGCTTCGGTGGAAGATCGTTTGCCGCCGCACCTGCGTGGCCAGCGAACCGAAGGTTGGGTGACGGCTGAATATGGAATGCTGCCGCGCTCGACTCACACGCGGAGTCCAAGAGAAATTGGCCGCGGCGGGCCATCGGGGCGTACGCATGAGATTCAGCGTCTGATAGGCCGCAGCTTGCGGGCGATTTCAAATCGCAGCGTACTGGGCGAGCGCACGATCACGCTCGATTGCGATGTGTTGCAAGCAGACGGCGGCACGCGCACCGCGGCAATCACGGGTGCGTACGTCGCGTTCGCCATTGCCTGCGCGCGACTGTTGAAAGAAAAGCGGATCAAGAAATCACCCGTCATCGGCGAAGTTGCCGCCGTTAGTGTGGGCATCGTTGACGGCACGCCTTTGCTCGATCTGAAATACGACGAAGACTCGCGCGCCGAAGTGGACATGAATGTGGTATGCACCGGCGACGGACGATTCATTGAAGTGCAGGGCACGGCTGAAGGGTCGCCGTTCACGCGCGAACAATTGGACGTTCTGCTGGAGTTGGGAAAGAAAGGCATCGCGCAGTTGGTATTGCTCCAGCGGGAGGCAATTGAGCGGGCGCAAAGGTGATCGACCGTCGCAGTCATGCGCTGGCTGAGAGAAACTTGGTTTATGCTAAAATTTGGGTATTGCGAGCTAGGATGAACAAGAATGGAAAACGCCACAATCATTAAAGAGCGGTTCACTTCCGCTGATCTGGAGCAGATGCCAAACGGCTTCGACCGCTACGAAATCATTGCAGGAGAACTATACGTGTCCAGACAACCAAAAGCTGAACACCAATATACGTGTAATCGCTTGGGCTCCCTTCTTGATCAGTGGAGCGAGCAGACCGGCTTGGGCGTAGTGCTTCCTGCGCCGGGACTAGTGTTTGCCGAAGATGACGATGTGGCGCCGGATGTAATCTGGATCACGCGTGGCCGCTACGAAGAATCCCTTGATGAAGCTGGTCAGGGAAAGGTTTGTCGAAGTTTATCGTCGCGAGGGCGGCGTCTTGCGGCTTGTTAGTACATTGCGCGACTCAAATACGCTTGAGTCGCCGCTGCTGCCTGGTTTCTCTTGCCAGGTTAGCGGCCTTTTCTTTCACTGATTGCCTGCTAGCTTTTCGAAAGCCAGGGAAGACCAGCGTCATAATTTGGACAACAGCGCTTCTTCGCCAAGCATCTGAGCAACGTTGAAAAAGGCCCATGTTTTGGAGTACCGCCGTGAGGCGGGATAGCTTTTGAGGTCACAATCTCCGCCTGAAGGCGGTTACTCCTAGCAGCCAAACAACAAGGAGTTCGACCGTGAGATCATTAATTGTTTTTTTTGGATTTTTCCTGGTAGCGGCGTTTGGTTCATCCGCGTCCAACGTGCATATTCGTGCGCAGGAACACAGTTATACCAGCGCCAAGGTCAATTATGTCGTCGATTTTCCTTCCCCCACATGGCATTTGATTGGCGAGCCCGACGATATTCACCAGCACGCGGAGTTCGTCTACGGCGACCGGACTGAAGGCTATCTCCGTATTCGCAAGGAAGCTTTGGAAGAGGGCGTCTCCGTGGATGACTTCGCACGCCGCGATCAGAATCCTCGCTTCCTGCCGGGCTACGTTGATGGGAAGAGTGAGAAGTTTACTGGCCGGCTAAACGGCGTGACCGCTTCGTATGAATACACACAGGCCGGGAAGCCAATGGCCGGTCGTACCTATTATCTACAGGCCGACAACCGCACCATCTACGCCTTGCGCTTTACCGGCATGCGCGACAAACTCGCGCGCATTCGTAACCAGACCGATCTAATTGCCCGCAGTTTCAAATTGAAATAACTTTTTCACCGTAACCTTTCGTCTTGATCCGGTAATAACCAATAGAACTCCCCAGACCGCGAATAGCATTCTGATTTGAACGGGCGGATCCGCTGCCCGAACGACGGAGCAACGGTCTGTGTCGGCCGCGAAATTGGCGCAATAGACTTTCTGATCATTCACGCAACTCGTCTCCCCTTCCGAAGTTCACGCCTGCCAAAGAACCAGGAGGAGTCATGAGAAGATGCAAAGTGTGTGGGGAACAGTTTGAAGCCCTGTTTAGTTTTTGTCCGATTGATGGAACGCGATTCGGATATTCAGAAGCACTGCATTCGGAATTCACGCTTACGATGGTCAGCGAGGTTGGATTGATCCATCGCTTAGTGGTCGAACTGAATTTTCTTATCGAACAAGTCAAGCAAGCCTGGCCGTCTTTCAGAGATCATCCTGCTGGCTTTACGACAAACCAACTAAGTCAACTCAGCAAATGGCTGTCGCAGATACTTGGTCGGCAATATGTCCTATCAGGATTGTTGACGGCAATTCTCTTGGTCTCGTCAATAATTCTAAGCGTGCTTCTTCTGGAAAATCGCCCGCCAAGATCAATTAGAGAGACAGGCGCCGATGAGATTGCGGACACTGTGACAATCGATTTTCAGGATGCGCCCAAGCCGTCTTCCGATTCCGGCGTGGGCGCCGGTAAAAGGGGCCGAGTCGGCTTTGAAAGAGGCAGTGGAGAAGGTTCACGTCCCGTGCCGGCGCGTGCGAAAGGTGGCGGCGGCGGTGGCCTGCACGATCAGACTTCGACTTCGCAAGGTCGTCTGCCTCAACCGTCCGTAATTCCGGCTCCAATCCCAGCAGTCTTCGCTCGAATGCCGCCGGCGCTTCCGGCGGCGGGCCTCGATATCGATCCTGCGTTATGGCGGAATCTCAACTATGCTTCCTATGGTGATCCGCGAACACAATCTACAACTGCCTCGAATGGTCAAGGTGATGGCGGAGGAGTCGGCAACGGTAACGGAACAGGAATCGGGGAGGGCGACGGACCCGGATTCGGACGCGGAAAGAACGGGAATATCGAAGGAGGTGACAAGAGTCCCGGTAGTGGTGAAAAAGGAGGCGCTCCGGGCAACAGTCCGAATGCACCAGATCGCGTTTACAGCCCACCAGAGGTAACAACCCGCGCTCGCGTGCTTTCCAAACCTGAGCCTCAATACACTGAAGAAGCTCGAAGAAATCAGATCACCGGGACGGTAATTCTTCGCGTCGTGTTTTCGCGGTCCGGCGAAGTCACCAGCATCCGAGCAATTCAGACTCTTTCTGACGGCTTAACGGAAAAAGCAATCGCGGCCGCGCGGCGGATTCGATTCGTGCCGGCGACCAGAAACGGTCAAACGGTCTCGATGTACATGCAGTTGGAGTACAACTTCAATTTGTATTGAGGCATCAATGTAGATGAAACTTGCAAGGTCTTCCCTCTTTTCACGTTCTATCCGCGCAATAAGCGGGAACCAGAGATTGAGGTCAGGTCTCTAAACCAGCGAGACAAGCCTAACTTTATGCAACGATCCCCGGACCGTTGCGTGTTCTCTCAAAAGTCTGCCGGAGGATAAGGCTATGCTGCGAAAGTTCTTTTTCAAAACCCTTTCTGTAGTGGCAGTTGCAACTCTTTCTCTCATCGGCCTGAGCGCCTCGAGGAATTCAGGCGGAATCGTCTCAGCGCAAGGCGGCGAGACCCAGGGTTCGCTTCAGGTCATCGATCCAAATGGAAAGCCAAAAGCCATCTGTCCGCTCAAACACACGGATGTGAAGGCCGAGATCAGCGGATTCCTGGCCCGCGCCGTCGTCACGCAGGAATTTGAAAACCCATTCAAGGAAAAGATCGAAGCCGTTTACACCTTTCCTTTGCCACAGAACGCCGCGGTCGACGACATGACCATGCTCGTCGGCGATCGCACGGTGCGCGGAAAAATTCTGCGACGCGAAGAAGCGCAAGCCGTCTATGAAGCTGCGAAGACGAATGGCCAAACAGCGAGTCTTTTGAATCAGGAACGACCAAACATCTTCACGCAATCGGTCGCCAACATTCTTCCTGGTGAACAAATCAGGATTACGATCAGCTACGTCGAGACTCTGAAATACGAAGACGGTTCGTATGAATTCGTGTTTCCGATGGTCGTTGGGCCGCGCTACATTCCCGGCAACGCGACCGGTGCCCAACCAAATTCAATGGGAGACGGTTTCGGGCCGGACACGGATCGCGTTTCGGATGCGTCGCGGATTACACCTCAGCCTGTCCCTGAAGGCATGCGCGTTGGCCACGATGTCTCAATCGACCTAACGCTCGACGCCGGAGTGCCGATTGATGGACTAAATTCGAGGATGCAGGAAGTCGATGTCGAGCGTCCTGACGACCATCGCGCGCACATTCGCTTGAAAGACCAGGCAACCATTCCCAACAAGGATTTCATTTTTCGTTACGATGTCGCCGGCCAGAAGATTTCAGATGCACTGCTCACGCACTCAATGGCCAATGGCGGCTTCTTTACCTTGATCCTGCAACCGCCCGAGCGAGTTACGGTCGAAGACGTAACGCCGAAGGAGTTGGTTTTCGTGCTCGACACTTCGGGATCGATGTCCGGCTTTCCGATTGAGAAAGCTAAAGAGACTATGAAGCTCGCGCTCGACAATCTCTATCCCTACGACACTTTCAATTTGATCACCTTTTCCGGCGACGAACACATACTGTTTCCTGAACCGGTGCCGGCAACCAAAGAGAATCTCGGGAAGGCCCAGGCGTTTCTCGAATCCCGCCAGGGCGGCGGCGGCACTGAGATGATGAAAGCCATCAAAGCTTCGATGGACCCCTCGGACGCGCAAGGACACGTGCGTATCGTTTGCTTCATGACCGATGGTTACGTTGGCAATGACATGGAAATCATCGGTGAAGTGCAGAAACATCCGAACGCGCGGGTGTTTGCCTTTGGGATTGGCAGCAGCGTAAATCGCTTCCTGCTTGACAACATGGCGAAGTACGGGCGAGGCGAAGTCGAATACGTCGGCTTGAATGACGATGGCTCGGCTGCGGCGCGTCGATTTCATGAGCGCGTGCGCAATCCGCTGTTGACTGATATCTCGATCGATTGGAACGGACAGTCCGTAGCCGACGTTTATCCCAAGACAATTCCCGATCTCTTCGGCGCCAAACCGGTGATCTTGACGGGCCGCTATACAGGCAATGGCCGTGGCGTGATTCGCTTGAAAGGAAAAATGTCGGGCCGCGATTTTGTGCGCGAGGTTCCGGTTGATTTTTCGAGCTCGCAATCGCAACACGATGTACTGACAACTCTCTGGGCGCGTACGCGAGTAGATGATTTGATGAGCCAGGATTTCAAAGGCATGCAGCAAGGCGCGATGCGTGACGAAGTGAAGCAGGCGATCGTTCAGCTCGGCCTCGACTATCGCCTGATGACACAGTTCACTTCGTTTGTGGCGGTCGAAGAAATGGTCGTGACTGACGGCGGTAAACCGCGGCGGATTGATGTGCCAGTGGAAGTGCCTGAGGGCGTGAATCGGCAGGCGGTCGACGGACAAGAACACCAAGCCTTCGGACGATTGCAGGCACTGTCCAGTCTTTCTCGATCCCCGATGGCCATGGTGGCTGCGGTCGCGGAAACAGTAGTCGTTACAGAGTCCGGAGCAAACGAGCAAGGCGGCAAACGATCCACCGGCGGTGTCGGCGGAGCGGGTGCGGGCTCGTCACAAGGAAGCAACGCCACTTTCTCGGCAGGCGCCGCGACAGTCGGCGGAAACTATCGCATCGACGGTTTGAGAACGTTGTCGCCGGAAGAACAGAAACGCGCGCAGCTACAGGCAAAGTTTCATCCTGCGGTTCTCGCGGTCATCGATCGCTTGAAAGACAAGAAGCTCAGTCCGAGTCCGGATGAAGCGAAGTTCATTCACAACGGCAAAGCTGAAATCCAGATCTGGTTGACAGATAAATCCGATGAGACGATGCACCGGCTCAAGGAACTCGGTTTCGAAGTAGTGCTCGATCCAAAGACTGCCAAATTGATCATCGGTCGTCTGCCGTTTGAAAAGCTGGCGGCGTTGGCGGAGTTGAAATCGGTTCGCTATGTGGCGCCGCAAATGGCGAACTAAAGCGAAGAGGATTTACCGCAGAGGGCGCTGAGATTTTTGCAGAGGAACGCAGAGAGAGTTCTTTCCGATGTGACCTCTGCGAATTCCTCTGTGCCTCTGCGGTGAATTCATTTCGAGTTGTCGTACAATGATGGCCTGTGAAACTGGCGCACGGTCTCTCAATTCGTAAATCTCCAATTAACGGCAAAGGCTGTTTCGCGACTATTCATTTCCGTCGCGGCAAAAAGATCGCCGAGTACACCGGCGAGCGAATAACAGATCTCGAAGCGAGAAAACGGGCCCGTAATCGTCGCATCCTGCGTATCTGCGATATCGATGGCCGCTGGAGTTTGGACGGCAGCCGGGGCGGCAACGGCACGCACTACATCAATCACTCGTGCGAGCCGAACGTCTACCTGAAAACCGTTTACGGTCACATGCTGTTCTTTGCTTTGCGCGATATTAAACCAGGTGAAGAAATTACGATCGATTACGAGAACACGTTACACCCTGATTCAAAACGTTGCTTGTGCGGCGCAATAACCTGCCGAGGGAAGATCAATAAACAGAATGTTCGATAAACTTTAGTTCGTATCACAGCAGCGATAAGCTAACGCTTATCGCACCTGCGCATCGCACCTGGCGATTTCTTTCACGAGTTCATCGGGCTTGCTTGCATCGACGCTCCTGAGCGTGCCGTGGCTTCTCAAATCCTGCCAAACGTCGAGGCTTTTCTGATACCAGGACCGAGCCTGGCGCCAATCCTCTGAGCTATCAGATGAAGCGGAGCCGGCTTGCGCGAGCTTCGACTGTGCCACGCCGAGATCATAGTAAGTAAGCGCTAAGTCTGTTTGCGTTTTCGAGTTGGCGGGCGAGCGGGCTGCTAGCGTCTCGAAAACGACGTCGCCGGTTCTTGTCAGTGCTTCACCAATGTTTCGATAAGTAAGACCCAAATGATATTGCGTCTCAGCATTGTCGGGATCGGCTTGCGCTAGTTCCTGAAAAACTGTGACAGCTTTTTCATAGTTTTCCAGCGCAGCGTTGACGTTGCCGGCCGAGAGCAGAGCTGTTCCTATCTCGCGATACGTTATATAGACCTGTCGCCGCACATTCTTGTCGGTCGGATCGGCATCTGAAACGGCGCGATAATTCTCTAACGATTTACGGAAGTTATAAAGAGCGTCGTTAGGCTTGCCGAGTCTTATCAACGTATTACCGATCTCGTAATAGACATCGCCGAGGTCATCGCGACCTTGGACATTCGCCGGATCAGCAATCAACTGCGCCTGACAGAGAGCCAGGGCCTTGTGGTGATACTCCAGGCCTTTAGCATTGTCGCCGATCTCGCCGAACGTGATGCGGTAATAATCGAGCGCTTCGTGCGGCTTGCCATTCAGAGATAATACATAAGCTATGCCGTCATACGATGTGATGAGGCCGCGACGTAAGGTGTTATCAAACGGATTCTCTGATAAGAGTGTCTCGCGAATCGCCTGTGACTTGCGGAAGTCTTCGAGTGCGGCGGGCAGGTCACCGAGGGCCAGATGCGCTCGCCCGACCATAAGGTAGCTATAGGCCAGAGCGCTGCGAGTTTGGGATCGATTATCCGCGGACAAGTTTTCGACGAGTTCAAGCGATTTATTGTGGCTATCCAGTGCACCTGCCGCGTTGTTGGTCTTCGACAACATTTCACCCACTCGATCGTAGGCCAGCGCCAGGGCCAAACCGCTTGAAAGATCTTTTGGATTCGCGGCGAAGATTGCTTTCCGGATCTCAAGCGCTTTAAGGTAACTTTCCAAAGCTCCTTTCGTATCGCCGATATTGGGACCATTCAACCTCGACTGAACATCGCCGAGTTTTTCATAACCTGTCGCAATCTCTCGTTGGAATGACACATCGCCACTTGCTTCTCTGGCAACGCTGTCGAGGTACCCAACGGTCTGCTCGACGAGAAGTTCTCGCGCTCTGGTTGAACCAGGCAGCTTTTCAATCTCATCGTGCAACTGGAAAAGCAGCGAATTCACCAGGCTGCGCACATCATTGAACCGGCGCTCGGCCTTGGCCCGTTCAGCACGCGCCACGTGCGCTTCCCAGGCCGTCGCGACAAATGCGCCCAGGACAGTAAACATGACCACCGCCGCCGCCGCGACGCTGATCTTGTTTCGCTGAATAAATTTTGAAGTGCGATACGCGACCGTGTCTTTGCGCGCGATGACCGGCAAGCCTTCAAGGTGTCGCCTAATATCTTCCGAGAATTGCTCGACCGAAGCATAGCGGCGTTGCGGTCCTTTGCGGAGCGCCTTTAGGACGATATTGTCGAGATCGCCCTTGAGCGATTTCGGATTGCGAATTGCGGATTGCGGATTGGTTCTTGATTCCGCATTCCGCAATCCGAAATCCGCAATCGAAGCGCTGGGCTTTGTCGGTTCCTGTTCGCAGATCGCTTTCGTAATCTCATCTGTGGTGCGGCGCTTCAGTTTGTAAGGACGGCGTCCCGTCAACAATTCATAAAGCAGCGTCATCGCATGAAATAGAGTTAAGGTCGCCTCTTGCGAATCGGTTTCATGGAGCAGCTTCGCAATGCCGAAATCCAACAGCTTCGGCTCGCCGTTGGCCGTCACGAGAATATTGTTTGGTTTTATGTCGCGATGAATGACCAGGTTCTGATGGGCGCAGGTTATCGCCGAGCAGACTGTGCGAAATAGGTTCAGCCGATCTGTTAAGGACAGTTGATTTTCATTCGCATATTGGTCGATTGGCTTCCCTTCAACATATTCCATGACAAAGAAAGGCAGTCCGTCCGCAGTTGCGCCAGCCTCGAAGAGCCGCGCGATATTCGGATGTTGAAGATTGGCCAGAATCTGTCGCTCGTTGCGAAAGCGGCGCAACAGCTCCTTTGTCTTCAGGTTGCTCTTGATGAGTTTGATCGCGACTTTGCGATCGAGTTCAGGATCGTGGGCGAGATAAACCTCACCCATCCCGCCTTCGGCGATCAGCTTAAGAATTTTGTAGCCTTCGAAATCCTGGCCGTCGATCAGTGTCTGGCTGCGTCCATCCAGCGACGCTGTGGCAACCAAAGGTCGATACAGAAAGCCGTTATCTTCAGCAGATTGAAAGTTCCGCAGGAGGGCCTTGACCTCGTCGAGCACACCATCGCGCAAGAGTGAACCGTTGCCAACGTTTGTCTCGGCGAAAAATTTCCCGCGCTCCGCCCGCGAAAGCTCGATCGCCTGCGCGAAGAGTTCGTCGATTAGCTGTTCACGATGGATCATTTGTTCCAGCTCTTCAACCGCAAAGCGGTTGCACCCTCCAGCCCAGGGTTGCTGCTTCGGCTACCCTGGGGATTCGGATCAATGAATTTCCCCAACCGCAACGCGGTTGCGTCAGTCCCAAATATATCGTTCATTCCATTCCATCCGATGCCGCTGCAAAAGCTCGCGAACCTCATCCTGGAAACTCCTTTTCTTATGATGTTCATCCTGGGTCACAATATATCGCTTGACCTGCTCAAGATTCGATTGACTCACGGAAAAATCAGCATAGCCGGCTTGCCATTCGAAAGCTGACAGTTGGAATTGTTCTTTCAGCCACAGGTTCGAAACTCGCTTCAATTCTTTCACCCATTCCGCTTGAGTGATGGTTCGCCCAAACCGAGCCAGGAGGTGTATATGATCTTCCATGCCACCAGTGATAATTGGCGGGCATTCGAGTTTCTTTGAGATGCCGCCTAGTTCGGAATGCAGGCTCGCTCGCATTTGTTCATCGCGGAGAAGCGGCTCGCGGTTCTTGGTGGAGAAAACAAGATGAATGTAAACAGCCGAGAGAGATTGGGGCATGCTTGGCTCTCCTTCAATTGACGCAACCCCGTTGGGATTGAATGATATTTTCCATTTCGATCCCGAGGTAGCCGCAGCGGCAACCCTGGGCTGGAGGACGGAACCGCTTTGCGGTTGCGGTCATTCGCTTCTCAGCCATCCGTGCAGTTT
>WNFO01002021.1_pt1 | contig 16533 bp, 13 predicted proteins | sample 5400251 | NCBI WGS metagenome assembly WNFO01 (sample SAMN13153354, study PRJNA577476) | soil metagenome | isolation source: 100 cm saprolite under Madrone tree | place: USA:California | collected 2016-06-14 | reverse complement strand
CGCGGATGCGTACCGGCTTGAACTCGATGCCTTCGTGGCCGCAGTGCTCGACGGCGCGCCGGGCGAGCCGAGCGGCGAGGACGGCCTGCGCGCCCTGCTGCTGGCTGACGCGGCGACCGAGTCCGCCCGGACAGGGCATCCCGTGCGTCTCAAGTCATGATGCGACGATGAGTGCCCCCGATCTCGATCGACGTCTCGCACTCGCCTGTGCGGTTGCACGCGAGGCCGGAGCGGTCGCGCGCGCGGCGTTCCATGACCGCTCGCACCTGCCGGCGCACACACTCAAGGGCCCTCAGGATTATTTCACGCACACGGACGCCGAGATCGAGCGCCTGGTCTGTGGCCGCGTCGCGGCCTCGTTCCCGGCGGACTCATTCTTTGGCGAGGAAACGGGCGGTAGCTTCGGCCGCGACGTGTGGGTGGTCGACCCGATCGACGGGACCGCGAATTTCGCGCGCGGCATACCGCATTTCTGCATCTCGATCGCCTTTGTCCGAGACAACCGCGTTGAGCTAGGCGTGATCTATCAACCCGTAACGGATGAGCTCTACGCTGCGCGGCGGGGCAGCGGTGCGACCCGCGACGGGGAAGGCATCATGGTGAGCACGGTGCCAACGGTCACGCAGGCGATCGTCGAGGCCGGCTGGTCGACCCGCCGTCCGCGCGAAGCCTACGTGGCGCTCATCGATCGCCTTCTGAGGGCCGGCGCGCAGGTGCGGCGCACAGGCTCCGGGGCGCTTGGGCTCGCGTACGTGGCTGAGGGGCGCATCGATGCTTATTGCGAGTTGCACATCAACGCTTGGGACGCGCTCGCCGGCCTGCTGATTGTCGAAGAGGCGGGCGGATGGACCAATGATTTTCTCCGCGGCGACGGACTGCGGCATGGGAATCCAGTGCTTGCCTGCACGCCGGCCCTAAAAGATGTTCTCTGCGACGCGATGGATGTCTCGGGGTTGCGTTGACACTCGCCGTGGTGCGGGTTGAAACTCCCGGAAAATCAGAATTCTGGAGGTAGCCCCCATGAACATGAGAGTGCTTTCGGCACGAATCCGCCCCGCGGAGGTCGGCGTCCTTCTGGCAACGGTCCTGCTTCTCTCCCCGGCGAGCGCCCGCGCGCAGGGCGCGCTGGTCGTCTACTGTTCCGTCGAAGAGGAATGGTGCCGCGCCATGGCGACCGTCTTCGAGCGGCAGACGGGAATCAAGGTCGCAATGACGCGCAAGAGCGCCGGCGAGACCTATGCACAAGTCAAGGCCGAAGCTGCGAATCCGCGTGGCGATGTTTTGTGGGGCGGCACCGGCGATCCGCATGTTCAGGCCGCCGGGGAGGGCCTTTCTGTCGAATACAAGTCAGCAAGACTTGGCGACCTGCAAGATTGGGCGGTGCGTCAGTGGGAGCAAACCAAGGGCCGAACTGTCGGAATCTACTCCGGTGCCCTCGGCTTTGGCTTCAACGTCGACCTCATCAAGAGGAAGGGCCTCGCGGAGCCGAAGTGTTGGGCTGATTTGCTTGATCCGAAGCTCAAGGACGAAGTTCAAGTCGCCGATCCGAATTCCTCCGGCACTGCCTATACGATGCTCGCCTCCGTCGTCCAGATCATGGGTGAGGACGGCGGCTTCTCCTATCTCAAGGCCCTCCACAAGAACGTCAATCAGTACACCAAGTCAGGTGCCGCTCCCGCCAGGGCGACAGCGCTCGGCGAGACCACGGTGGGTATCGCGTTTCAACACGATCTGGTCACCTCAGCGATCGACGGCGCGCCGATGAAGGTGGTCGCGCCGTGTGAGGGCACAGGGTACGAAATCGGGTCGATGTCGATCATCAAGGGCGGTCGCAATGCCGACAACGCGAAGAAATGGTACGACTGGGCGCTCACACCCGAGGCCCAGGCGTTGGGAGCGCGGTCGAGAGCGTTCCAGGTTCCCTCGAACAAGAATACCCCAGTGCCGCCGCAGGCACCGAAGCTTGGAGAAATCAAGCTGATCGATTTCGATTTCGTGAAGTACGGCTCCTCGACCGAGCGCAGGCGCCTGCTGACCAAGTGGGACAACGAAGTGCGGAATCTAGCGAAATAAAGTCGCTCGTCCGAGCCACGCGTGAACCGGATGACCACGACCGCCCGCATATGGCTTGTGCTCGGCTGGGCCGGCTTCGCTCTCCTGCCATGGCATCGGCTCTCCGACGCGAATTGGTATGACTGGGTCGTCGGCCGTTCGGCGCAAGGAGCACGTACAGCGCTTGGGCTCGCCTGGTCCGGCGGCGCCTGGTGGCTCGCGCCGATCGCGCTGCCGCTCCTCATCGCGACTTGGTCGATGATCCGGTATGGTCGCGAACAGGCGAGCGGCATTCTGACCGGCGCGGGTATTGGGGGACTTGCACTTGTTGTGATCCAAGGTTTCGCAATCGGCTTGGGGGGCTGGAACTGGTCCATTCTCGCCGATCTCCTCGGTACGGAAGGGCCGAGCCAGGCGGGCATGGGGCTGGGCGCCGGCCTCGTGTCGACGGCCTTCCTCATGCTGCTATGCCAGGGATTGGCTTGGCGCGGTTGGTGCCGCGGCGATGCTTTCATCGTCGGCGCCATCGGGGTCGTGGTCGCTCTTACGGTCATTTTCGTCCTGTTCCCGGTCCTAATCATCCTCGCCAGCGCCTTTCGTGATGAGGAAGGCGCTATCGCGCTGGCGCAGTTTTCAGACAAATTTTTCGATCGCTCTGTCTGGGGACTCGATTGCGTTGGTTCGACGCTGCGCTGTGGCGTGGCGTGGAACACGTTGATCCTTGCGATTGCGGTGGGCTTTGGCGCAACCGCACTGGGACTTGCCTTCGCGCTGGTGGCGACGCGCACTGGACGGCGCTTTGCCGGGACGGTGCGCGTTCTGGCCGTGCTGCCAATCATCACGCCGCCCTTTGTGATCGGCCTTGCGCTCATCCTGCTGTTCGGACGCTCCGGCAGCGTCACCGCACTGCTCGCCGACTGGTTCGGCATTGCGCCGTCGCGCTGGATCTACGGATGGCCTGGCATCCTCATCGCCCAGCTGCTGGCGTTCACGCCAATCGCGTTTCTGGTTCTGGTCGGGGTCGTCCAGGCTATCAGCCCCTCGCTCGAAGAGGCTGCGCAAACGCTCCGCGCTGGGCGCTGGACGGTGTTCGCGACAGTGACATTCCCCCTCATTCGACCCGGCCTCGCCAACGCATTCCTGCTGAGTTTCGTCGAGAGCATGGCAGATTTCGGCAACCCGCTTGTTCTCGGCGGCAATTTTGACGTCCTGTCGACCAAGATCTTCTTCGCGGTGGTCGGTGCGGCGCACGATCAGTCACGCGCGGCGGTGCTTTCGATCGTTCTGCTGGGCTTCACCCTCGCGGCGCTCATGCTGCAGTATGCCTGGCTCGGCCAGCGCGGCTATACGACCGTCACCGGCAAGGGAGATGGCGGCCGGCCGCTCGCGCTGCCGCGGCGCGTAACGTGGCTTTGTTACGCGGTCGTAGTGCCGTGGGCCCTGTTCACGGCCGTCATCTACGTCATCATCCTGGCGGCAGGGTTCATTCGCTCCGTGGGGCGCGACTATACGCTCACATTGGCGCACTACGTTACGGCGTTCCGCATTGAAGCGGTGCCGGGCGGGCTGTTCTTCTCCGGATCGGCCTGGAATTCGCTGTTCGCTACGCTCGAGATCGCCGCGCTCGCTGCGCCGCTCACCGCTGCCATCGGTCTGCTCATCGCCTATCTGCTGACCCGCCAGCACTTTGCCGGCCGCCGCGTCTTCGAACTCGCCACCATGGTGAGTTTTGCCATTCCGGGCACCGTTATCGGCGTCAGCTATGTCCTCGCCTTCAACGTGCCGCCGGTCGAGATCACCGGCACCGCTTTCATCCTCATCGCGTGCTTCGTTTTCCGCAACATGCCGGTGGGCGTGCGCGCCGGCATCGCGGCGCTGAGCCAGATCGACAAGAGCCTCGATGAGGCCTCCCTTACGCTCGGCGCCCGTTCCGCCACGACATTGCATCGCGTCGTGCTGCCGCTGCTGCGTCCCGCCATCGTCGCCGCCATGGTCTACAGCTTCGTGCGCGCGATGACGGCCGTGAGCGCGGTGATCTTTCTGGTCAGTGCCGAGTGGAACATGGCGACGACCTACATCGTCGGGCGCGTCGAGGCCGGTGAATTCGGCCTCGCAATCGCCTACTCGTCGGTGCTGATCGTCGTCATGGTGGCCGTGATCCGGCTGATCGATGTGCTTGTCGGTGAGCGTAATCTGGGGCGACGAACGACGGGCAAAACAGCCGTCCAGCTTGCTGCTTGAGCGAACAAAATGGCAAGGTCATGAATCGGTCCGGGCCCGCCGAGGTCGAATTCCGCTCCGTCGCGAAGCTTTACGGCTCCGTGCGGGCAGTGGGCGACATCTCGTTTAAGATCGAACCGGGAACGCTCGTCACGTTGCTGGGGCCGTCCGGCTGCGGCAAGACCACCACGCTACGCCTGATTGCCGGCCTTGAAATTCCAACACACGGCCAAATCATCATCGGCGGGCACGACGTCACGCGCCTTTCGGCGTCTGAGCGCGACGTCACCATGGTGTTCCAGTCCTACGCCCTATTCCCTCACATGTCGGTGTTCGACAACGTCGCCTACGGGCCGACGGTTATGGGGTTGCCGAAGCCGAAGGTCTGCGAACTGGTGTTGGAGAAACTACAGCTGGTCGGTCTGTCGGGGCTGGAGCGCCGTTCTCCCGCAGAGCTTTCCGGCGGCCAGCAGCAACGCGTCGCCATTGCGCGGGCCATCGTGCTCGAGCCTCAGGTGCTGTTGTTCGACGAGCCGCTATCGAATCTCGATGCGAAACTTCGCCGCCGCGTGCGCGAGGAAATTCGCGATCTTCAGCGCAAGCTCAACCTCACGGTCGCGTACGTGACCCACGATCAAGAGGAGGCTCTCGCGGTTTCCGATCGCATCATCCTCCTGGAGAACGGACGCATCGCGCAATCCGGCACGCCGGTGGAGCTCTATGAGCATCCGGCCAATCCGTTCGTGGCGGTTTTCATCGGCGACGCCAATCTGCTTGACGCCGAAGTCGTAGCAGAGCGCGGTGATCGGGCGCTGGTTCGCCTGGGCACCTTCGCGTTCGAACTGCCGCGCCGGGGCGCGCAGGCCGGCCCGGTCAAGCTCGCGATCCGTCCCGAGGCAATCACGATGCACGCCACGAAGCCCGATGGGCTCGCGCTTGCTGGACGGATCGTCAGGACGTCCTATGGGGGAAGCAACTTTGAGTACACGGTGGAAACGACACTCGGCGAGCTGTTCGTCATCGATCGCGCCAAAATGCAGCCTTTTGCGAAGGGCGCGGAAGCGTGGATCAGTTTTGTCGAACACAGCGTAAGCATCGTGCCGTCATGGTAGTCCGGGCTGTTCGAGCTGGCTTCCCGAATCCGCAGCCTTGAATCAGTTCGCGATTCGTGCGCCAGCCGCGACGGAGGAGGTCGGGTTCTATCGCGATCGCGCGAGTACGGCCCGAAGTGTTCAGGCCCGACTTGGCCATGTCGTTCCACAAAATACGCGCAGACTACCGCGCAACAGAACATCACTCCGCTGATATGGTTCTCACGCCGACGATTGCATGAATCGAATTTTCATCTGCCAATTGGCATGCGATCGTGAATGGGCCGCGTCAGCGCATTGGCGTCCGTGACAATGATCGTGCACGAGATCACGGCTCGCTGGTCTCAGGATTCGTCCACCTGTCCCGGCGACTGCAGCTCGCCGCGGAAGGTTCCGGAGCGATCACACTCGCACTGCGGCGCTGGCGCCGTCAAGTCCAAGTCGCTGAGCTCGGGCAGCCGACTGCAGCAACGACGCGTCGGCGCGTCAGCGTCCTACCCTCCACACTTCTGTCTGTGCCGGGTATCGGTCGCGCCCGCTGGGCGCTTGAACTGCTCCGCTGCCGCGGCGGAGGGGCCGCGACTTTCGAGTTGGAGACGTGTGACGCCAAGGGTCGTCTCGCTCTTGCTTCCACGCTGGCATACCGACCAACCCCGGGCGCTCGGGCGCGCATGTAGAGCTGTGGTTGCCGCCAACGTATGGCGATACGGGCTCCTGGGCGGTCCGCATGAAGACAGTGAGGCATCGTCGCTAAGACCATGAAACAGGAAACCCATGATTAGGCCAACCAGCAGCCACCCGAGAATCAACATCTTTCAGCCTCAGACGCCCGGTGAAGCGTCAACGGCACCGGGTGCATTCCAGACTGCGTCCACGTTCCTCATGCAGGCCCAAGATCACCCTTCTGAGCAGGGGGCCAGGTCCGCGTGAAGCGCCCGGGGCCGAAAGCCTCACGCACTAGTAGAGCGATTCGATGAAACCGATCATATGCTCGGCTGGTCATTCCGAGGCGCCACCGTGGTGAGCCCGGAATCCATAGCTTCGGTCCGTGGGTTATGGATTCCGGGCTCGCCGCTTCGCGGCGCCCCGGAATGACGCCGCATGCGATTCGATTTTCAAAATCGCTGAACTAGTCCAACGTCGGCCACAGCGGCGCGTTCCGAATCGTGGCAGCGGGTCAAGTGGACAGGCAAAGCCCCGACCCTTCATCTGACCCTGCAAGAAGGACCGGGGCCGCGCGAGGCCCCGTCTGGCAGCCCCACACTTGGTTAGCCAACGCCCGCCGCTGCGACGCGTTCCCGGACTCCAAGGCGGCTCATCGGGTTGAGTGCAAAACCACCGCTGACCGCCGTCCGAGCAAAGCTGCTAGTATGAGACCAGCAGGAACAACAAACAGGGAAAGAAATCCATCGCTTCGAGCATACAAAGGAAACGCGACTTCTCCGCATCGTTTGCCCCCTGAGCTGACAATCACCATCATCCCGACCTCGGGTCATTGTCCGTGTCTGAAAATCCAAGAAACTGGATTTGACTTCGCGGGCACCGTTGTAAACGGTGAAGCATTAGGCCACACTTGAGGGCAATGCAGGATGCGATCCGACAAGCTACCGGAATTGGATGGCCCTGCGGGAGAGTAACGGAATCATGTCACTGTTCGCGGAGACCATACGTTCGGCGTACACACGCAGTGTGCAGCGGATCGGAGCTTTTGCCATTGGCACATGCATAGCGGTTTGTGCTGACGGCAGCGCCTTTGCCCAGAATAGCGAAAACACTCCGGCGTTTGTCTCAAACCCGTCCACCTGGGGCTGGGTCCGTATAAGGGAGGATGGCCGCAACGCCCTTTACGGCGACGGTTGGCTCGATCCGCCTCCCGGACTGCGCGGGCCGATCAGAAACCATCCAGACTATCCGCTACAGGGCAATCTGGATCGCGGCCTGGGCCGCCAAGTCACGCCCGCAGTCGGCCACTTCACGGACCCGATTCTCAAGGGCTGGGCAGCCGAGCAAATGCGACTTTCGAACGAGGAGGTGCTTTCCGGCAAACGCGGAATGCCGTTCCTGGCCACGTCGCGATGTTATCCGGGAGGCGTTCCCGGACAACTGCTTTGGACGACGGAGCCGTTCTTCTTCATACAAAGCGCAAAGATGAATGTGGTGTACATGTTGTGGGAGCGCGACTCCCTCACTCGGCGCATCTACATGACCGGCCAGCACTCCGAAAATGTGAAGCCATCTTGGTTCGGCGAATCGATCGGGCGCTACCAGGGCGGCGAGTTGGTCATCGATACCATCGGCGTGTCCACAAAGATGAACTTCCTCGACATGTACCGCACTCCGCACAGCGAAAAGCTCCATGTGACGGAGCGCTTCAAGCTAACGGCGGACGGGAAGTTTCTCGAAGCCTTCGTTAAGATTGAGGACGAGGACGCCTTCCACGAGCCAATGTACATGATGGCGCGCTGGCGTAAGCAGGAGCGCGAATGGCGGGAGTTCATCTGTGCTGAAAACAATAGCGACAGATTCAGCCACAATTTGTTCCCCCTCCCGGAAGCGAAAACGCCGGATTTCTGAACACAAGAGCACTCGCTCTCTCGATCTCCAAGCGGACCCCGATTGTGCATCGCCTCGCAACGAAACGACGCGGGCCCGCGCCCGCGTCGCTCGGTGTTAGGTCCGCCTGCAAGCGGACGCCTTGCGGCTTCAATTCGGCAGCTTCGAGCGGTCGATAGCCGCGCCGCGCAGGATCACCTGGGAGATCTTGCGCGTGTTGGTGATGTCATCGACCGGGTTCGCATCGAGCACGATAAAGTCGGCGTTCTTGCCGACTTCGAGCGTGCCGGTGTCGGACATCTTAAGGAACTCGGCCGCGTTCTTTGTCGCGGCCATGATGACCTGCATCGGCATCATGCCGGCAGCCACCATGTCGGCAGCCTCCTCATGGGGACTCCAGGCGCGGTTGCCGTCGGTCCCGAGCACGATTTTCACGCCGGCCGCATTGATCTTCGCCAGGTTGCGGGCCTGAATCCCGTAAGCGGCCTGCTGCCGCGGCCGGTCGGTGTTGCCCTCTTCGAGCTTGACGTAGTCGGCGGGCGCGAGGCTTGCCTTCAACCAGCTCAGATCCTGCTTGATGCCGCGATCAGGCAGGTTCGGGTTGACGACGAGGTCCGGCTTCGACTTGTACAGAGACAACATTTCATCGTCGATGTCCTTGTCGCGCACACTGTGCGCGAACGCGTCGAGCCCGGCGCGAATGAGCCGCTTCCCGTCAATCTCGTTGAAGATGTGCGCGGTGACGCGGAGGCCATTCTTGTGGGCCTCGTCAATAACGGCTTCATACTGAGACGGAAGGACCTTGTCGACCTTGCCGTCGCGGTCGTCGACTCAGACCTTGATGATGTCGACCTTGTTCGCCGCGTTTGTTTGGACCGCCTTGCGCGCTTCCTCCACGCTGTTGATCTCCAAGGTCGGGCGTCCTTCGGTCCTGCTGATGCCTTTGCCGGCGCTGAAGAAGCGCGCCATGCCGGGGTTGTCCTTGTTACGAAGGTCGAGCAGTTCATAGTTATCGGTGCCAAGGCTCATCGCGGCTCCGACCCCGAAATAGGCGCGCTGCCTCAAATCGAGCACGAGCTTATCGCGCGTCGTGCTCAGATGCGTGTGCGTGTCGATGAGCATCGGCATCACGGTCTTGCCGGTAAGGTTGACGCGCGTGGCGCCGGCGGGCACGGTCCCGCCGACTTGCGCGATCTTCGCGCCGCTCACGACCAGCGTCGTGTTGTCGAGGACACGGCCGTCGCCCACGATGACGCGGGCGCCTTCGTAGGCGGTGACGCCTTGCGCGCTCGCCTGACCGGCGACGCCGGCAAGAACGCCGAGAGCGACGGTTACCGTCAGAGCGGCTATGTTCATTCGATGCATTGGTACCTCCCTGGTTGAACTGGACGAGCGGACCTTAGCTTTTCTCGGGGACGCGCGGTAGGCTCCCGGCGGGACCCGTGAGCCACCTGGTCTGGTCGGCTAGGTCCTGTTATTGGGTGCAGCTGCCGGGGTAGCCAGTCGGATGCAACGTTGCTTTTGACCCGTACTACCGTTCGAAGAAGGTTCGTAGAACGGATTGTTGTCGAACATCTGCTCGGGCCATCTTACTCCGGCTTGATGTTCGCAAACCTCACGACCTTACCCCACTTCTCGGTTTCATCGACGACGAGCTTGGCGAAGTCCGCAGCCGAAAGCGGCAGTGGCGTGAGCCCGAGATCGGCAAAGCGTGACTTCATCTTGGGATCGGCGAGGCCCGCGTTGATTTCACTATTGAGCTTCTCGATGATCTCGGCGGGAGTGCCTTTGGGAGCGCCGACGCCGGCCAACGCGCTCGCCTCGTAGCCGGGCACGAACTCACCCATGGTTGGGATGTCCGGCAGCGCCTCCGAGCGTGTCGCGGTAGTCACCGCCAGCGCTCGGAGACGGCCCGACCTGATGTGCTCCACCGACGAGGACAGCACATCGAACATGACTTGAACTCGCTCACCGATGAGATCAGTGAGTGCCGGTGGGGAGCCACGATACGGCACGTGCAGCAAATTGACGCCGGCCATCATCTTGAACAGCTCGCCGCTCACGTGGGTCGAGTTTCCGGTTCCCCCGGAGGCCATGTTGATCGTCCCCGGATTGGCCTTGGCATAGGAGATGAATTCCGGGACGGTTCGGGCCGGAAATGATGGATTCACCTCCATGACGAGGGCTACACGGCTGAAGCTCGCAATCGGATCGATGTCGCGGAGGAAATTGTAAGGTAGCTTCTCGTAGAGCATCGTATTAATGAGATTGCTCGAATTGACCGACAGGAGCGTGTAGCCGTCCGCAGGCGAGCGCACGACCAGCTCGGTGGCGATATTGCTGCTGGCGCCAGGCCGATTATCGATGATGACCGGCTGACCCAGCCGCTCCGTCAGCCACTGGCCCATCAGGCGCGCAATGATGTCGGCTGTTTGGCCGGGCGGGAATCCGACGACCAAGCGCACTGGCCGCGTCGGGTAGGCTTGCGCCCTGACGATACCTGAGAATGCCGGAAGCACGGCAGCGCCCGCAGCCAAGCGCAGAAATTGTCGACGGGGAAGCTTCATAATATCCCTCCGATCGAAAGTCTGTGATGAACCGCGCGTATCGACGCTTCCGGATGTCGCTTGTTGGCACGACTCTTCCGTCATCGGCATCCGCCCAACACGGAAGCTATCGGGGGATAAGCTGCCGTCCCTGGGGACGGCGCGCGACGGCTGATGAGCGCTCATGATCGGGCAGTCACAACTACTGCCGCCGTCAAATTCACAAGACCTTGTCCACGTCCCGTCGGCAGTTCGTAACCGCAGCATACAGCGATCTCCGGGGTGCATGGAAGGAGCCGTGACTTCCGGATGTGGCCCGAGACTGCCGACATGGTCCCGGTAAAGAGTGCCTCGCCGCCGATTTGGATTTGCACCGGGGGCCCCACGCCACGGTGATGTTCTGAGGTGTTCCCAGGCTCGCGTTAAAGCGGCGCTCCTGCTAGAAATGCGCGATGTCGGCCACGCGCCGCTGAACGAAAAATAGGGAGGTTGTCATGAAGTTGCGCATTTTTGCATTGATCACTGGACTCTGCGCTGCGCCGTGTCTTACGGCACAGGCGCAACCCGTGACGCAGAACTATCCCGTGCTGCAAGGGAACGCGTACAAGTTTGAGCAGATCACCGATGGCGTCTATTACGCGACGGTAACCAGGCCCGGGCTCGGCAGCAACAACGTCGTCGTCGTCAACGATACGGATGTTCTGATCGTGGATTCCGGCACCTCGCCGGCAGCGGCCCGGGCCTTCGTCGAAGATATCAAGAAGCTCACTGACAAGCCGATCCGATACGTCGTCAACACGCATTGGCATTACGATCACACGGCCGGCAACCAGATCTTCGGACCGGACGTGCAGATCATCGCGGCCGATTATCTGTATCAGATGCTTGCGACGACCGACGTGCTTCATCGCGAGCCGTTCTTGACGTCACAGGTGACCAATTTGTCGGCGCGGATCGACACCTTGAACGGGCAGATCGCAGCGGAGGCAAATGCGCAGCAGAAGGCGGCCCTGCAGAAGGATTTAGCCGATGTCCAGCGCATTCAGCAGAATAACAGCGAGATCAAGGTAACACCTCCGACTATCCATTATTCCACCAAGATGGTACTCAATAGGGGCGGTCGGGAGATCGACCTGCTGTTCTTGGGCCGCGGCCACACAGGCGGCGACACGGTTGTCTATCTTCCGAAAGAGCGCATCGTCTGCACCGGCGACCTAATGGAGAGCCGGCTCGCTTACATGGGCGACGCCTTCTTCAGCGAGTGGATCACCACGCTGGAAGAGCTGAAGAAGCTCGACTTCGTGGTGGATCTGCCGGGGCATGGCGTGCCCTTCACCAATAAGAGCCTGATCACGGCCTACCAGGCTTATCTGACCGATCTGATCAGTCAGGTGACCAAGCTCAAAAACGAAGGCGTTTCCCCGGATGATGCCGCAAAACGCGTCGATCTCACCGCGCACGCCAAGGAATTTCCGCAAATCACCGGACTCGGCGCCGAGATTCGCGGCGTTCGCCGCATGTACGCGTGGCTGGACGAGCAGCGTGCGTCGAGGTGATCTGTAGTTGGAACCGGGCTTAGAAGGAGAGGGGGCAGCAGCAAATTTCATTGGGGCGGCAGCGTGATCGTGGCTAGAGCGCGTTCCGATGAGATGGAATCACCTCTCCTGCGTCATGCCGCGCTTGTCGCGGGCATCCACGTCTTTTCTTGCGGTCCCTCTACCACTCCCCCGGCTTGCGGGGGAGGGTAGGGAGGGGGGGTAGGGAGGGGGGGAGACGTGGCTGGCCGGGACAAGCCCCGCCATGACTCCGAGTAAATGGTTCAATATGACCGGAACGTGCGCTAGCATCAGTCAGGCGGCGATCCCGCTGACCAGGCGGTCGCAGCCGCTGCGATCAAGCGGACCACAGTGGACGACTTCATGCCGCTTGACCGGCCTTATGCATCCAAGGCGCATATGAAATCCCAACGATCGTGCCTTCGGCAGTTTGCATTCTGGCCACCGTCTGTCCCCAAGGCTCGGTGCGTGCGCCGTGCAGCAGGGCGAACCCTCTTGCTTCCAACTCGTCAGCAGCGGAGGCTACGCTGTCCTTGTCGGCTACCTCGAACTCGAAGCAGGCGTGAGGGATTGGCCGGTCAGGAGGCCAGACGGTCGTGCCAAAGCAGGCTTGGGCAGCCTGCGATAGCGGCCAGACGCCGAAATGCTTGCTGCCCTCGATGCTCTCGCTGAAATAGTATTCGTCGCCTTCGTGCCGTTTGAGCGGCAGCCCCAAGGCATCGATCAAGAGCTTGCGGCTCTCTACCGGGTCTGGAGTGACGATCGCGACGCTGGAAATGAATAGGATTTTCATTTGGCCTCTCCTGTTGACTGGGCGCGCCGCTGAGCCTTATCGGGTTTACTTACTCAATCGCGTGTCGACGGCACGCGTCGCCAGCATCTCGGACTTGCCCGGTGGCCAGAAAAAGAGCTCGAATACGTGCCGTTCATTGCTCGCAATGCTGATGACCGTGCGCATGGCAACCGCTTTCCCGACCGACTCTTCGCCGGCAACGCCGTGGCTGGTGAACACCCCGGCCAATGCTGATTGGCTCTCATTCTTCACTTTGCGCGGCGGTGGCGATCTCGATCGATGGATCGCGCACACCCACGAACGCGCGAGAAAATCGAAGCCCCGGGCCACCTCGCGATGATCGGGGCTCGGGTTCAACTTTCTTTCTGGTTGGGATCCCCCTTACCTGTCGTGATCAGGCTGCGCAAACTGTCATTGACGTAAAAGCCCCATGCGCCCGAACATTTGCCGTAGCATTCGATGGCTGGAACGAGGCCGACATGCGTAAAGCGCAGTTCGGTCTTGTCGCCTTTCTTGGTGATCTCAAAGACAATGTCAGTGCCGTTCCACTCGCTCTTGTCTTTGACGAAAGTGATGTTGGCATCCAGGACATGCCATACGACTTTCCTGCCCGGCACCAATTCCGTGATCATCTGGGTGCTGCGGTGAACGTCTTCGTAGCGGTACGTAAACTCGGCGCCGAGCTTGTCGGTACGACCGTCAATCTCTCCTGACCACCACCCGCGAACGTTGTTGATGGCGTCAAAGACTTCTTCAGGAGATTGGTCAACCGTAAAAGAAGCGGTGTAATTGTTGGCTTTCATCGTCTGCGCTCCTCTCGCTTGCGTCGCTACATTCGCCACATCAAGCCACGCTCGCCACGCTCTGCGGCGCGAAAGCTGCGAACTGACGCTCGAGCGCCTTGGCTGCTCCTGTACGCCAGCCCTCGGCGATGGACAGGGACGCGGGGTCGGGAAAGATCTCGTCTTCGCCTTGCTCCAACCCATCGAAGATGCGGAGCGCCGCGGATTCGGGCGAGGCCTTCGGTATCTCGAAGCCGCGGTTCATATCTGTGTCGATCGGGCCCAGGACGACGGCATGGACCGTGACGCCCTGGCCGGCCAAGAGAGCTCTCAGCGACTGCGTCATGTTGAACGCGGCGGCCTTCGAAATGGAGTAGGCGGGTATGACCGGCAAGGCAGCGAGCGCCGCCAATGACAGGTTGTTGACTATGGCCCCTTTGGAGCGTCTCAGCAGCGGCAAGAACGCGTGCGTCACTTTGAGCAGACCGAGGACGTTGACAGCTAGGTGCTGTTCGATCACGTCGATATTGCTTAAATCGTCGTAGATGGCGACGCCGGCGTTGTTGATGAGTACATCGAGCGTGTCGACCGCGTCGACTGCGCGCTGGATCTGCGAAACGCTGGTCACGTCCAGTGTCAGGGGCGTGACGCGCTCATCGGCGCTTTGCAGTGGGCCGCGCGTTCCAGCATAAATCCTCTTCGCGCCCCGTCTAAGGGCCTCATCGACGAGCGCCCGCCCGATGCCGCGGTTGGAGCCGGTAATCAGAACTGTCTTGTTTGCGATGTTCATATCATTCTCCTTATCAGATCGCCTGCTGTGTCCCCATTGGATACAGCTCTCATGTGTAAGACCGGCGTGGCGGCCGAAACTCATCGGTGCTTGACGGATTTTTTGCCATCCGTCGGATTGCTTGCGCTTGCTCCAGCGCTCCAGCTCCCGGCCGCGCCAACGACACGCACGACTTGGCTCAGCGCTGGCCGACTCCCTCTATCGACGACAGATGAAGGCCGTTCGTCTATGGCGGTTCCGCCGACTTTCTTTGCCGTTCGTCGATTGGGGGCGAGTGTTTGAAGCCGCGAATTGTTCGGCGCCCGCGGCGGCCCCTTGGCCGACCGCGATCGTGAAGGCCTGTTCTGGCCAGTGTTGCTAACGCAAATCGTCAGCGGCCACACTCAGACTCCGTGAGCGGGGCAGCCCAGCGGATGTTTGTGCTGTGAGCGGTGAGCCGATCATTGACACGGCGAGCAATCCCAGGGCGCAACACCATCTGCACCCAGTCATTTTGCCCTCTCGGCGGGATATTCGGTAACGTAGGGCGCCTTATTGAACAGGAAGATGATGCAAGGCGCGTCCGACACGCAGGCATCCTCATGCAGCTGTGTCTTCACCTGCGTCCAATGTGCGCCGCCTTCCAGACGGATTCCTCTGCCTTCGCCCGTGGATGGCACCCAATGTTCCCATACGCCTTGCACGACGACCGCCCAGTAGTCCGCAGTGTGTGAGTGGGGACCGGATCGGAAGCCTGGCCGGGTGCGCAACAGCGTGCCCGCTTCACCCGTAGCGCGGTCTCCCCAAAGCGGCCCAAGCTGGACCGGTGCACCGGCTTCTCCGACCCACGGCACCTTGTCGGCCGGCAGATAGTGATTCCCCTGCGTCTCTCGATCCGCAGCGAACGCTGTTGACGATGCCGCCATCGCCGCAATCAAACAGAGAGGCCTTCTCGTCCTTCTCATCTTGCATCCTCCTTCGGCCCGCGCCGACCGCATATGGACTGGCCATCGTCAGAAATTGGGCCCGGTGTCATCACCCCGGCAATCGACTGGGCGCCGCTAGTTGAATTCTCCGCGTGTGAAGGGGTCGGTTGCATGGGCGCACGCTTAACTTGTCAGCCGCGAGCCGGCTATGGCAGAACCGCCTGAATATTTGATCGTTTGTCGCGCCCCCATTTTGCGCTAGCTCAATTTGAGTAGGGCGCATGCAGACAACCCACGAGAAAGTGTCGGCTTGCGGCGCGGCCCGCGTGCCTTCCAGAGGTGCTCAGAACACGATTGCGCTCACACGCGACGAGGATTTCGGACTGCGCCCGGCGAGAGTCCCAAGAACCGCTTGAATGCCCGGCTGAATGACGCATCGGACTTATACCCCAATTCCGATGCGACCTGGGACAGCGACATATATCCGTTTCGCAACCAGGATGCCGCTAGCCGAAGTCGCCATTGCAGGAGATATCGCGCCGGAGATACCGATAACAGGCTTTTGAATCGCTGCGAGAATCGCGAGCGCGAGAGCCCGGCCGAGGCAGCCAGGCGGTCGACTGTCCAGTCTTCTCCGGGAGAGCGATGGATCCTCGCCAGTGCGGAACCGATTTGTGGATCCCGCACGGCTGCCAGCCAACCAGTAAGTTCGGTGGAACGCGTTTCGACCCAGGTCCTGATCACCTGCGTCATGACAATATCGGCAAGGCGCGCCATCACCGTTGCAGAGCCGATCCTTTGTCCCTCCACCTCACGTGCCATCATCGCCAGAAGGCTGCACAAATCGACATCGCCTCGATCAGCATGGCGCACATGCATCATTGGAGGCAGTAGTTCCAGCAACGGATTTGCGGTAGGACCTTCAAAGCCGATCGTGCAGCACACGACCAGGGATCGCGCACCCCCGCCGCCGGATTTCAACTCATAGGTTCCGTTGCCGATCAACGCGGGTTTGGCGTCTGCAAGCGGCAACGGCCGCCGCTTGGGCAGGTCGGAGAGGGTGTGCTCAGTTCCATGCGGAAGGAGAAGTACATCGCCCTTTTCGAGCAAGAGCGGCGGCAAACTCTTCGCCTGTATCCAGCATTGGCCATCGACCTGCGGAATCCGAGCCAATGCGGCCACCGATTCCGACGGAAAGCGGCCACCCAATCCGATCGAAAGCGGCCACCGATTCCGAACGAAGCC
>WNFO01002020.1_pt1 | contig 16534 bp, 20 predicted proteins | sample 5400251 | NCBI WGS metagenome assembly WNFO01 (sample SAMN13153354, study PRJNA577476) | soil metagenome | isolation source: 100 cm saprolite under Madrone tree | place: USA:California | collected 2016-06-14 | reverse complement strand
GCAGAAGAGGACGAGATCGACGGGAGCGAGGCTCTTGGTGTCGGCGACCGCATTGACGGAGATCGTGGACTCTCCTTCGGGGCTGCGCACCGTGAGGCCGCGTTGTTGGAGCGCCTCCAGGTGCGCCCCACGCCCGATGAACGTGACGTCGTGTCCGCCTTTCGCGAGCAGCGCCCCGTAATATCCGCCGATCCCACCCGATCCGAGCACGGCGAGTCGCATGCTAGGAGCCTCCGTGTCTCGCGGTCTCGAGGGCGGAGTGTGCGGGGCGACCGAAGACGAGGCTGGTGATGCCGCTGGCCACCGTCCGCCGTGTGATCGCCGTGTGCCGGGCGAGCAAGCGAAGGGCGCGGGGATTGTCCGTCAGCACGTCGGCGCTGAACTCATGAATGCCGCGCTGCTCCCCCGCACGGAGGATCTCCTCGAGGAGGAGCGAGCCGAGGCCGAGTCCCTGCCAGGCGTCCGCCACGACGAGACCGATATCGGCTGGCCCGTCGTCGGAAAGGCCGTACCGGGCCACGCCGACCAGCTCGGGCTCCTGGCCGTCGTCGACTTCGGCGACGACGGCCATCCGCCGCTGATAGTCGACGTTGGCGAAGGCGTGAGCCTCCTCGGGAAGGAGTCGACGGAACGAGAAGAATCGCTGGTACAGCGTACGTGGGCTCAGCCGACGGCACAGCGCCATCAAGCGACGCTCGTCGTCGGGACGGATCGCGCGGACGCGCACGGAGGCGCCGTTGCGCAGGGTCACGCCCTGTTCAGGGTCGGCCAGGTATCGTGGGGTTTCGACGGCCATGCCGATGACCTCTCAGGCTCGCGCGTTTACGATCTCTTGCAGCACGGCCCTGGGCGCGGCACCGACGACCCGGTCGACGACCGCCCCCGCCTTGAAGAACACGATCGTCGGGATGGACCGGATCGCGTAGCGAGCCGCGAACCCGGGATTCTCGTCGACGTTGACCTTCATCAGCGTCACCCGACCTCCCGAGGCATCGGCCAGCTCCTCGAGGACGGGCGCGATCGCCCGACATGGACCGCACCACGCTGCCCAGAAATCGACCATGACGAGCCCCCGAGTCGCGACCAGCGCCTCGTCGAAGTTCTGCTCGGTCAGGCGGATCGTCTCGGCCACTCCCCGATTCCGGCTCGAGCTCGGGCTCATCCTTGGTCCCCCCTGCCGACTAGGATGTCGGTCCGAGCCGGCAGGATTCGCGGGTCTAGCGGGACTCCCGGGGAGGACAATGTATGTACATGTACTTGTTTGTCTGGCACGAATATCGCTGATAGAATGATGTCCATGAGTCGACACATCGCCAAGCTGACGATCGGACGGAACGGGGGGCACCTGTCGCCCTGTGTCTGCAACGCGCTCCGCATGGTCAGCCGCGTGGTGACGCAACTCTACGACGATTGCCTGCGGCCTAGCGGCCTCCGGGTGACGCAGTTCAGTATTCTCGCCGCGGTCGCGCGCCTAGGTGAGGCGAGCCTGAAGCAGCTGGAGGACGAGCTCGCCATTGACCAGACGACGCTGACGCGCAGCCTGACCCTCTTGGAGCGCGACGGCGTGCTCGAGCGTGCGTCGCACCCCGACAGGCGGGTCAAGGCGATGCGGCTCACATCGAAGGGGAGACGAGCTCTGGAGGCGGCGCGGCCCCTCTGGGCCCAGGCGCAAAGCAAAGTCCTGCGCGAGTTGGGAACAAAGGCTTGGGCTGACGCGCAGCGGCGGCTGACTCGCCTGCATCAGGTCGCCGCCAAGAAGCGACAGCTGGGACGCGAACGGAGGCGCGTGCACTCGAAGGGCTAGACCTGCGCAACCCCTCCGTCCACAAACAATTCCGTTCCGGTGATGTAGCTGCTGTCGTCTGATGCCAGAAAGACGACGGCCCTGGCGATTTCCTCGGGCGTACCGGGTCTGCCGAGTGGAATGCCGTTGGAAGCCATCTTCAAGCGTTGCTCGGCCACTTCGGTGACATGCCACGCAGGCGTGTCCGTGAAGCCTGGGCTCACCGCGTTGACGCGGATACGGCGATCCTTCAGGTCCGTCGTCCAAGTCCGCGCGAACGAGCGCACGGCGGCCTTCGTGGCGCTGTACACACTCCACTCCGGCGATCCTTTACTGGCAACGATGGAGGCATTCAGGATGATCGAGGCCCCATCGGACAGCAGGGGGAGGGCCTTCTGCACCGTGAACAAGAGGCCCTTCACATTGATGTCGAAGATCGAGTGATAGTGCTCCTCGGTGATCTTCCCGAGGGGAGCGGACTTCGCCCCTCCGGCATTTGCGAACACAGTATCGAGCTTTCCCTTCTCCCGCTTGATCTGTGCGAAGAGGTGATCAAGATCGGCAAGCGTCGATACGTCTCCCTGTACGCCAGTGACACCTCGTCCGATCTCCTTCACCGCCGCCGCCAGCTCCCGATCACGGCGCCCCGTGATGAACACGTACGCGCCTTCGTTCACGAACTCCTTGGCCGTCGCAAGGCCGATACCGCTATTCCCACCAGTTATGAGTGCGATCTTTCCATCGAGCTTACCCATCGATCTCTCCTTGATCTACCGCGCCGCGAGCGCGAATCTCGGCTGAAGGGGCAGCTTGCGGAGCCGCTTGCCCGTGGCTGCAAGCTCCTCATGCCGCTTGAGACGCCAGTCGGAGCCAGGCAGATTCGCGAGGCGCACATTTTGTAATATGTAGCTGCATGTAATGACCTTCGCGTAACGGGCGATAAGAGAAACCATCCCGAAGGCAGCATCCTCGTAACGACATGAACGGCGTCGGGGTGGGCGCGCCGGAATCGGCTCACGTGCGAGTTGCTGTATCGCGGGGATTGCTTCATCGACACCGCCCGAGCGCCACATCGACCCGCTTGAAGTGGCCTCAAGACACGCGCGACTGCGGCAGGGAGACCGAACGAGAGCCGCGTATGTACACAGTCGAGAGCTACACCATCAGAGTGGTGAGGTGACATATGGATATCGGGCGCGGGAGATCGACGATGAACGTCGTGCTGTGGATCGTTCAGGGGCTGCTCGCGGCCCTCTTTCTGATTGCCGGTGGCGCGAAACTGGTCCTGCCGCTCGACCAGATGGCGGGGCCGGTGGCGCTGCCGGGCTGGTTCTTGAGGTTCATCGGCGTGGCCGAGGCGCTCGGCGCGCTCGGCCTGATCCTCCCCGAGCTTCTGCGCATCCGGCCGGGCCTGACTCCGCTGGCCGCGGCGGGGCTGGTGATCATCATGATCGGAGCGACGGTCGTCATGTGGGCGGGCGGTATGGTCGCGGTGGCGCTGATGAACGTAGTCGTGGCGCTCCTCGCCGCGTTCGCCGCCTACGGCCGCTGGCGGCTGGCGCCGTATCGCGACTCGTCCCGCCCGTCGGTGCTCCGGCACGCCAGCTGAGCACGACGCCGCCTTCTCGGAAGGAACAGACGATGAGCGGATTTGTGGGAGCGAGCTCAGCCGCTACGGCCGGCGGCGCTCAAGATGAGGTCAGTAATCTCCTGCGGGTGAGTGATCAGAGACAAGTGACTGGCGTCCACCTCGATCGTCTTCGCATGCATGCGGTTTGCAAGGAAACGCTCCAACTCAGGAGACGTGGTCCTATCTTGTTTCGATACGGCATACCAGGAAGGCTTGAGTCTCCACGCTGCCGCAGTCGTCCTCGAGGCGAAGAGCGTGTCGGCGATCCGCCCCTGAACCGCGTAGAGCACGCGCGCCCTGGCTGGATCGACGCCGCCGGCGAAGTCCCTGAGGAAGGCCTCCTCGCTCAGTTGCGCAAAGCCGCCCGACTTGAGCAGGCCGGCATTTGCCGGTGGCGTGGGAAATTTGGCAGCCAGCGCCGCGTAGTCCTCGCCGCCATCCGGCGCGCGAGCAGCGACGTAGACAAGGGCGGAGACCTTGGGATGCACCCCGGCCTCGCTGATGACTGTTCCTGCCCAGGAGTGGCCCACGAGCACGGTCGGGCCGTCCTGCAACGCAAGGATGCGGCGCGTGGCCGCGACGTCGTCCGCAAGCGAGGTCAGCGGGTTCTGAACCGCAGTCGCCTTCAGGCCGACAAGCTGGAGACGGCCAATGACTTCGGACCAACAGGAGCCGTCCGCATATGCACCATGGACCAGGACGACATTGCTGGCGCTGACCGGAGGCTGTGCCTGAGCCTTGCTGGAGCGGCCCAAAAGCGAGGTCGCGACACCAGCTATTAGCGTGGTCGAGAAAGTGCGTCGGTCAATCATGTCGCTCCCTCCGCATGCCGTACGCTGTTAGCGAGCAACAGCGCGGATATCCTTGCTCTCCAAAACGAGCTTCGCATGGTTTGGTGAGCGTGTAGAGGACACGGTAGGCCCTTGACACTTGCCCACATGATCCGCCCGTGCTCCGAGCTGTCAGTACTGGCGCCTGAGATATAGATGAAGATCATCCGAGGATCGAGCCGGTACAGCACTTCCGCGGCTGCCAGAGTGATCCCATACGTCAGGCGTTCGTATTCGTCCTCTTTCATCCCACCGGAAGACACACCGAGGCAGAAGAAACAGGCCTCGAAGCCGGAGAGATGGGGCTCGAGGGTCGCGTAGTGCCACAGATCCGAGTGCACGCCCGACCATGCCGGTGGCGCCGAAGAGGAGCACGTTCATCACGCGGTCAGCATCAAAAGCACGCTTGAACCACTCCGCCATCCACCCGGAGGGCGGCACCGTTCGTCGCGGCGGACAGCGGGCTGCACACGTACGTCACCAGATTGGCCACCTCCTCGGTCATCGCGAACCGCTTCAAGAGCGAAGACGGACGGAAGGTCTTGAAAAACTCCTTCTCGAATTCCGCAAACGGTTTGCCGCCGCTCAGCTGGCCCGCAAATTCCTCCACGCCGGCGGAACGCGTTGGGCCGGGCAACACCGCATTCACCGTGACTGCGGTGCCGGCACACGATTCGGCAAGGCCGCGCGAGACGGCAAGCTGCGCGGTCTTCGTCATGCCGTAGTGGATCATCTCGGCAGGGGTATTGATCGCGCTCTCGCTGCTGATGAAAACGATGCGCCCCCAGTTCCGCCCCTTCATGCCGGGCAGATACGCGCGGCTCAAGCGCACGCCGCTGAGCACGTTGACCTCGAAGAACCGCCGCCATTCGTCGTCGGTAATATCGCCAAAGGGCTTCGGCTCGAAAATGCCGAGGTTGTTCACGAGGATGTCCACGAGCGGGAACCGCTCGAGCAGCGTCTCCGTCGCCGCCGCTGTGGAGAGATCACCCGCGAAGCGTTCAATCCTGGCACCCGGCACGGTCTGATCAATCTGGTCCTTCGCCTCGGCGACGGCTTTCTCCGAACGACCGTTCACGATGACTCGTGCGCCTTCGCGAGCCAGCCCACTGGCGATGGCAAACCCAATGCCTTTGGTGGAGCCCGAGACGAGGGCGGTCTTGTCCGTCAGCTTTAGGTTCATTAACTCCTCCCAAGCCCTGAACCTAGGATGCCGAGCGATGGCACAAGGTTTCGCGAAGGCGCGATATGCTCGGACCGAGAAACGTCGATGCCTGTCGCGGCATCTAAACCGCTGATGGGCTCACTGACCGCAGCCGCCGGCGCCCTCTGGGTGGTTGTCATCATGTGGGACGCGTTCGAGGCGCTCGTGCTGCCCCGGCGCGTGACGCGGCGGCTCCGGCCGACGCGGATGTTTTATCGTGTCACGTGGCGGGTCTGGTCGGCGGTAGCGCGCCGCATCCGACCGGGCGGTCCCCGCGAAACCTACCTGAGTTTCTTCGGACCGTTATCGCTGCTCGTGCTCCTGGCAGTGTGGGCCGCGAGCCTCATCGCCGGGTTCGCTCTACTCCAGACCGGCCTCGGCGCCGGCCTCAACGTCGCCGGCGGGGGTTCCTTCACCGACCACCTCTACCTGAGCGGCGAGACGTTCTTCACGCTCGGCCTCGGCGACGTCACCCCGGTCTCGCGGGCGGGGCGCGTACTGGTGGTGATCGAGGCCGGCATCGGGTTCGCGTTCCTGGCTCTGGTCATCGGCTACCTGCCCGTGCTGTACCAGTCGTTCTCGCGGCGCGAGGTGAACATCACGCTGCTCGACGCGCGTGCTGGGTCACCGCCGAACGCCGAGGAATTGCTGCGCGGCAGCTGGAGTGATCGCGAGGAGCTGACCGCGCTGCTCCGCGAATGGGAGCGCTGGAGCGCGGAGGTGCTGGAGTCGCATCTCTCCTATCCGGTGCTGTCGTACTACCGCTCGCAGCACGACAACCAATCGTGGCTGACCGCGCTCACCACGATCCTCGACGCCAGCGCACTCGTGATCGTCGGAATCCAGGACACCTGCGCACGCCAGGCGAGGCTGACGTTCGCGATGGCGCGGCACACCGTTGTCGACCTGGCTCAGGTGCTGGGCCGCCCTCCCATCGATGCGGCGCCCGACCGGCTTCCGGGGTCCGAGCTCGCTCGGCTCCGCGCGGGGCTCGCGGCCGCGGGCGTGGTCGTCGACGCGGGCGCCGGTGTCGACGACAAGCTGGCCGAGATGCGCCGGATGTACGAGCCCTTCGTCGCGGCACTGTCGGAGTATCTGCTGATGCCGCTGCCTGCCTGGCGCGTCGGCGCCGCCGCACAGGAGAACTGGCGTGCCAGCCCTTGGGGCCAGACGCGCGGGCTGCCGGACGACGATCCGCACGTGGACCACTGATCGAGCCGCGACGCCTCGGCCGCATCGAGATCGACGCGATGAGCTGGGGGTGCGTGCGGCGGTACCATGATTCCTGGGAGACGACGCACAGTCGACTACCGAAAGCAAGGAGGCGTTATGGACGATGCCGAGGTCCTCGGCCGGATCAACGAGCTTGCACGCGAGGAGCACGAGCTGTTCGAGCGTGAGTCTCACGGGAAGGTGACCGATGCTGACCGCGAGCGGCTACGCCGGCTCGAGGTCACACTGGACCAGTGCTGGGACTTGCTCCGCCAGAGACGGGCGCGGCGGGCGGCTGGTCTGAACCCCGACGACGCACGGGTTCGAGACGAGAAAACCGTCGAGGGATACACGGCTTGAGCATGAGGCGGAGGGGAGCCATGCCTATCGCATTGCCGGAGTCGGTAAAGAAAGTGCTAGAGGACAAGGCGTACGGTCACGTCGTGACGCTCAACCCGAATGGGCGACCGCAAGTGACGATGGTCTGGATGGACGTTGAGGGCAATGAGGCACTGTTCAACACGGCGGCAGGGCGCAAGAAGCCGCAGAACCTCCAGCGCGACCCTCGGATCATCATCTCGGTTCAGAATCGTACCGAGCCGCAGTCGTATCTCGTTCTCGACGGCACCGCGACGGTGACAGAGGCTGGAGCCGACGCCCACGCCGACAAACTCGCGAAACGGTTCCTCGGGGTGGACAAGTACCCGTACCGTCAACCCGGCGAGAAGCGCTTGATCGTGCGCGTCAAGGTCGATCGACTCGGCGGCATCGGCCCGAAGATGCGGCCGTGGACGTAGGTCGCTCAGAATCGCGCTTGACTCTGACCGCGCGGTCTCCTATAGCGGCGGTAGGCGGAATGACTGTGAGGTTGTAAGTCGGCTCCCACCCTAGGGAGGGCCGCATGGATCGCGGGTCGCAGAAGCCCCGTCGTGACCACGAGGTGGTCGCCCGGGGCTTTGTGCTTCCTGGAGAGCGGACTCCTGATCAACCACCTGACGAGGAGGTGCGCCGTGTGCTTCGTTCACTCAGACATCTCGAGAAGAACGTTCATCGAGCAGATCTCTCTGGGGGCGGCCGCCGCGGCCGCGGTGGCCGGCGTGGGCACGAGGTTGGCGGAAACTGCGGAAGGAGTTCCCGCGGCCGGTGTGGGCAGGCCGGATCTGGTTGTGGCGCAGGCGCCTCCGGGGGCGGCGGGCGTCAAGACACTCGACGGGTTCTCGAGGGTGATGCACAACCGCTTCAACCAGGACATCCCGGCCGCCCTCACCGTGAAGGAAGGTGAGGCCGTACAGTTCCAATGCCGGGATGCCCTCGACATCGGGACAGCGGCGAGATCCCTGACGCCGGACGGCATTCTCACCCTCGACCTCGGCAAGGTCCATCCCCTTACGGGGCCGGTCAGCATCGAAGGCGCGGAGCCGGGCGACATGCTCGAAGTCGAGATCCTGGATTGTGCGCCGCTCGTCGACTTCGGTTACGTCACCATCGGGCCGGTGCTGGGCCTGTTCGGAAGCCTGCAACCCGACATCCTCGCGCCGTTTCACGCCTTCACCGAGGCCTCGCAGCTCAGCGATCCGACGCCCGGGAAAGTGACCGGCGCCATCCCCGACAATCAGCCCTTCAACACGGGTGCGCCGTTCGTCCAGATCTTCACGTTCAACAAGGGGCAGAACACTGGGTTCGCGAGCTTCGTGGGGAAGGACACGGGGAGGAAGGCCCAGATCCCGATCGCGCCCTTCATGGGTATCTATGGTGTGGCCCCGCTGCGCAAGGGCATGTACCGAACCGTCCCGCCGAACGTCAGCGGCGGGATGGGCGGGAATACCGACATCAAGCAGTTCACCAAGGGATCGAAGCTCTACTATCCGGTGTATGTGAAGGGCGCGAAGTTCTCGGTGGGAGACGGGCACATGGCGCAGGGCGACGGCGAGGTCTGCGTGACCGCTATCGAGACCTTGATGGGTGTCACCTGTCGCTTCAAGGTCATCAAGAACACCATCATCGAGTCACCGCAGGCGATCGTCCCCCTCGCCAACCCGAGTGACTTCGCGTTGACTCCAGAGATGCGGGCCAAGGGTTTCTACCAGACGACCGGGGTCGGGCCTGATCTGATGTCGGACGCCAAGCATGCGGTGAGGGCGATGATCGAGTGGCTGGTGCGCGATCAGGGCCTGAGCCTGCACGAGGCGTACGCCATCTGCAGCGTTGCCGGCGACCTCAAGATCAGCGAGATCGTCGATGTCCCGAACTGGGTGGTGTCCATGACGGTGCCGCGGGGAATCTTCGAGTCCTGATTCCGCCGTTCCGCAGGCTGCCGAAGGAGGTGTTTACGTAGAGGGGCGGTGAGCCGAATGTGGGCGCGACCCCTTACGGGATCACGAAGGTGATCCCCTTGTCGAGGGTCTGGTGGTTCGCGTTGACGAGCTCGATCAGGACCTTGTGCGGCCCCGCGGGAAGACCGTTGATGATGAGCGGCTCGCCGCTCGCGTCTGCCCAGCGCCAGGGCGCATCATCCACGGTCACATGGATGTGCCCGATGCGCGGCAACACATCGAGGGCGTTCGGGCCGAACACCGGCACGATTCTTAGGTTAACGGCGCGATACTGGATGACGACCCGTCCGTGGACGAGCGAATCCGCAAGCGGAGGATCGATGACAATCCTCGGCGCGGGCTCACTGGCGAGCGGCACAACGGGAGCGGGTCCACGGATGTCCCTGGCGGTCTGCGCCATCGCGGTCGATGCGCACAGAACGGCTGCTGCTCCGATCAGGCCAATGAATGCATGCCTCATGACAGTTCTCCTGGATAGCTGAGGATAGACCAACACGAGGCAACGGATCGCAACGTGTCCCTCGAGGGCGAGCTGGCGGTGGCCGCCGAACAGGAAGGGGAGGATCAACCCCTTGCCGCCGGTCGAGGTTTTGGCGAAGGACGGCCACATTTCACGGCCTGGGTCGATACGAAGCGGTGGGAATCATCGGCGACGTCGATAGCGTGACCTGAAATCTTCGGTTCTCGTGTTGCAGTCGTCGAATCGCGCGTATGCTGAGCGGCGTCCGAATCGGGGCGCACCGCATACCGGCCTCAACGAAAGGAGATTCATCTCGCATGCGCGCGATGACCTGGCCTGCTCTGCTTTCGGCTCTCGCCGTGTTCCTGATCGCTTCTCTCGTCACGCCGACGGTGGGGCAAGACAAGAGTGGCACGCTGCGCTTCGGCGTCGGACCGCTGCAGCCCACGCCGACCGAGACGAAGAAGGCGTACGAGCCGTTCTTCGCGTACCTCGCGAAGCAGCTCAACCGTGACTTCGATTTGGTCGCCACGACGGATTGGGCAGGAATCTCCGTCGCGCTCGCGAATCGTCAGGTCGACCTCGCGTGGATGGGGCCGTGGGGCTACATCCTCGCGCACGACGACTCCGACGTGCGCGCGATCGCGACGGCGAAGTATGACGGCAAGCCGATCTACCACGCGATCGTCGTGTGCCGGCCAGGCGCGGTGAAGGGCTGGCCGGACGGCGCGAAGGGCAAACGCGTGTCGTTTGCCGATGTCGGCTCGACCTCCGGCTGGCTGATCCCGACCGCTTGGTTCCGCACGAAGGGCATCAACCCGAAGGAGTACTTCAACTACTCCGACGGCGCAACGCACGCGGCGAACGAGATCTCGGTCGTGAGTGGCCAGGTCGACTGCGCGACGGATTTCGACCGGAATCGTAACGCGATGATCGAGAGCGGCAAAATCGACCGACGCGCCACCGAAGTCATCTGGCAATCCGACCCGTTGCCGAATGACGCGATCGCGGTGCCGAAGGATTTCGATCCGGGGCTGGCGGAGCGCATTCAGAGGATCCTCGTGGCGATCACCGACGCCCAGGCGAAGACGATCCTGCCGACGCATTACACCGGGTTCGTCGCGGCCGATCACGGCAGCTACAAGATGATTGAGGACGCCGGCGTGCTGGTGGGGCGCATCAAGAAGAAGTAATGGCGACCGGCGCGGGCGCCTACCCCGAACCCGTCATTCCGTGGCTGTCGAAGAGTCGGCTCCGGCTCGTGGCGGTTCTCGTGCTACTCGCCGCGTTCTACTCCGCGAGCTGGCATCTCGCGAAGGTCGATCCGGCGAAGCTTCTCAGTGGTCTGCCGAGGATGGCGTCGTGGACCGGCAAGGCGTGGCCGCCTGCGATGGACGAGCTGCCGGTGTTGCTGCAGCGCACGGGCGAGACGATCGCGATGGCCGCGATCGGCACGACGGCCGCGGCACTGCTCGCGCTGCCGCTGAGCGTGCTCGCCGCGCGCAACGTCACGCCGAGCATGGCGGTGTACTACCCGGCGCGCTGGTTTCTGAACGCGCTCCGCGGCGTGGACTCGTTCGTCTTCGCGCTCTTGTTCGTGGCCGCGGTCGGTCTCGGTCCGTTCGCTGGCGTGCTTGGCATCGCGCTGCACACCTGGGGCAGCACGGCGAAGCTCTGGGCCGAGGCCATCGAGAACATCCCGCTCGGGCCGCTGGAAGGGGCCGCCGTTACCGGCGCCTCACGCCTGAAGGTACTGGCGTTCGCGCTGCTCCCCGACGTCGCGCCGAGCATGGTGTCCGTCGGTCTCTTCTGGTGGGAGTTCAACGTGCGCGCCTCGACGGTCCTCGGAGTCGTCGGCGCGGGCGGCATCGGTCAGGAGTTGAAGAACTCGATGGACCTGCTGCTATTTCCGCGGCTGCTCACGATCCTCGTGTTGATTCTCGTGACCGTGACCGTGATCGATCAGACCAGCGCATGGCTGCGGCGCAGACTCGAATAGCCGCGACGGCGGTGAGCGACGGCGCGGTGATCAGCGCGACCGGGCTGACGAAGCGATATCCGCCCGACGTCACCGCCCTCGCCGGAGTGTCGCTCGCGGTGCGCCCCGGAGAATTCGTCGCCGTGCTCGGTCCGAGCGGCGCCGGCAAGACGACGCTGTTCCGTTGCCTCACCGGTCTCACGCCTCCGGATGACGGCTCGGTCAGCATCGACGGTCGCGAGATCCGGCGCCGTCACGTGTTTCGCGGGGCGCGCGGCGACGTCGCGCTGATCTTCCAGCAGTTCAATCTCATCCGGCGCCTGACCGCGATCGAGAACGTCCTCGTCGGCCGGCTGGCGCGGGTGGCGACGTGGCGGGTGCTGGTGCGTCGGTTCGCCCGCGCCGATCGTCAACTCGCGCTGCGCTGCCTCGACACGGTCGGCCTGCTGGACCGCGCGTACACGCGCGCGGATCAGCTCTCCGGCGGGCAGCAGCAGCGCGTCGCGATCGCCCGCGCGCTCGCGCAGGACGCGACGGTCATCCTCGCGGACGAGCCAGTGGCGAGTCTCGATCCGGAGTCCGCGGCGACCGTGCTCGAATGTCTTCGCGCCGCCGTGGCGGCCGGCGTCGCGGTCGTCGCAAGCCTCCATCAGGTTGAGTTCGCGCGCGTCTACGCCGACCGTATCGTCGCGCTGCGCGCCGGCCGCATCGTCGAGGACGCACCGGCGGTGCAGATCGACGAACGGACGCTCGAGCTGATCTACAGCAAGAACGGCGGAGCGCAGGCGTGAGGGCGCGCTGCACCGCCGACGTCGAGTGGGACGCTGGGGATCTTGGCTGCGGCGATCTCGTCCTGGAGCTCATGATCCGTGTCACCGCGATGGCGCCGGGCCAGGTGCTCCGGCTCGTCGCCCTCGACCCTGGCGCCCGCGCCGACATCCCGGCGTGGTGCCGGATGACGGGCCACACGCTCGTCGAGGAGCAACCACCGCTGTACCTCATCCGTCGAAGGGGGACCTGACATGGCGAACAAGTTCTGCGTCAGCATCACTCACGCGAAGGACAACACGGACAAGGCCACGGTCGGCTTTGTCGTCGCCAACGCCGCCGTCGGCTCTGGCAAGGAGACGCTCGTCTTCCTGTCCGTGGAAGGCGTGCGTCTCTCGCAGAAAGGATTCGCGGACAGCATTCACGAGCAGGGCTTCGCGCCACTCAAGGAGCTGATGGACAACTTCGCCAAGGCGGGCGGAACCATGTACGTGTGCTCGCCGTGCTTCAAGAAGCGCGCGCTCGACGAAAACAGCCTCGTCGCGGGGGCGGCGGTGGTCGGCGGGGCCAAGCTCGTCGAGTTCCTGTCCGACGGGAGCCCCTGCATCAGCTACTAGGAGCGTCATCGTGCAGCCGGTTGAACGACACCCGTTCGCGGCCGACGTCAGCTTCGACGGCGGTGACCTCGACTGCGGCAACGGCCTCCTGCTGTTGATCCGCCAGCACATGGACCCGATGGCGCGCGGGCAACTTCTGGAATTCCGCTCCACGGAGATCTCGGTGGACGAGGACTTCCCCGCGTGGTGCCGTATGACGGGAAACGAGCTGGTGTCGTTCGTCCGGCAGGGCACGCAGCGTAGCTTCCTCGTGTGTAAGGGTACGCTCGTCGAGCGCGTCGCGTCGGCTGCGCCGGCGCGTCGCGTGCGCGTGGCGCCCGTCGGCCGCGCGCCCGTGGCGGTGTGCATTCCGACCACGCTGCCGCCACCCGCGCCCGCGCTGGCGGTCGCGTCGCTGTCGGTTATGGGCATCGGGAGCTGGCCCCGGCCGCGCTGGATGCTCCGGGCCCTTCACGAGCATCTCGAGGGGCGGCTTGGTGACGACGAGTTCGAGGCGACGGCGCGCGACGCGGTGCGCCTCGCCGTCGACGCGCAGGTCCGCGCCGGTGTCGACGTCGTCACCGACGGTGAGCAGCGCCGCGACAACTACGCGAGCTTCGTGGGCGGCCTCCTCGACAACTGCCAGCTCATCCCGCTCGTCGACCTCCTACCGCTGGTCGACGACCCGGCGGACTTCGAAGCGGAGCTGCGCTCGCTCGACGTCCCCGCGTCCGAGGTGCGTCATCCCGCCGTCTGGGGGCCACTCGGCCGCAGCCGTCCGCTGGCCGTCCACGAGTACGAGTTCGCGCGGACCCTGACCGACCGTCCCGTGAAGGTCGCCGTTCCCGGGCCCTATCTCCTCACGCGCACGATGTGGATGGAATGCATCTCGGATCGCGCCTACCGCTCGCGCGAGCACCTCGGCGAGGACGTGGTGCGCGTGCTCCGGGAGGAGCTGCACGCGTTGCTCGGCGCGGGCGTCGCTCTCGTGCAGCTCGATGAGCCCGTGTTGTCAGAAGTCGTGTTCACCGGCGCCAAGAACACTCGCTCCTTCATGTGCGGCGCGCTGAGCGAGAAGAGCGACGCGGCCACCGAGCTGGCGTTCGCGCGTACGTTGCTCGCGCAGGTGGCGGCCGGGCTCCCGCGTGACCGCCTCGCGCTTCACGTCTGTCGGGGCAACTGGACGCGTGATGAGCACGCCGCGCTCGCCGGTGACTACCGTCCGCTCCTGTCGTTCTTCGCTGACGCGCCGGTGGGCACGCTATTCCTCGAGCTGGCGACGCCGCGCGCCGGCGAGATGGACGTGCTCGCCGACCTGCCGCGCTCGCTCCGCATCGGCGTCGGCGTCGTGAACCAGAAGCGCGAGCGCGTGGAGCCGGCCGAAGAAGTCGCCCGCCACGCGCGGCGTGCCGTCGACGTGTTCGGAGCCGAACGCGTGCTGTTCACGCCGGACTGCGGCTTCGCCACGTTCGCCGACAATCCGGTCGCCAGCGCGACAGTGGCGGAGGCGAAGCTGCACGCGCTCGTCACCGGCGCCGCGCTCGTGCGACGCGGTTGAACGTCGAGCTCGGGACAGAGAAGTTCGGTGGTGTATCTCCCTCTACCCCGAACGGAGTCGTCCCATGCCGAACTGGAACGAGCTCGAGCAAACACTGGTATCTGAACCTGGACCGCGCGCCCGTTGCGATCACCTTCTGCGACGCAGAAATCGGCGTCCAAGGCACCGGCTGAGAAGAGGGCCGCCGACAAGAAATAGACCCGGCGAGGCAGGACGCGCGTGGCGGCGCTGCTCCTGGCGCTCGGCCCGAGAGCGGCGGCCACGCGATCCTCGAAAGCGAACCGGACAAGGGAGAATAGCCCAATGAAACGCACACGGGTCACGCTGTCCACGCTGATCTTGCTCGGCTTCGCACATGTCGCATCCGCCTACGAATACCGCCTCCAGTTCACTCCGCAGTCAGGGGCTCGCGGGCTGGTCGTCGCGGGCTACGAGTTCAACGGAAGCACCGTCATCGGGAATTGCAGCTACGACACGACCTCTCCCTGCTCCGGGCGAGGCTGTCACACCGTGACCGTCCATCACGACAACACCTGCACGTGGGACCCGTACGGCAATCTCCTGAGCATGACACCGGGGGCCCCGACCGCCCCGGCACCGCTCTACCAAAGCGGGACCGAGATCGTCTACGCGACCAGTGGCGCCAGCACCACCGGACTGGACACCAGGAACTTCGGCTTCGTCGACACGCCCTCCTCGCACTACACGTGGCAGACGCCGAACGGGACCTACGCGGCCATCCCCGACGCCGCGTACCCGATCACGGCGACGCTGATCAGCGACGGCGACTTTGATCTGAGTTTCGCCGGGGCCACGGTCGGCTCCCAAACCTTCGGCACGCTCACGCCGACCCCGGGGGATGCCACCGTCGCGGACACCACCTGCCAAAGCGCTGTCCCGACCGGCACGACGTGCACAGTGACCATCTCGTATGATCCGACCACCATCATGTGCACCTACTCCCCGTACGGCTATGCCTACACCGGCGTCGACCTAGCGCTCGCCACCGACGCCGGGGCGAACAAGGATTTCACTCAGCGCTTCACGGTCACAGGCGTACCGATCTGTGATGATTGAGATAGAGGTAGGGCAGTGCCGTTCGAGGATGAGTGCCTCAGCCGGTACGGCCGGCGGCGTTCAAGATGAGATCAGTAATCTCCTGCGGGTGAGTGATCAGAGACAAGTGACTGGCGTCCACCTCGATCGTCTTCGCATGCATACGGTTTGCAAGGAACCGCTGCAACTCAGGAGACGTGGTTCTATCTTGCTTCGATACGGCATACGAAGAAGGCTTGAGTTTCCACGCTGCTGCCGTCGTGCTCGAGGCGAAAAGCGTGTCGGCGATCCGCCCCTGCACCGCGTAGAGCACACGCGCCTTGGCTGGATCGACGCCGCCGGCGAAGTCCTTGAGGAAGGCCTCCTCGCTCAGTTGGGCGAAGCCGCCCGACTTGACGAGGCCGGCATTTGCCGGTGGCGTGGGAAATTTGGCAGCCAGTGCCGCATAGTCCTCGCCAGCATCCGGCGCGCGAGCAGCGACGTAGACAAGGGCAGAGACTTTGGGATCAACGCCGGCCTCGCTGATGACGGTTCCTGCCCAGGAGTGGCCTACGAGCACCGTCGGCCCGTCCTGCAACGCAAGGATGCGGCGCGTGGCCGCGACGTCGTCCGCAAGCGAGGTCAGCGGGTTCTGCACTGCCGTCGCCTTCAGGCCGACACGGAGAAGACGTCCAATGACTTCGGACCAACAGGAGCCGTCCGCATATGCACCATGGACCAGGACGACGTTGCGGGCACTGACCATAGATTCAGCCTGAGCCCTGCTTGAACCGCCGACAAGCGAGGTTGCAACACCAGCGATAAGCATGGTCGAGAAGGTGCGTCGATCGATCATGTTGATACCTCCTATTTTGACCCTTGTAGAGCTGGTCGAAGTCCAGCTTGATCTGCTCGAGGAACTTGGAGGGCGAATAGTGGCGGCCCTCGATCAGCAGAATGTCGTTGCGGCGAACGAGACTACGCCCTTCATTGCGGATCTCGTCATTTGGCAACCAGGTCGAGCTGTTGCATCAAGGTCAAGTTGTCCTCGATGTGCCAGTTGTCGGCGATGCGCCCGTTGGCGATGCGGTAGATGTCGGTGGCGACGAAATCGATCGCCTGGCCTTGGCCCTGGGTTTGCTTGAAG
>WNFO01002018.1_pt1 | contig 16539 bp, 13 predicted proteins | sample 5400251 | NCBI WGS metagenome assembly WNFO01 (sample SAMN13153354, study PRJNA577476) | soil metagenome | isolation source: 100 cm saprolite under Madrone tree | place: USA:California | collected 2016-06-14 | reverse complement strand
ATGCCGTTCCAAAAGAGGGGCAGCAGTTCGTCAGTGCCCAACTTGCGTGGTCGTTGCTGGGAGTGGTGTGTCAGTATCTCCTGCCGCGAAGCGGCCAGTCAGGCCTGATTTTGGCCACGGAATTGTTGACGGTGAACTCAGGAATCGAGGCGTGTATCCGGGCCGGGCGGCTTTCGCAGATACCGGGACTGATTCAAATCGGCGCTAAGGACGGCATGCATACCGTGGACGATAGTCTCATCGAGTTGCTTTTGGCCGACCGCATCAGTCTCATGGACGCGCTGGCTCACGCGAGGGACCCCAATTTTGTAAAGGAGCAGTTCCAGCAAGCTCTGCAGAGCAAGCGAAAAGGGTGGTTTGCGGGAATTCTCGGCAAATAAAACGCTGGTCTCCTCCGCGTCGAATTCAATGCAAGGCGGCAAGGCCTATCACGAGATCAGTCTTCCAGTGCTCGAGCAATAAAGACGTATTCGTGAGGCTTGAGAGATGAGTGTTGAGAGTCAATCAATACTTGCCGCGGGCGGCTGATCTTTTTTGCCATCAGATTTAATCACGATTCACCGATGCGGGAACAGGATTATCGCACATTACTTTTTCGCACGGTCGTGGCGATCGCTTTATGTACTGCTGCGGTGCTGATCTGTTACTTCTGGATTGATCGACCTGTCGCATTCTTTGTCTATCAACATCAAATCAATAAAATCCAGGTTTTCCGTTGGCTTACTTATCCGCCTCCAGAAGTCCAGAATTGGTCGGCTCTGGTCGTGACGATCTTAATGGTTCGACGGGCGTGGGGACCATTTCTGCGCTGGCAGAAGGTGCTGCTTGTCGCGTGTCTCAGCTTAATCGTTGCCGATGATTTCCGCATCTCGTTAGGGGACGTTTGCGGTCGCTACTGGCCGGAGACCTGGACCCATGATAATCCATCGCTCATTGGCACTGGTACGTACGGTTTCCATCCGTTTCAGCGCGGCGACGACATCGGCAGTTTTCCGTCCGGCCACGCCGCCAGGATCTTGGGCTTCGCGATGGTGTGGTTGATTGCGATACCGGGAAGTCGAACCATATGCGCAGTTCTTTGTGCTCCGATGCTCGTGAGTCTTGTTGCGACCAATTATCATTTTGTTAGCGACGTGATTGCCGGCAGCGTTTTGGGCGCGATCGTCGCAACGTATGCAGTGCGTTTGGCTCGACTCCAAATGCCACTACCGGACGTCGACAAGCCCGTTAGATGACCAGTGGGCTGCGCGCGCTCTGCAACTAATCAATCCGGAAGTTTTCCGCGTAAAACAGTGAGCGAATACGGTGGCAGGTCGTAGAATGAAGATGCTTTTTGCGTGAAGCGCGCGGGCGGGCGGCTTCGAATCGGGTGGCCGTTCGGTCCGTCATCACGCCAGAGATACTGATCCCGGGAGAACTGAATTACATCAATGTCGCCGGCAAAACTCACTTGCCGTCGTGAGTCAGAGTTGAACTGCACAGTAACTCGCGCATCGCGCTTCGGATGCTTATTGATTGCAAGCAACGACCACTCTTTATCCGGTCGTCGCACCGCATAGACGCTCACGACAGATGATGAAGTGGGCTTCTTCTGCTTTAGGGTTACGGGAAAAATTTCGTGTGTCTCGTTTGTCGGTTGCATCCACTCTTTAGTGATGAGCTGGGCGGCATAGTAAGTGGATAGGAGATTCAGTTGGTCATTTTTTGGATTCAACTGAAGCATCATAAGATTGCCCCAGGAACATTTGAGCTCGTCCTGGAGATAGTTTGGCTCGTACCCGTATTGGTAAGCTTGCGAACCGCCGAGGGTCAGGAATGCTCCGACTGTGTCCGCATTGAAAAGCGCGCCTTCGATGTCCACCTCGTGGCGTCCGGCGAAAACCGAATAGCCGTATTCGGCCATCAGCCACGGGATATCAGAAGGCACACCATCGGCGCGCAAGCTGGCCAGCATTGAGCCGAGGCGCGATGGAATTTCACGCAACTGCGGTGCGGCATCGGCGCAGATGTTGTCGAATGGATAAAACTCAAACGAAAAAAAATCGAATCGCGCTCCAGCGCCTCGAACATATTTCAGAAACCGATTCATCCAGGAACGATTTCCTGACGCGTCCGCCCACGTGAGCAGTTGCTCCTCGAAATTTTGCAGGCTCGGCCCGCCGAGTTTTAAGCGCGGATTCAGCGCGTCGAGTCGGCGAGCGACGCCCGCATAAAGCGCGGCATAATCCTCTGGCGACACCCATTGTCCATCAGGTTCTTCGCCCAGTTCGATTCCTTCCAGGCTGTAATTCCGGCGCTGCAGGTACTGGATTTCAGCGACAGCGTTCTCCGGCGTGTCATACAACACGCCTACTGGCACGAGCACGGGCAAGTTGTTCGTCAGCGCGCTACGCAGAATGAAATCCAATCCCGGCTGTTCTACGCTGAAGTCGATGTCTTCCTCGCGATGCCAGGGGTCGGTGGACGAGACGTAAACGATTGTCTGTCGATGCCGATCGCGCCCGTGGCGGACGTGATCACGAAAACGACCATGGTTATCGATTTTCCCGAGCTCGATCTCGCGAATCGCAAACCCGAGCCGGTCACGAATGTCATTTGAGGCTTGCGCGCTCGTCTGCGAGCTACTGCTCATTACGACTCGCACGAATTGGACCCGACGCGGACGTTCGTCGAGTCGAATGAGTTCATCGGCGCCGTGAGCATGATCGACGCTTCCACTCGCGAATGGCTGCCAATCGTCGTCATCATCGCTGTGCAAATGCATCGGGTCGTCACCCGGCCAGTATTCCACTTTGTAGTGCTTCGCGTATGGCGCACTCCAATGAATGCGAATAGCGTTGATCGCCTTGCGTCGCCGCAGATCGATAATCACCCATTGTGGATGGGCGTCCTCAGGTTCGCCTGTGAAATATGAATCCAGATACGGATTACTTTTCCAAAACGATTCTTGGTCACCGTCTGCAATCCGCGAGTAACCCTCATCGTTTGCCTGGTCGATGGTGTTTCCCCGCCGCGGCAAGCGATAGCCATAGGAGACGTTGATCGGTTCGCCGAGCGAATCGTCAGAAGTCCAATATCCGCATTTGTAAACCGGATCGCTCCACGTGCCGCGCGGGTTCCAATGCCAGACTTCACCCGCAAGCTCAGTGCGCAACCGATACGTCAACGGCCCGCACCCAGCTGAGAGCATCTCGGCGATGTTCTTGTCCGTAAATATCCGAGCGCATTCCCCTTTTTCGTGACCGTCAATTCCTGCACCCAGTGCGCGGGTTGGCACGCATTGATTTATGGGATGATCCGCAGAAACAATGGCAGAAACTACAAACGGTTTGTCGTCGGTGTGTGCTCCGCCTACCGATCCCAATTGCATAGCGGCTAAGACAACTGCTGTGCTGCGCAGCATGGCATTCCGGAGCGTAGCCATCTTGGCTGTGGGGCTGGCGGGCATCGTGCCTGCCAATGCGCGAGTCTTGTGAGTGATCCGACAGGCAAGATGCCTGTCGGGCCCACAGTCTGGAAGCCGATGCTCCGGCCTGCTCGCCGGCTCTTCAACGTTGCCAGATGACTTCAATCCCCTTTCGCCCTTACCGCTGCGCTTTCTCTAACTGCTTCCTGACTTGTTTCTTTTCTTGACGAACGTCATTCAGATGGCTCTGGAGAAGTGGTAGCTGGGAGGCCTGCGGGTTTGGGTGGTGCCGCAGCTTCTTACCGACCCAGTACTCTGGTCCGGGTTGTTTTGCTTCTCCAATTCTCAACAGTGTGGCATTTTCTTCCTGTTGAAGAGCAGTGTAGCGATGTTGCAATGCCTGAACGCGATTTGTGGCCGCTTGTTGTTCGGCTAGAATCGCCTTGTTCTTTGCTGCGCTCTCCCCTCGTTGACGTTGGGCCTCGTCCTGCTGTTTTTGATATGCTGCGTAATCAGCAGATTGCTCGGCAGAGTATGCAGTCGCCTTTTGCGGATCATACCCGAAGCGGACCTGAATGTCTTTAGGCAAGTCAGTAAAATAAACTTTGGAGACGCCCGACTTGCTGGTTAGCACGATGCCATCGGGCTCGACGCGGCTGATAGTTGCGTCTTTGTATTCTTTTCCGTTAAGCGTTTTGAAGTCCTCCGAGAAGGCGGTTGATGTGAAAAATGAGATTAAAAACGTGAGAGCTTTTGTGTTCACTTCTTGCCTTAACTTGGGGGTCGCGTTTTTGTTCTCATATTTGGGATTCTTCGGTCAAGGAGAATTCCTGGGCAGCGGAGTGTTTCGCCTTGGCAATAACCCCTGATGCGAACAGCCTACAAGCCGTCTCATAGTGTCATTCTGAGCGAAGCGAAGAATCTCGGATCATTTTGGACCGATCCTCCCCAGGGAAATGGACAGAGATGTTTCGCTTCGCTCAACATGACAGCGCTATTTGTGAGACGAGTTCCAGTGCCGTGCTGGACAATCCTCGGCTTGCAGAGAACTTCCGAGCTCGAATGCGCGCCGATGCAGTTTACAGAGCAGTCATTGCACTAATTGGATTGGGTTTGCTGCTAATCGGATGCCGCAAGCACGAAGCAGTCGCGCAAGTCGATCCAAATGGTCCAGTCGAGGTGGTGATTCCCGAGCGTGGCGCTTATACGGGCGCCTTCATGGATTTTGGCGACGCGGAGGATGACGTAAGTCTGGAGGTGATCGAAGACTTTGAGCAAATGGTGGGTAAACACCAGGCGATCATCGCTTCGTCGAGTTATTGGGGAGAACAAAATTTTCCCGTGGACAATCTCAATGTCATCTGGCGGCACGGCGCACTGCCGCTTGTTTTTTGGTCGCCCTGGGACAAGCCGTATGAGGAAGATCACGGGCCAGACAAATTCAGTTTGACTGAGATTCTTGCAGGCAAGTGGGACGCTTACATCGACAAGTGGGCGGACGCGGCCCGCGATTTTGGTCATCCGCTAATCGTGGTGTTCGGCGTGGAAATGAATGGGACTTGGTTCCCGTGGTCGGGAGCTTACTACGGCGGGGCACAATGGGACCCTGAGCACAATAATTGGAAAGGACCGGAAACATTTCGCGAGGCTTATCGTTACGTGGTGGATCGTGCGCGCGCGCGTGGCGCCTCAAATATCAAATGGATGTTTCACACGAACAATTACCCTTATCCTTACGAACCGTGGAACTGCGCGGCCGCCTACTACCCCGGGTCCGACTACGTTGATTGGCTCGGCCTAAGCGTTTACGGCCAGCAGTACAAGGACGAACCAAATCCTGATATTCCATCACTTGTGAACTGGCCGTATCAGGAAATGTGCAGGCTCGATCCGCACAAACCAATCATGATTGCGGAATGGGCGACCGGCGAGTTCCCGCTCGCGACGGCCAAGCCTGGTGCAATGCACAAACCCGCATGGATCAAGCAGGGTCTCGAGCTTTTCCGCACGCGTTATCCGCGGATTAAAGCGGCGCTTTATTGGCATGAGCGCTGGCAAAATGCCGACGGATCTTACAGCAACCTGCGCGTCAATTCTTCCGTGGAATCGTTACGGGCGTATCGCCAGGGCGTCGCGCATCCTGATTGGCTGGGCGATTTGATTCTGCGTGCGATTCCGAAAAGGTGATTTGTCATGTCGAGCGAAGCCGAGACATCTCTCATCGTTTAACCACAGATTCCTCGACTACACTCGGAATGACAGAAGCGTGTTACGGTTTTTGCTCCACCGGCGCGCTCTTTTGGAGATCGAGAGCTATTTTCCACGAACCGTCGGATTCGAGCCGCCAGATGGTAAGGTAGATGCCGCGTTGTGTGACCTTGTCGCTCTCACTCGCGTATTCGCCGTATTCATAAGCGAGATCAATCGGATTACTCGTGCCCGCGCCCAACTGTGCGCGCGACGTTTTTGCGTCCTCGTCGGCAAGCATTTTCTCCGCAGCTCTCTTTCCTACAGCCGGAAGCTGGCCGCGGCGATAAACGCGAATGTCGTCGCTGGCGTGGTCGATAATCGCGTCGGCTTCATCGTCCCTGAGCGATTCTGCAAACTCGCTTTGTAATTTATCCAGACCGGTGCTCGCAGATTCGGGTTGAAGCACCGGCGAGATCGGAACGTATGTTCTAATTTCAGTGTCCGCCTCTTGTGGTTGAGGATGATCCAAACCGACATCGAGCGCGACTTTCCACACAGCTTTCGCATCCTTGCGCCAGATCGTCACGAAATGGCCAAACCCATCCGGGTTTTGTGCGTCACGCGAGCGCCGATATTCGGATGGGCCGGTCGTATAACCGAGCTCACCACTCCGTGAGATTGAGGCGAAGATCGGTCGCCAGGTTATGACGGGGTTCTCCTTCGCATCCCGCCAGAATTTTTTGCCGTTGACTGCACTAGGTGTGAAGATTACCGCATCGTCGGCGAAAACAGAGATGGATGCGTCACGAAACCCTTTTTCGCCGGCAAGTTTAGCGTAAGCCTTTTCCGCAGCGATGAGTGACCCGACGGCTTTCTCAAGATCGACATCTGCCGCGCGCGCGTCTGCAAGCGCCGCGCATGCGACGACCAAGAAAATTTTCGTTGGCTTAGACAAAATCATTCCTTGGCGGCGTCTTGAGTATAAAGACCGTGAAAAGGTCATGCGAAATCTGGTCAGCCATGAGAATTGGAAGAGTTGCTTTTGTGAAATTGCTCCGGGGTTGCTGCTCTTTGCCAGGCAGTGGGTGCAATCAGCGGCCGACGCGGAAGACGTTGTCCAGGAAGCTTTCGTCAAGTTCTGGCGGCGCAACCACAAGATCGAGAATCGTGCGCTGCTTTACGCCGCTGTGCGTTCCATCGCTCTCGATTTTATCCGGCGCGACAGCCGCCGCGCCCGACGTGAGGCCACTGCGGTTGGCGAAACTAATGAATTTATCGAGCCAGAGTTTGAATTTGAAGACGACACGCAGCGGGCCTTGGCCGAGGCGATCAATATTCTACCCCGCGAACAACGCGAGGTGCTCGTCATGAAAATTTGGAACGAATTAACCTTTGCCGAGATCGCCAGCGCACTTGGTATATCTCAAAACACCGCGGCATCGCGTTACCGATACGCGCTGGCGGCTTTGAGAAACACGTTGCAGCCCAGATGAACAACTTTTCTGAGATCGAGAGTGAATTGAGGAAACTGCGGCCGGCGCAGCCTTCGCCGATCTTGTTCGAGCGCGTCGAGGAAGCCATGATGAATCGTAACGCGGTCGTTTCGCCTGCCAGGCAACCGGAGCGGTTGCCCTACAATTGGTTGTCTTGGGGCATCGGTCTCGCAGCAGCCGCAGTTTTGGTTTTGTTCGCGGCCATCAAAATGGAACGCCAGCAGAGCGGCGGCAAAGAGATCGCGCAAATTTCACGTGAGCCCGATACAGCGCCGGTATTGAAGCGAGCTGAAGAATCCACAGCGTCCGAGAAATTTGTTCCTGCGGGCGCGACGCGGCTGGTTTACAACACGCGCGACGAAGGATTGCAGTTTGGCCGCGGCTCGGGCCAACCGGTGCGGCGCTTTCGTTATCAGACTCATGAGACGTGGCAGTGGCGCAATCCGACGACGGGCGCGTCACTTCGTGTTTCTTACCCCAGCGAGGAAGTGGTCCTAATTCCGGTTTCGGGCCAATGATTGATTCTACTCTTATTCTTTTTCCTGCTCTTGCTCGTGCTCGAAGGGCAAAGAGCCAATTACGATTACGATCAAGAATAGGAGCACGAATAAGAATGTCGAAAACAACACCATGAAAATAAAATCAATCGCTACAATTGCAGCCATCGCCTTGCCCATTGCGGGATTTGCGCAAACACCGCCTGCGCCGCCACAGCCGCCTGGCCCACACGGTCCGCCAGGAGTGCCAGGCGCCCACGAGAAAGCGCCGAAAGTGCCAATGACGTTTCTTGGTGTGGAGACATCGCAAGTTCCAGATGTCGTAAGTGAACAGCTTGGCCTGGCCAAAGGGCTTGGCCTGGTCGTTGAGTACATAGTGCCGAACAGCCCGGCCGCGTCGGCAGGCATTCAGCAAAACGACATTCTTAAAATGCTGAACGACCAGATTCTGATCGAACCAAGCCAATTGCGGAAGCTCCTACAGACTTTCTCTGAAGGCACTGACGTGACGCTCACGATTTTGCGCAAGGGTCAGGAGCAAAAAATCACCGTTAAACTTACCAAGAAAGAAATGCCGCAGCGTCACTCGCTCATGCCCGGAGGAAACCACGATTTGCATTGGGATTTCGATGAAACAGGCGATCTCGGCGAGCAAATGCAACAATTAAAAGAACAATTGAAAGAACAATTGGGCGACGCGCAACGCGGCATGATCCGCGGCGCAGTGATCAAAGCTCACGAGGCAGCGAGGCGCGCGCGGGATGATGCCCGTTGCGCGGCACGGGAGATTCGCATTTTGAGCAACGATAACGGCGCGCTCAGGGGTACGAAGATCGACCTCGGCAAAGCGCAAATCGTTTTCTGCGATGGCAAAGGCGAGATGAAATTGGAAAACCTGAATGGGGAAAAATTGCTCACGGCCAAGGATCCGCAGGGCAAGTTGCTCTTCAGCGGCCCGGTCGAAACAAAAGAAGAGCTTGATAAGGTGCCGGGCGATGTTCGTGAACGCTACGAGAGATTACAGCAGAATGACTTGCCGGCAGTCGCACCTCGAGTCGACGCCGATAATGGGGATGAAGACGACGACGATGACGATGACGACGAAGGAGAAAGTCGCGGACCGTTGTCGGATCAAGTTTCGCTCAAATCCTTTTCGAGTACGAGATCGCTCTAAATTCAGTCTGATTTGGGGCAGAGGAGGAACTCCGCCGAGCATCTTAACCTGGTCTGGCCAGCCGCTCGGCGGAGTTTTCTTTCTACTAAACGTTTTCGCACGGGCGCAACGAGAACTCCTTCGGGGAAACATCATCTTGCGCCTTCGGCGAATCACTTGGCATCGTCTTTGGAGAAGCCGATCCACCTTACGTCAGGGTGGAACGTGTTGTCCTCAACGCGTTGACAAAACAGACGCCGCTTGCGGCTTGATTTTCAGTCTGCGTGTCGTTTGCAGCGGCATTTTCCTTGCCGCACTAAATCCGCGCGCTATAACGGAAGCGCGTAATGATGCGCGTCTTTTTTCTTGTCGCTTTCATTGCGTTATTTTCTCCGCTGCATGCGCAAACACCGTCGCCTTCCGCTTTGCCGTCGCTCGAGCAGCGTGTCGCTGACCTGGAAGCTTACATAAATAATTCAGCGCGAGGCGCCGATACCGGCTCCCCAGTGATCTCGAACGTCGCAGGGCCCGGGCCCGGCCACAATGCATGGATGATGACGTGCGCTGCGCTCGTGCTTTTCATGACCTTGCCGGGGCTGGCGCTTTTTTATGGCGGCCTCGTCCGCGCGAAGAATGTTCTCTCTGTGCTCGCGCAATGTCTCGGGATTGCGGGCCTAGTGACGATCCTTTGGTGGGCGGTAGGTTATTCTCTCGTTTTTTCACGTGGGTCGCCCTTCATCGGAGGATTCAAATTTGCATTTCTCCATGGAGTCGATGCGCGACCGAACAGCGACTATTCCTTCTGGGTTTCGCAGAATGTCTTCGCAATGTACCAACTGATGTTCGCGATCATCACGCCGGCCTTAATCATCGGCGCAGTTGCTGAGAGGATGAAATTCGCCGCAGTGCTCGTTTTTGTCGGGGTCTGGATGTTTGCGGTATATTTTCCAATCGCCCACATGGTCTGGGGAATTGACGGCTGGATGAACGGGGTCTGGAATCCGGCCGCGAAAATTACAGCAATTGATTTTGCGGGCGGAACCGTCGTTCACATGACATCAGGCTGGTCGGCGCTCGTCTTATGCATTTTTCTTGGGCACAGGCTCGGATTCAGAAAAGAAATCATGGCACCGCACAGCATGGTACTTTGCATGGTTGGCACCGGTTTGCTGTGGGTAGGCTGGTACGGTTTCAACGCCGGAAGCGCTCTTGCGCCTGACGGAATCGCTGCAAACGCGTTCGTGAGCACCACGCTGGCAACCGCGGTTGCTTCGTTTACCTGGGCCATGCTGGAGTACGCGCTGCGCGGCAAACCGAGCGTGCTCGGATTCTGCTCCGGTGCAGTGGCCGGGCTCGTCGTAATCACACCTGCTTGTGGGTATGTCGCTCCGAGCGGCGCAGTGATTATCGGGATTGCTGCGGGAATTGTTCCGTTCTTTGCCTGCACGAAATTGAAATCGTGGCTTGGCTATGACGATGCGCTTGATACTTTCGGCATCCACGCAGTAGGCGGAACGCTCGGCGCATTTCTCACCGGTTTGTTCGCCACGGCGAATGTGAACCCCAATCTCTCGTTAACCCTCGCGGGATCACTTAATCCTGCAACGCAAAACGGTCTTGCTCGAATCGTTGGTCACACGTTGTGGATCGAACAGTTAAAAGCAATTGTGGTCACGATCATACTGGCAGTGCTAGGGACCGCGATTATCGGCGCAATTGTGAGAGGAGCAATCGGTCTGCGGATCGCGCCGGAGATCGAGCGACAGGGGCTCGATATTAATCAGCACGGTGAAGAGGGCTATATGACTTCGGGTTAATTTTTATGAAGCGAATTTTTGCCACGTCGATATCGACAATGGCATTTGCGGGGATTTCCATTGCCGCAAACGCCCAGGCACCAGACCAAATCACAGCCGAATCAAAGCGCGCCAGCGAGTTCTTTGACAAATGCTGGGACGAAAATCTGGCGCGACACCCCGTCGACGAATCGCTTTACGGAATCAAAACGCATTACGATCAGTTGGATGACTTGTCCGACGAAAAAGCCGCGGCAGATCACGCAGTTTGGCAAAAACAGCTTGCGACGCTGAAGCGCGACTTCAAACCGGAGCTACTCGATCGGCAAGCGCTATTGAGTTACAAGCTCTTTGAACGAGAGGCGGAGCGCGAGGCGGAAGAGTTTAAGTTTCGCTTCGATGTTTATCCGGTCAGCCAGATGCGTGGTGTGCACGCGCAAATTCCGACGTTCCTGATCAACATTCATAAGATCGACAATGTGAAAGACGCGGAAGCGTACATCGCGCGGTTGAATGCGATCCCAAAATTGTTCGATCAACTCATCGTCAATTTACAAGTGCGCGAGGACAAAGGTGTCGTCGCTCCGCGCTTTGTTTTTCCACTCGTCCTGGATGCCTGCCGTAAAGTGATCCAGGGAAAGCCGTTCGATTCCAGCGCGGACAACAGTCCCCTTCTCGATGATTTTACGAAGAAAATCGGCGCGCTTAAGGATGTTGATTCTGCTACGCGCGATCGATTGCTTGCCGGCGCGACAAAGGCGTTAAACGAGTCGGTCAAACGCGCTTACGAAAAGCTAATTGCATTTCTGGAAGCCCAATCGAAGCGCGCAAACGACGACGCTGGCGTCTGGAAATTTCCGGATGGCGCGGACTTCTACAGTTCCGCCCTGCGGCGCACCACGACGACGGATTTAAGAGCCGACCAGATTCACGAGATCGGTTTGAAAGAGGTTGCGCGCATCCACGCCGAAATGACGAAGATCAAAGACAAAGTCGGATTCGAAGGCGACCGCCAGGCGTTTTTCAAATTCATGCGCGAAGATCGACAATTCTATTTGCCAGACACGAATGAAGGCCGGGCAAAATACCTCGCGCGCGCGGTTGGGATTATCGATGAAATGAAAAAGCACCTCGACGAATTGTTCGCCACGAAACCAAAAGCCGACATTGTCGTGAAGGCGGTCGAAAAATTTCGGGAACAATCCGCTGGCAAAGCATTTTATCAGCAGCCCGCTCCGGACGGCTCGCGGCCGGGCATGTTTTACGTGAACCTGCGCGAGATGCAGAGCAATCCGACTTACCAGCTGGAAGCGCTTGCGTATCACGAAGGTATTCCCGGGCACCACATGCAGATTGCCATTGCCCAGGAGCTGAGCGGCGTTCCTAAGTTCCGCAAATTTTCGCACGCCTATACTGCCTACACGGAAGGCTGGGGCCTCTACAGCGAACAGGCGCCCAAAGAAATCGGCATGTATCGGGATCCGTATTCGGATTTCGGAAGATTAGCGCTCGAGCTTTGGCGCGCCGGACGTCTGGTGGTCGATACGGGCATACACCACAAAAAATGGACGCGACAACAGGCGATCGATTATCTGAAGCAAAATACACCGAACTCTGAAGCGGATTGCATCGACTCGATCAATCGCTACATCGTGATGCCGAGCCAGGCGACCGCTTACAAGATTGGTATGATCAAAATTCTCGAGTTGCGGGAGAAAGCGAAAAAGCAACTCGGAAACAAATTCGACATTCACCAGTTTCACGACGTGGTGCTGACAAACGGCGCGTTACCGCTCGACGTGCTGGAAGAGTTGGTTGATCGCTGGATCAAATCAAAACAGAATGGCGGTTCGAGTTAACGAATGAATCAGGACACCGAGCATCTTCGGTTATTGTCCATCTTCCATTACGTCGTGGCCGGCCTGGCGGCGCTGTTTTCTTTGTTCCCGCTACTTTACACGACGATCGGGACGATCTTTATCTTCGCTGCACGACACGGTACCCCAAAACCAGGCGAAGAGTTACCGCCCGAATTTCTTGGCTGGATTTTTGTCGGAGTCGGTTTGTTTTTGTTTTTGCTCGGGATCGCGATGGCGATCTGTATTTTAATTGCCGGCCGATGCCTTTCCCGCCGCAGACGTTACTCGTTCGCGCTCGTCATGGCGTGCGTCGAATGTCTCTTCATTCCCTTCGGAACAATTCTCGGCGTCTTCACGATTATCGCGCTCTCGCGCGAGTCCGTGAAAGAATTGTTTGCGGCGACGCAAACGTCAGCTTGAAAATGGTACGGTTGTAACCCGGAACGCTTTCGGCGCTGTCGTCAGCCGATACGGATAGCGTGTTGGCACCTCAATGTGATGCGCTGAGAACAGCGCACACTACAGCCTTATCGGCGCAGTATCAGCGAACACTGCGCCATTTAGCAGTGCAGGAACAGGCTGCTCAGAGCAGTTGATCGGCGTTCGCTCTCAGGGACCCGTCGGTCCCGCCCCTGGAACTGAACCTGGCGGTTGTGTCAGTTGTTGCTGCCGCAGCGCCTCGGCGCTGCCTCTCTTAACGTTCAAGGCGCCTGCACCCGCGCTACCACTCTCGTCAACTTCCACCCAGCTCCCGCCTATGTGACTCCCAGTGCTCGCGGGGACCCATACCATATGCTTTCCTTTCTTTTCAGCTGCGCTTGCCTGCGATGCCGCCACCGGTTTCAAATCAAAATTCAGTTGGGTCGGCTGATCGGCCTTCGTCTTCGTATTGGTGATCGAAGCCTTCACCGCGCCATTCACTACCAAGCTGACCCGGTAGACGCCTGGCGCAAGACCCTGCGAAATGTAGCGACCCTTTGCGTCAGTCTTCACGGTGTTGAACAGCTGTTTGCCGTCTTTCGATTCAATCCGAACATCTGCGCCTTTAATCGGCTTCCCTTTTGCGTCATTGACGATCCCCTGAATGCTTGATCCGCCAGCCCAGGCGCTCGTAGCACAAAGAACCAACCCCATGAACCCAAGCTGCAATGATTTCATAAACATAGTGTTCTCATTAATTCCTACAGGAAATTAACGACGAAGTTCCCTAATAATTTCCCTTGGACGATGGAAACAGACAATCGGCGAAATAACAGGTTCAATTTAACCTGAATTGCGACGTCGAGGCGCCAGCGCCTCCAGGGGAGCGCCTGCCCTCCCGAGTATTAGAAACGCTTCTTCAAAGCAACATACCAGGTACGACCCTTGATGTTGGTCGTCGCTTCGTCATAGCCGTTTGAAAAATTACCAATTACGAGCGGTGACTGTCTGAATGTTGGAACCGGAATGCGCCTTTCCCCCGTCGTCGACTTCGACCCAATTACCGCCGATATGGCTCCCAGTACGAGATGGCACCCATACCATGCGCTTTCCGCCCTTTGCAATATTACCTGCTTGGGACGGTGGCTTGAGCTCGAAATTTAGCTGAGTCGGTTGATTCGCCTTGGTCTGCGTGTTCATGATCGACGCCTTGACCGCGCCATTCACAAGCAATGTTACCCGGTAAACGCCCGGTTGCAGCCCCTGTGAAATATAGCGGCCCTTTGAATCGGTCTTAACTGTGCTGAACACTTGTTTGCCGTCTCGCGATTCGATCCGAACGTCCGTGCCTTTAATCGGTTCGCCTTTTGCATCTTTGACAAACCCCTGAATGGACGCTGGCCCGTCCGCTGTAATTTTGTTCGTTCGGAGACCGGCTTCCAATCCGCGATCACGCGCACTAGTGTTGAATCCCGTCTCTGGAGGCGCAGCGGTCACGTCCGCTGTAATTTTGTTCGTTCGCAGACTGGCTTCCAATGCGCGATCACGCGCACTGGTGTTGAATGCCGTCTCCGGAGGCGCAGCGATCACGTCCGCTGTAATTTTGTTCGTTCGGAGACCGGCTTCCAATGCGCGATCACGCACACTGGTACTGAATCCCGTCTCTGGAGGCGCAGCGGTCACGCGAGTGTCCCGGCGGCGCGGGTCGAAATCTCCCGCAGATGTGTAATCCGGAACTGTGAATGGATCAGATGGATTCTGTACGGGCACACTAATGCCCACACCGCTTACTCCTGTCCGACGAGTTACATCCGTGAAAAGTCCCTGTAGATAACGGTCGTATACGCCACTGCCGGGTTGTTCGTGGGCGGAAACTCGAACGCCGAACTTGATCTTGAGCGCGTCAACGATAGACCGGGCGATTTCGTCCTGGAGTGCAAACGCGCCGTCCAACTCGCGGTCATAGGTTTCCGTCCAAACGCGAAAACCGTTTCGCGCGTCAATCAGTTCGGCTGTCACACGAACGCGGTTACCTTGGCGCTGCAAACTTCCTTCAAGCACATTTCCAACGTTGAGTTTTTCTCCAACTTCCTTTGTGTTCTTTCCTTTCAATGAGAATGACGAAGTTCGGCCGGCCACGCGCAAACTATCAACCTGCGCCAACGTATCGAGAATCTCCCCGCTTATGCCGTCACATAAATATCCCTGATCTTTCGTCTCGGTAGAATCGGTAAATGGTAGGACAGCGATACTCCTGTCTGGGGGATTAAACTGCGACGCTCGAAAGAGTTCGCCGCGAAATAACCAAACCGCAGCCGCGCCTAAAAGGAGACCGGCTGTCGCTGCTCCAACCAATTTGGGATTGCGACGCGACCAGCGCCAGATCCGCGCTGGAGGTGAAACCCGGCGAGCGACGATTGGACGGCCGCCGAGCCAGCGTTCCAGATCGGCTGCGAGGTCTCCGGCGGACTGGTAGCGCGCTTTTGGATCACGCTCCAGACAGCGGGCACAAATCGTCTCCAAATCGCGATCGACCGACGGCGCCAGCGAGCGTAGCTTGGGCGCCTGCGTTTCAGACGCTTGGCGAATCACGGAAACCGGATTGGAACCCAGGAATGGTGGACGTCCGGCAAGCACGTTGAACAGAACTGCGCCGAGACTGTAAACATCCGCCGCCGGGGTAAAGTCGGCGGCTGCACCACCGGCCTGCTCGGGCGCGATATAACCTGCTGTTCCGAAAGTAGTCAGCGACCTTGTAAGATCGTTGTTCCCGTCCAGCAGCTTCGCCAAACCGAAATCGCTGACCAGTGGCTCGTCTCGATCGTTGAGCAGAATGTTTCCCGGTTTCAGGTCGCGATGGAGAACTCCGCGGCTGTGAGCGTATTCGACAGCTCGCGCGACCTTTGCCATCAGTTGCACACATTTGGGTGGCTCGTCGCGAAGAGAAGCCGCGTTCTCGTGCAAGCTTCCCTTCTCCGCGAGTTTCATGCTAAAAAACGGCAGGCCGTCCTCGCTCTCGCTTACTTCATAAATCGGAAGAATGTTCGGGTGATCCAGACTCGCCACCGCCTGTGCTTCTCGTCGGAAACGCTGCAGCGCTCCGTGTGAATCAGCGCGATAACTAAGGACACGCTTGATCGCGACGATGCGCCGAGAATGTCGTTGCCTGGCCCGATAGATCACGCCCATGCCGCCGCAACCGATCTGCTCGAGAATTTCGTAATTTCCCAGCCGCCAGGGCTTGTCACGCGCGTCCAGCTCGTCGAGTACGATTTCATAAACCGCCTTCGATACCTCGCTACCAGTTTCCAATCCCTCGCGCAGCAGGCAGCTCACGCAAACTCCGGTGTCGAGTCGCATGGTTGCTCTGCACTTCTCGCATTTTGCGTGCTCTTTGGTAGCGCGAGGGAGCGAATCAAAGGCCGGCTCCGAAGTCTTCATCAGACCTATTCGGTTGCTGCTGCGAGAGCCGCACACAGGTAGCGGATCTCGTCATCCACGTCGGCAGGATCCTCGACGGTTTGCGAGACTTCAGCGCGCAGCAGACTGCGGTAACGCTGACGCATGTTGTGCAGCTGTTTTTTCACGGCCGCTTCCGTAATTCCGAGTTCCGCAGATAGGTTGGCGTACGACAGTTCATCGCGTTCGTCTGTAATATTGGAGCTTAGTGCTTGGAAAAGCCACAGTTTACCTTTGCTGTCGCATTCTTCCCGCAGCCGTTGAAA
>WNFO01017210.1_pt1 | contig 16549 bp, 16 predicted proteins | sample 5400251 | NCBI WGS metagenome assembly WNFO01 (sample SAMN13153354, study PRJNA577476) | soil metagenome | isolation source: 100 cm saprolite under Madrone tree | place: USA:California | collected 2016-06-14 | reverse complement strand
GATGCACCCTCACGGGCTCCACGGCATGCCCGGCACAGATCTTCACGCTGACCAACACCGGCAACGTGACACTGACCGGTATCACGCAAGCGACAGTCGCAGGCACGAACGCCAGCGACTTCCCGATCGTACGAGCCTTCTCGACCTGCGGTCCGGCGGGTAACGGCCAGTTGCTCGGCCAGACTACCTTGGCTCCGGGAGCGGCCTGCGCAATCACGGTCCGCTTCGCGCCGCCGACGACGGATACGGCTTCGCCCCCGGCCAAGACCGCGACCCTGTCGGTCACGGATGCGGCGGGGACGCAGCCTTCGAGCCTGAGTGGAACCGCGAACTAGCGGGGCTACGGACCGGCTCAGAGGAAAGCGCGACGCTGCCCGCAGAGAAATCTGCGAGCAGCGTCGCGTTCTAGGGAACTCGACTTGCGTAGACTGGTCGAAATGGAATAAGAAGAGCCGGCGGCTGAAGCCGGCCGGAGTTAACAATGAATACCGGACCGAAGGTTCACCGAGTCAGGTACGCATGTTTGGCTGCGGTGCTGACCCTGCGCAGCGGGGACCGGTGAATGCGCGCGCTGCGCCGATCACCTAAGACGGACCTAACCGTGGGCTGCAACAGGATGAAGGGGTTTCGCCGATGGCTGGCGTGTGCCTGGGTGGCTCTGCCGCTCCTCGTCCACGCGGACGCACCGGCGGTGAACCCGCAGGCACTCGGTATCAGCGAAAGCATCCTGAATTATTGCGGCTCGGTCGACCCTGCGGCCGCCGCGAAGTTGCGCGACAAGATCAAGCAACTGGTGCGAGGAGCGAGCGAGCAACAGCTCGCCCAGGCGCGCAACAGTGATGAATACCGGAAGGCCTATGACTCGGTGGTCGATTTTGCCGGCAAGGTCGACCCGCGCAACGCTAAGCGGTTCTGTTCCGCAACCCCGCATGAGCGCAAATAGAGTGGTGGTGGGCGCCGCAGCGGTATCGCTGGCGGGAGTGCTGGCGGCGGCCACAGTGTCGGCACAGACCAGCCCGCAGCCGGCTAATGCGGCGCACGCACCTGCCCCACAACCGGCCAAGGGCGCGCAATCGTCCGCGCAACCCAAGCAAAGTGGGAAGTCGAGCCGCTATCGGCCCGATCGTTTTGCAGGTAGGGCGGGTACTTATTACAGGATGGTCTGGGGTGTTGATTCCTTGGGCGTGAAGTGGGGCGAGTCCGGAGAGGTCATTCGCTTCACTTACCGCGTGCTGGACGCGGACAAGGCGAAGGTCCTCAACGACAAGAAGTTCGAGCCGTCACTCATCGACCCGCAGGCCGGGGTCAAGCTGGTGGTCCCGTCCATGGAGAACGTCGGACAGCTGCGGCAGAGCGCCCCGCCGGAAAACGGCAAGTCCTACTGGATGGTTTTTTCCAACAAGGGGCGGCTGGTGAAGCGTGGCGACCACGTCAGCGTCGTGATCGGGACATTTCGAGCCGACGGACTCGTCGTCGACTAGCGCCCGTAGGTGGTTGACGGGACCCGCGACCGGGCGCACAGAATGAGAGAGCAGTCATGTTAGAATTCCAAGGCTCCTATATGTCTAATCAAGCGGATCTGCCTATGCGAAGCAAAGCGCCTCTCCTTATGAGCATACTGCTGAGCGTGTGCCTTGCGCAGGCGGTGGCTGTGGCCGAGAGCCAAGCGGCGGCCACCAACCTGACTGCCGCGCAGATCGCCGATAAGCACGTGGCGGCGCGCGGAGGACTGCAGGCCTGGCGCGCGGTGCAGACGCTCTCGGTCGCCGGCAAGCTCGACGCCGGGACCGGCGACTCGGTGGCGCGCAGCGAAATACTGGCCCGGCAAGGAACGGGTGCGAGTGCCAAGCGGGCGGCCGCTGCAGCTCAGGCTGCCGCGGACGCGAAAAAAGCGGCCGCCGCGCAGCAGGTGCAACTGCCCTTCAGGCTCGAGATGAAACGGCCGCGCAAGTCACGCCTGGAGATCGATTTCGCGGGCAAGACGGCGGTGCAGGTCTACGACGGTCAGAACGGCTGGAAGCTCCGGCCCTACCTCAACCGCGACGACGTGGAGCCGTTCACCGCGGACGAAGCGAAATCCGAGGCGGCCAAGGCGGATCTCGAGGGATCACTGATTGATTACGCCGCGAAGGGCACCAAGGTCGCGCTCGAGGGGACGGATCCGGTAAACGGTCACCCTGCTTACAAGCTCAAACTCACGATGAAGAACGGTGACGTGCAGCACATCTGGATCGACGCGCAGAGTTTCCTCGATGTGAAGGTCGACGGAGTCCCGCGCCGCATGGACGGCAAGATGCGCAGCGTGTGGGTCTACCAGCGCGATTTCAGATCCGTGCAGGGCCTGATGGTGCCTTATCTGTACGAGACGGCAGTCGAAGGCGACCCGCACACCCACGGGATGGTGATCGAGTCGGTCGCCGTGAATCGCACACTGGACGATGCGCGCTTCGCGAAACCGCAGGTGCTGGTCGCGGGATCCCCGCCGCAGGCCGCGCCGGGCAAGCCTGCACCTGCCCCTGCGCCTGCCAAGAAATAGCGAGCGCCGGATGAAAGTGCGGGCGCAAACCACAGTCACCGCAGCGCTGGTGTGCGCCGGTGCACTGCTGCTCACCGCGGCCGCAACCGTCTCGCGCTCGACCGTCAGTTATCAGACGCCTGCGGTAACCCTGATACGTGAAGATGGCAAGCGCGTGTCGCTGGAGCGCGAGCTGGACGATGGACGGCCGGTGCTACTCAATTTCATCTTTACGACCTGCTCTTCGATCTGCCCGCTCACGAGCCGGACGCTGGAGGAATTTCAGCGCAAGCTTGGCTCCGAAGCGGCCAGGGTTCACCTGATGTCAATCTCGATCGACCCCGAGCAGGATACCCCGGCACGCCTTACGGAGTACGCGCGCAAGTTCCACGCCGGTCCCGGGTGGCAGTACTACACCGGCACGCTCGCTGCAAGCCTCGCGGCGCAGCGCGCCTTCGATGTGTACCGGGGCGAGAAGATGAACCATACTCCGGTGACGTTGATGCGAGCGGCTCCCGGCAAGCCGTGGTTGCGCCTCGAGGGGTTTGTGACACCTGATGAGCTGGTGGACGACTACCGTAACCTGCTTGCTTCCCCCTAGGATCACCCGCCAGGGCTGGCGCCCGATACCGTCAACGAGTCGCGGCGCGGCGCGGCCCGCGTTGCTCGCAGTCTCCCTGCTGCTGTGGACGTGCGCTCTGGGCGCGGCGCCGGCTAATCCTGCCGGCGGAGAAAACCTGTACCGACACGGGCTGCTGCCCTCCGGCGAGCCCGTGCAGGCCCTACGCGAAGCCGGTGCCAGCATCCAGGGCAAGGATGCGGCGTGTGTCAACTGTCACCGCCGCAGCGGCCTCGGATCAAGCGAAGGCCAGATAACCATCCCACCGATCACCGGCCAGTACCTGTTTGTGCCGCGCGGCAAGAGTCTGGAGGAGTTGGGCATTCCGTTTATAGACACCGCGCGCATCAATCACGAACCATATACGGATGCGACGCTTGCCCGTGCGATCCGCGAGGGCATCGGCGCGAGCGGGCGTCCGCTGAACTATCTGATGCCCCGCTATCAGCTCGATGATGCGGCGATGGCGGAGCTCATCGCCTATCTCAAGGGCATGAAGGTCGGTCCGGTGCCCGGCGTGACTGCTTCGGTGCTGCACTTTGCAACCATCGTTACCCCGGATGCCGACCCGGTGAAACGCGGCGGCATGCTCGCGGTGATGAATCAGTACTTCACCGACAAGAACAACGCCGCGGCGCGTACCAAGGCGCCGACCCTGTATTCCTCGCACCGGATGATGTTTCGCGTCGAGCGGCGCTGGCAGCTGCACGTGTGGGAGCTCACCGGCGCGCCCGCGACCTGGGAGGCGCAGCTGCGGCAGCACCTGGCCGCGGAGCCGGTGTTTGCCGTGATCTCGGGGCTCGGCGGCAACAACTGGGAACCCGTGCATCGGTTCTGTGACAAGCAATCACTACCGTGCCTGTTTGCGAACGTGGAGGCGCCGGCCGGGCGGGATGACGACTTCTACTCGGTATATTTCTCCCGCGGTGTGCTGCTGGAGGCGCAACTGATCGCGCGCCAGCTCGCGGAAGCTGGCGAGCCCATTCGCAGGCTGGTGCAGGTCTTCAGGGCGGGAGATGTCGGCGAGCAGGCGGCCCGGGATCTGCAGGCGGCACGCGCCGGTTCCGGGCAGCAGGTCGTGAATCGCGCTCTCAAGGCCCATGCATCGCCGCAGGACCTCGGTGCGGCGTTGCGCGGCGTGAGCTCCACAGATGCGCTGGTGCTGTGGCTGCGGCCCGAGGACCTCCGCTCGCTGGAGAGCGTGCCTGCAAAGACATCGCGGGTATGGATCTCCGGGGAAATGGGGGGGCTGGAGCAGGCGCCGCTGCCGCCGAGCTGGCGTACCGCTGCGCGCATGGCCTATCCCGTCGATCTGCCGGGACAACGCGTCGTGCGCGTCGATTACGCGCTGAGCTGGTTTCGCATCCGCAAGATCCCGGTGGTTGCGCAGCAGGTACAGGCGGACACCTATCTCGCCTGCGGGCTCTTGTCTGAGACCCTGAATCACATGGTGGATGCGTTTGTGCGAGATTATCTGATCGAGCGCATCGAGATGGCGCTCGATCACCGTGTCCTGACCGGTTACTACCCGCATCTGACACTTGCCCCTGGGCAGCGCTTCGCTTCCCTTCGGGGTGGGGGTCATGGGCGCGCCCGCTCCGAGCCCCGGACACTCGCCCAGCCGCGTAGCCTCGATCTTCTGTTCGGTGACATGCTGCGAGGAATGTGTCTCGCTCACGTCCTGATAGCTGGTCGGGTCCTTTACGATCAACACATCGCGGAACCTCATCGGACCGTTCGGTGTCGGGCAGATCCAGCTGGAGACGTAGTGGTCCTGGCTGCGCCGGAGCGGTGCGAACTGGCAGTTCTTCTTCTTGAGGTCCGCCATCTTTTCACGGATGTCGGCCCCGGGATCGGCGCATTTCCTGACTGTCGAGATCTGCGGCTTGGGGGATTTGTTGCTCACCAGGGTGCGCCGGTATTCCCACAAACCGGGCCGAAAGCCCGGCAGTTCGACAGACGCGGTGTCCGCGGCTGCCGTCGCCGCTGGCTCGGGATCGGCTGCGGGGACCGCGGCGCCCGCGAGCAGCAGAAAACAAGTGCCCACAGCAGTGATGGTCTGGAGATGAAGGCTTCGAACCGGCATCAGGGACTCCCCTTGCTTCAGCGACCCCTAAGTATCGCCGAAGTCGAATCAGCCGGCATGTCGCGCGGCCATTTCGGGGCTGTCGGTGCGGGCTTTTCCCCGGGCGGGCAGTCGCCGAGGCGGCTCGCAACGATGGTCGAGCGCAGCGTTTGTGACGGGTGGCGGACTTCGTTGTCGTCCTGATAGCTGGTGGCACTCCTGACCGTGATCACATCCTGCACGGTGAGGGTGCCACCCGTGACCGAACAGATCCAGCTCGACCGGTACTGATTGCCGTTCTGGGTCAGCGGCGTGAACTGGCAGCCCCTCTGTTTGAGCTCCGTCAATTTCTGCTGGATATCGCCGCTGGGATCGCTGCATTTATTGACAGTGGCGGTCTGCGGCTTGCCTGACTCGGCACCCATCATCGTGCGCCGGTACTCCCACAGGCCCGGCTGAAACGCGGGCAGCTTGACAGGCGCGGCGATCAGCGGTGGAACGGCTGTGGTGGGCGCAGGGACAGCCGCCGGTGGATCCGCCATGACCGCAGCGCCCGGCCATGCGAGCACGAATGTCAGCCACGACGCGCACGCAAGCGAAAGTCGTGAGGCTGCGATCCGCCGTCCGCCGCCCGATGCTCGGCTCACTCCCAATGCAAATGGTGTTTCAAGAGCCGCGTTTCTCGGCGGCATCAGCGACTACTTCGCGCGGGCGAGGCGCTTGGTATCGCCGAAGAGGAACCTCCCGTGCATCACGGTTGCATGCCCCGGAGTGGTGCAGAAGAAGCTATAACTCATTCCTTCCTGCAGCATTCGGGTGCTGAATCTGACCGTCGTGCTCTCCCCGCCCCCTACCAGCTTCGTCGCGGCGATGATTCGCTGGTCGCCCTCCGGCAGATACCCGCGCGCAAACCCTGCCCCCATTGCGGCATTGACGATGCTGGATACGTCCGACGTCTTGGCGAGCACCCAGTCGTGGCCCATGACTTTCGCTTGCATCCGCCCCGCGTGCTTGAGGGTGACCTCGATCTCGGTGCAGCTGGATGGCACCGAGATCTCGTGCAGGTTGTACTGCATCAGGTCGTTGCCTTCGATCGTCATCTGGCACGGGTCCGCATACGCGAACCCTCCCGCCAGCAACAGCGCGCTGGCGCCGAGCAACCGCAGTAGTGTCATGGCATGTCTCCTCGATTGATTGACCGCGGCCGGCTCCGTGCTAACAGCTCACAAGGCCATCCATGAGAACAGGAACAGATTGTTGTTCTGACTGGCGGAGCGGCCGAACCCGTCATAGTTGGAATTGCCGCCGTTGAAGTGCAGGAAGCCGGTGTATTGCAACCCGACCCGGATGTTGACCCACGGCCGACCCCACGAGGCCAACTTACCCAGGGGTACGCATTCGAACTGCACCGTGTAGCCGCGAGTATCCGGCGACCCGTTGTTACTGCCCGAGAGCGGCGCGGCCCCGTACAGCGTCAGGTCCCTCTTGCCGCGGATGTCGAACACACCCGCCCCGAGGCTCCACGTCTGCTGGTACGTGAAGGTCGCGTCGAGCCTGAGAGTGTCAAGATCACCGGAGGCGGCATCGGCGCCGCCCGCATTGAACGTCGCGTTCAGATCCCGGGTCTCGTGAATATACGATGCGTTCGCCGTAAGGGCGGTCAGCCCGCCGTCGGTGTATTGGTAGGTCGCATCGACTCCCACATCCGTATAGCGATCGGTGTCGGGCACTGTCGTGTCCGGCTGTAGCTTGGCTTGCATTCCAAACGTGCCGATCGAGAAGTAGTGGGCGTCGCCCTTGTTGAATTGATACGCCGCCCGCCAGTAGGGCGCTACCCCATCGATGTGCGGATTGTCGTCAGCCGTCAGGCCCATGTTGCTCAGCCAGCGGTCCGACAGGTTGCGGTACACGCCGGCCTCGAGATACACGTGGTCATGAATCATCGCGTACGCCGTCGCGCCGAGCACGGTCTGGGCGAGACCTCCTTCGACGAGCGTGGCGGCGGAGGCTCCCGGAACGAGCGGCGATGAGATGTAGGGAAAGCCCCACGCGGCCGTCGAATTCCACAGGTCCTGGACCGTGGGACTGTTGTTGACCGAGATGCCGACGACCGCATCCGTGCCCGCGAACTTGACGGGCCGCGCGTAGCGGATATCCAGATTGTCCCAGCTCGTGTGCCGGTCTTCACCGCTGTAGGTGACCTGCGCAAATGCGCCGACGCCGCCCCCTATGCGTCCGCCGTAAAAGCCCGAGACCTGATCGACCGAGACGTTGTTGTTGGTGCTGAAGTGCGCTGCGGGCGCCTCCGGCAGCGGGCTGTCCGTATGGCTGAATCCACCCTGTACCATGAGCGCGATCGGCAGTGGCTTGTCGCCCTCGCCCCAGGTGTAGCCGTTCAGTTTGAATGCCCGCCCGTAGGCCGTCAGTGCCGGCCCGAATGACAGGGGTGACACTGCGAGCAGGGCATGTCTGTCTGGCGCGCAAAGCTCGGTATGGCCGCCGCCTCCCTCCCCAGCAGGAATCCGGTGACCATGAGAGCGGCCGCGGCCACTCGGGCAGCAGCGCGCCCCGGACGCTTCAGGCGTGGTAGTGTGGTGAAGGGCATAGCGGCTTATCTCCCAGTCATTGTTTTTGTTCGATGGGCGCCTCACGGGCGCCCGAAACCAACTCGGTACGCGAGCAGCGTAGCGCGATATGCATCAGTGAAACCCTGGGGATGAGAGCGTAGAAAAGGGTGGGTAATGCCGTAACGGGAACGAGTGCGTTACCTACCTACTTGGGATAGCGCCGCGCAGAAAGGCGCCGCTCAAAGCAGCGGGCCGGTATGTGAAATCCGTCAGCGCCGGCGTCTGCCGGGGGGTGCAATGTGGCAAAAATATTTCATCCGGGGTGCCAGGAGGGGGCATGCGCGTTTCCAGGCTGGTGATGGTCCTGGCGTTGCTCGCGTCGCCGTGCGCGCTGGGCGACTCGCTGCAACACGAGTTTCTGCTGTTTACGAGCGCGGAGGCCGTCGGCACCTTCGACCGGACTGCGCCGGTCACACAGCTCCCGGATGAGGGGCTGAAAGCGGACCTGCTGTTCACCCTGCAGTACGGCTCCGTGAAGCTGTTCGGCGAATACCTGCTGTCGGACCATGAGGCCGATCTGGAGCGATTCCAGTTTGGCTGGCAGCTGTCGGAAAACACCATCGCCTGGCTGGGCCGCTATCACCAACCCAGCAGCGTCTGGAACCACGAGCGTCACCACGGGCAATACCTCTCGACCAGCATCACCCGCCCGGCGATCGAGGAATGGGAGGATGGCGGGGGAGAGATCGGCGAGGGTGTTTTACCCCAGCATTTCACCGGGATGCTGGTCGAGGACAGCCGGCAGGTGCTCTCGAGTCGGAGCCTGCGCACCGCAGTGGGAGCCGGAGTCGCGCCGGTTCTGCGGCCGGAGGGCATGCAGGCCTTCGACTTGATTCACCCGACCCCGGCGCATGGCGAGCTCGGATTTCAAGCGCGCGCGGCCCTCTATGCCAGCGAGTTCAGCGAGACCGGTGCGGGGGTGCTGCTCGCGTACGATGATCTCAACGCGCTCAACTGGCCGGCCAACTCCCAACTCAAGTTCGATCGCGTCGATCTGGCGCTGTATGGCGTCTTCGGCACGTACGCGGCCACGAGTTGGAAAATACTGGGGACCGTGTACTACGCGAAGGCGAACATCCACGCCGCCAGCCCGGGCGACGACCACTACTTCGTCATGGGCTATGTGCAGGCGGAGCGCCAGCTGCAACACGCTGTCAGCGCCTTCGCGCGCCTCGAGGATTCATCCAATGCCGCGCAATCGCGCTACCTGCGGCTCTACCCGGCCTTCGCCAAAGCGAGGTACGTGACCGGCGTGCGCTGGGACTTTGCTCACCACCAGGCGTTGACACTGCAGGGGACCGACAGCCGCACGCTGAGCGGCCACTTCAAGGACATTCGCCTGCAGTGGAGCGCGGCGCTGTTCTAATCATGCGGCGCGCGTTCTTCGCCAGTCTCCTGTTGGGTCTGTGGATAGCGGGCAACGCGGGCTCGCAGACTGTCGTGCTCGTCGTCGGCGCGGGCAGTCACGTTCGCGATCTGGAGCCGATCGCCATCCGCAAGCTGTTCCTCGGGCTGCCGGTGTTCGTGGAGGGGGTGGCGCTGCATCCGCTCCGAAACCGCAGCGACCCGCAGCTCGAGCCGATCTTCTTCCAGCAGATCGTGGCGATGTCGGAGGAGGCGTACGACCGGCAGATCCTGATCGGCGTGAACCGCCAGGGACGGCTGCGGCCGCCGGAGGTGACCGACCGCAAGCGGCTGCTGGAGCTGCTGTATTCCGATCCCTACGCCGTGAGCTTCGTGTGGCTGCGCGACGTGGCTCACGACCCGAGGATCCGGGTCATCCGTGTGCTATGGGACGAGTGATCAACAGCCTGAGGGTGCGCCTCACGAGCGTAGTGCTCGTGATTTACGCAGCCTTGCTGCCGCCTCTGTACTTGGGCGTGTCGGCCATCGTCGAGGACGGCTATGCGGAGCTGTTCGTGAATTCGGCGCGCGCCTACAGCCGGATGGTGGCGGACGAGTTGGAGGCGGTTACCGACCCCAACTTCCCCGGGCGCGCGGCGGCGCTGCTGGATGGGGTTGTGCTGAGCGGACAGGTCGTCTCCGCCGAGGTCAGCGACGGCGCGCGCACGCTGCGCAGCCCGCTCTCCACGGTACCGTCGAACCACTACCGGGGAGATGACTTCTATTTCGGTGACCACGGCGATCAGGTCTACTACATCTCGCATCCGGTGAAGCGAGCCGATCGCTCCGTCGTCCTGCGCTTGGGATTCGATGAGAGTCCGACGCTGGGCCGGATCGCAGCGGCCAAGCGGCGCGTGCTGAGCGCGATGCTGGCCTTCACGGTCCTGTCGATCGCGCTGGCGATCTGGCTGTCGGCGGTGATCGCCCGGCCGATGGTGCGGCTGCAGGATGCCGCGAAGCGGGTCGCGGGAGGCGATTTTCATGCGCAACTGCAGATGCACAGCTCGATCCACGAGGTGCGGGAGCTGAATGACCATCTGGAGCGGATGCGCCAGGAGCTGGTGGGGACGAATGATCGACTGCAGCTCGAGATGCGCGAGCGCGAAGTCTTGGAGCACAAGCGCGTCGAGCTCGAGCGGCGCCTGCGTCACCGCGAGCGGATTGTCACCATCGGTACGCTGGCCGGTGGCGTGGCGCACGAGTTCAACAACATCATGACGCCGATTCTGCTGTTCGCGCAGTTGGCGCTCGCCGAGCTGCCACGCGAGAGCCCGCTGGCGAAGGATCTCATGCGCATCGTCGCTGCGGCGCACCGCGCGCGCAGTCTCGTCACGCGGATCCTCACGTTCAGCCGCGAAATGGACCTGCAGGAACCCCGGATCTTCCTGCTCCGGCCCGTCGTGGAGGAAGCTCTCGCGCTCATCCGCGCCACCGTGCCCGCCAACATCGAGATCGAGCTCAGCCTCGGGGAGGAGGATGCCGCGGTGCTGGGCGATCCGGGTCAACTGCACCAGGTCGTCACCAATCTGTGCACCAATGCCTATCAGGCGATGCGCAGCAGCGGCGGCCGGCTTGCGGTCCGGGTCGCCACTGTCGAGAATGCCGCTGACGCCAGCGTTCCGGCCGGCAAATACGCGCTCCTTGAGGTGAGCGACACGGGGCATGGAATGAACGAGGAGGTGCTCGCGCACATCTTCGAGCCGTTCTTCACGACGCGCGATGTAGGAGAAGGCACCGGGCTCGGGCTCTCCGTTGCACACGGCATCGTGACCTCCATGGGTGGAGTGATCAGCGTCGAGTCGGTCGAAGCGCGGGGCACGGTGTTCAGGGTCTACTTGCCGGCGGCCGCGGTACACGAACGGGCCCGCGCGCTGAGTTGATTCGTCTGCAGAGGCCTCACCTGCGAGGAAAGCGTCAATGGCATCGATTCTGGTTGTCGACGATGAGCCCGAGGTCGTGGAGGCTATCCGCCGCGTGCTCGAGCACGCCGGATTCGCCGTCGCTGTGGCGAGCTCCGTGGAGTCCGGGCTGCAGATCACCCAGGAGCGCCAGCCGGACGGGCCGCTTGCCTACAAGCCGGATGCCGTCGCCACTCATGCCTACCTCGCGGCGGCCCGCGCGATAGGCGCCGAGGAAGTGCTTACGAAGCCCTTCGACATGGCCGATCTGCTCGCCGCTGTGCGCCGACTGCTTCCGAACTGATCGGTAAGGGTTTTCACCCAGATCTGCCTGGAACGCTGCAGTGCAATATGAGACCAAACCCGCAAAATACATAGGATTGCTAAGCGCGTAACCGCGCCGCCACGTTATATTATTACCACTAAATAACGATGAGAATCGCGCCAGCGGGGCTGACCTGCTAGCAGGGGAGCGAAGTTTGGCTCATCCCACCAACCGACCCGCAGACGCGGCCAAGGCCGCGAATGACGGGTTTGACGCCCGTACCGCGGCATCGTCGAGCGCGACGAAGAAGCGCCTTCTCGTAGTAGAGAATCACGCCATCCTGCGTGACGGCCTGCGGGCGCTGCTCGAGCTCGAGTCCGATCTGGAAGTGGTCGGCACCGTCGGCGATGCCAGCGCGGCTGTGCTCGCCGTACGCCATCTCCAACCTGAGCTCGTTCTGACAGATATTGCGTTGCCCGGCCGCTCGGGCATCGAGCTGATTCGCGAGCTCAGCGCGCTCGCTCCCGACCTGCGGATCGTGGTGCTCACCGCGCATACCTCGGAAGAGTACATCCGGGCCGCGCTGGATGCGGGAGCGGATGGGTATGTGCTGAAAGACTCCGGGCGCCCGGAGCTGTTGCACGCCATCCGGTCGGCGGCTGCGGGCAGACAATACCTGTGCGCCGCGGTCGCGACGAAGGTTGTATCCGGATTCGTGAGCAGGTATCAGGCCAAGCAAGCGGTGCGGCCGGAGGAGCACGTCACCGGACGCGAGCGCGAGGTGCTTACCCGTATCGCCCTTGGGCAGTCCAACAAGACCATCGCGCGAGAGTTGGGGCTGAGCGTCAAGACAGTGGAAAAGCACCGCGCGAACCTGATGCGCAAGCTCACGCTGCATAACGCCGCCGCCGTCACGCTGTTTGCGCTTCGCCAGGGCTTCATCGACCCCACCTCCCTCGAGCGCAGACCCTAAGCCTTCCGCAGCTCCCCACTCGTCCTCGCCCTGAGCCTGCAGGCGCGCCGGTCGCGAAACGCTGCGCACGTCGGCGAATTGCGACTCTCGCCCGGGCGCTGAACCTTCGCCAGAAAGAGTTCTCTTAAGCTGATGACCCATTTGTTTCCCGACCGGCCAGAGGCGCATCACCATGACCCCGCTATCGAGCCAGCGCGTACGCGCATTCGCCCGGCTATTGGCGCCTATCGCGCTCTCAGTGGCTCTGCCGGGCATCACCCAGGCCGCGCTCGGCGACACTGTCGCGTCCGTCGAGGTGGACCGAGTCCGGATGAAGGCGGTCCTGAAGACCTCGCAGACGGCGCTTTATACCGTTCACGAGATGCAGACGCCGTCCGGCACCACCGTGCGGGAGTTCGTTTCCCCGGCCGGCGTTGTGTTCGCAGTGACCTGGCAGGGACCCTCCATGCCTGATCTGCGCCAGGCCCTGGGCGCGTACTTCCTCATCTATCAGACGGCGCCGCCCAGCGGCCGCTTCGGGCATTCACACCGGGCGGTGGAGCGACCGGACCTCGTCGTGCGCTCGAGCGGCCATATGCGGTCTTTTTTCGGCCTGGCTTATGTTCCGCAGCTGCTGCCGGCGGGTGTCGCAGCAGATCAACTGAAGTAGGTGAAACGCCCGTGAGAAACCGGACAGCGTGTGCGATCTGCGCGGTGCTCGCTTTGGCGAGCGCCTGCGGCGGAGGCGGTGGCGGCAGCAGCCTGGGACCTCCTCCGCCGACGGGGCAGAACGTCGCCCCCATTATCGTCGACAGCGGCCCGGCCGCCGCGGTCAACGTGGTCAACACAGCGTACGTGACCGTTACGCTGTGTGCGCCCGGCGGCATGACCTGTCAGACGATCGACCATGTGAGTGTGGATACGGGCTCTTACGGCTTCCGCGTCATCGCGTCGGTGCTCAACTCCTCGCTGGCCCAGGCGCTGCCTCAGACACAGGCCTCGAGCGGCCAGCCGCTGGTGGAATGCACCAAGTTTGCGGACGGTTATGTCTGGGGTCCGGTCAAGACCGCCGACCTGAAAATCAGCGGCGAAGAGGCGCTGAGCGTGCCGATTCAAGTGATCGGTGACAGTGCGTTTCCAGACTCGACAGTCCCGTCCGACTGCTCGAGTGCGGGTGTCCAGGAGAACACCGTGGCGCTGTTTGGCGCCAACGGCATTCTCGGCATCGGCGTATTTCGGGAGGACTGCGGCTCCGGGTGCACCACAGTCGTCCAACCGGGCTGGTATTACAACTGTCCGGCATCAGGATGCGCGGGGACGACCGTGACTCTCGCGCAGCAGGTTCAAAACCCCGTGTTCCACTTCACGACCGACAACAACGGCGCGATCGTCGAGCTGCAGTCGGTAGGCCCGGCGGGCGCCCCCACGGTCAGCGGCTCGCTCGTGTTTGGCATCGACACCCAGAGCAACAACACGCTCGGCTCGGCGACGGTCCTGATGGTCGATGCGAATTACGGTGAGTTCACGACGCTGTTCAACACTCAGACAGCCAATCAGACATTGACGGCCAGCATCATCGATTCCGGCTCGAACGGCCTGTTCTTTCCGGACAGCGACAGCACCATGAAAGCCTGCACGGACAGCACCGGGAAACCAACCGGGTTCTATTGCCCCGCGAGCACGCAGTCGCTGAGTGCGACGATGCAGAGCGTTACCAGCGTCATGAAGAACGTGTCGTTCAGCATTGCCAACGCCGACGCGCTGCTCGGGAATAATCTGACTTACTTCGCCTTCGGCAATCTCGGCGGCTCGAATCCCAGCGCCAGCAGCTTCGATTGGGGTCTGCCGTTCTTTTACGGACGCAACGTATTCGTGGCGATCGAGGGCCAGACGACCTCCGCGGGCATGGGTCCGTTCTTCGCCTTCTAAATTTAGTCAATGGGAAAAAGTGGCCTGCGGCCCTTTTTCGGACAGTAGCCCCGCTGCCGCCCGCGGCGGGGTCCCGGGAAATCGTCTGCGATTTCCCGGGGTGCCCATAAGGCGTGACTTTTGCCGGCTGCTCAGGTGGCGGCCTACTTCTCGCCGCCGAGCAGGCGCACGAGCCCCCGCAGCGCCGCGCGCTGATCGTCCCACACCTCATACGTTAGCGGAGCGTCGCCGGCGCTTGTCAGCACCGCGAGGTTGCGGGCCTCGCCAATGAAGCGCAGCGTCCCGAGGTCCGTGCGATAGACGTTCGGCGCCGCGTCGTGTCCGGGCGGGGCATGCACGGGAACGCCTATGCCCGCGTCGAGCGTCGAGTGCCCCTGGAGCGTGAGGCGGATGCGTCGATCATCGGCCGCGATGACCAGAGGATCCGCGACCGGCGCCGCGCTCGGCTTCGCCCGGTCATCGACCGTGGACCAGAAATACGCGATCAGGACGTGATCGACCTTGCCGTTGCGATTGACGGCCGCCGCGGCCAGGGTCACGTAATCCCGGGCGTGGGACGCGAGCTCCCGCCGCTCATGCGCGAACACGAGCGGCCGTCCGACCACACTGACCGTGGCTGCGGTCGCCTCATCCAGATATTCCTTGGGGCGATCGTCGCTCGGGGAGGCGATGCAGGCCGACAGGGCCAGAACCACCCAGGAGAGGGAACTTCGCCGGGATACGCGGCCGACGGCGGCGGCCCATGGGCCCGTCGCACCGGAGACGTCGGCGATGAGCCGCGAGAGACGGCGCACGGTCAGAAGCTGAAGCGGTAAGCCATGCTCACATAATATCGCTTCGTGTTCTGGGTCTGCAGCAGCGCGTCGCGCTTGCCGAGCTGCCCGCCGAACTCGAACTGCAGCAGCGTGCGGTCACGCTGATAATCGATCAGCATCGAGGGGATGTACGTGATCTCCGTGCTGTCGTCCGAGAGGATCGTGCGGCGGTCGATCGTAAGGCGCGGTCCAATGCGCCACGCCCCGAGCAGGGGGAAGCGGCTGCTGCCGCTGATCGCCGCGATCTTGCCGATCTCGGTGTTGGCGTAGGTGAACGTGACGACGTGGAAGTCCGACTTGCGCCACAGGCTCGAGGCGTACAGCTGCGTCTGGTAGCTCATTTCCAGGCCGGTGGCGGGTTGTGCATCGACGCCGCCCGAGGCGACGGTCGCAGCGGTCTGGGTGCCCGCGACGGTGGCGGAAAACTGAAAGCGCTCGCCGATCGGGCGGGTGGCCGTGAGGCTGTAGTTGTCCGTGACGGGCGTCCGGTCGAGGGCGAGCTGATAGATCTGCTGCAGAGTGAACACCTGCTCGAGCTCGGCCAGCGTAGCGACCGGCTGCCCGATGAGCGAATTGCGTGTGGTGAGCACGGGGGAATTGCGGCGCTCGGCATCGATGCTCACGCTCCACCGTGCCGGCAACTGTATGGTGCCGAAGAGCGTTGCCGCGTTGAGCGAGCGGAACGACGTGTCGTAATCGACGAGCGCGATGAGCGAGGTGTGACTCGAGATGAAGCGTGCCTCGAAGCCTGCGGCCTGCCGGTCGCGCACCCCATCGAACGTCTGCCTGGCCGCAAACACGCTGGCGTCCCAGTGCGCGCCCGGCGGCGTGTACGCCAAGGCCAGCGTCTCGAAGCGTTGCTGCGTCTGCGGCGCGACGGTCGTCTGCTCGACCGGATAACCCGCTCCCACGTTGATGCCCCAGGCGGGCCTGAATTGATACGAGAGGAACACGCCGTCGAAAGTCCCGAGGATGCCGTCCTGGTTGCGCGACTGACGTCCCAGGCGGGCCAGTAATCCGAGAGGGTGATCGACGAGCTCGATGGAGGCGAGGCTCACCCGTTTGGTGTCACCGAGGCCGTTGTTGCTGAAGTTCTTCGCATACCCTGCGCTCAGGCGCGTCAGGATATCGATGCTCTCGCCCCGATGACGAGCGAGCACGTCCACGTCGTTGAACAGGGCGTCCTGGCTCGTGCTGGCGGATGTCGGTACCGGTGTGCTTCCGGGCGGCACGGGCGCGAGCGAGGACAGACTGTTGTCGACGCGCGTACCGTCGTAGCGGAACAGCTGCGCGGCGCCTCCCGAGACCTGCCAGCCCATCTCCGGCCCACTTCCGCCGCCGCTGCCGGGGCGGGACTTCGCCGCGGCGTTCCGCAGAGTGCGCAAGCGCAGCGCCACGCGCTCGGCAGCCTCGCCATGCGGGTAGCGCCGCAGGTATTCCTCGTACTCGGCTTTCGCGTG
>WNFO01006714.1_pt1 | contig 16569 bp, 19 predicted proteins | sample 5400251 | NCBI WGS metagenome assembly WNFO01 (sample SAMN13153354, study PRJNA577476) | soil metagenome | isolation source: 100 cm saprolite under Madrone tree | place: USA:California | collected 2016-06-14 | reverse complement strand
TCGGAGACTTCGAAGAGGACAAGGACCTGGACGAGGACTTCGACGACGAGCTGGACGAGGACGAGCTTGAAGAGGAGGATCTGGACGATCTCGACGAGTACGACGACCTGGACGACGAGTTCGACGACGAGGAAGACGACGAGTTCCGGCCGAAGAAGGGACCGGGACCACGGCGGGATTGGGAGTGAGGACCGTCATACGACGCCACGACGCTAAGTTGTACGAAGGGCGTGTTGCCTCGCTTACGACGTGGCGTCGTAGCGTCGTGCAACGGTGGGGGGTGGGGTGGTGGTGAGGGCCTGTAGCTCAGGTGGTTAGAGCGCACGCCTGATAAGCGTGAGGTCAGTGGTTCAACTCCACTCAGGCCCATTGATTACGGTGTAGGGTTCGAAACAGAGTCGGAAACAGAGTCGGCAGCCAAAGCGGCCAGGCGGTCCTTCAGCTTGGCCGCGTGTTGTTCTACGCGGTACTCCACGGCCTCGGCCCGGTGCCGCGTCTCGCCGAGGTGGCCGTACGCGCGCCGCACGAGCGCGTCGCCGCCGTGCCCAAGCTCCTTGCCGACCGTGTACGGGCTCACCGGCGCCCAGCGGTCCAACGTCTGCAACCGGGCCGCGCAGTAGGAGTGCCGGAAGGCGTATAAGCTGACCGCCCGCGCCGAGAAGCCGCAGCGCGTCGCGACGGCATCAAGGAGCTTGCGGCTGGATGGGCTTCCACACCTGTGAGATCTGTAATTCCCAAGCTCGCACGGTGAGGTCTGGATTATCTCTTTCGCACGCTCTCCACGTCCCAGTTAGCGCTCGGATAGTGGGTCGGGTCTACCTCTGTCCGGTGGAGCGTGAACTCAGGATCGAAGTCGGTGCAGCCGAGCCGATACTGCGCCTCCTTGATGATCATGGCGTGAATCTCCTGCTCCGTGCGGTTCTGTTTCTTGGGCACGCCATAGGATAACCCGCTAAAGCATAAAGCAAAAAAGAGCTCGGCACGGTCCCATCCTCTCTGATGCTGCTCTAGCGGCAATCGCATCCGCCCAGCTAATCGCGTACGTTCTAGAACCCATTCATGGGGAAGCTCTCGCGTGCACCGTCGACTTTTTGCTGTACTCGGCTTCGTCCTGGCTGCCCGGCCGATCGTGGGACAGGAGCCCGCAGTCATGTACCGCGTCGCGTGGGGTGACGCGGCATCAGTGGCAACCGCCGGTGTGCTGTATGTTCTGCCCGCGGCCGTGGGATTGCCACACGGCGCCCCATGCTGTGCTCCCTACGATCCAGGCTCGCTGCCAGGCGTGGATCGTTGGGCGCTGCGGCCGGTCTCAGCGACAGCAGACGTAGCGAGCGACGTGGTCCTCGCAGGCGTCGCGGGGATCACGGCGTTCGCCGGCCTGCACGACCTGCCTCCCCAGCAGTGGCACGGCAACTTCGCCGTGTTCGCGAGTACGGCGAGCTGGACCGCGGCCTCGACGGAATGGCTGAAAGTGCTCGTGCGCCGCAAGCGACCGGTGCTGTACACGAGCGATGCGGTCACGGCAAAGAGCGATCCGGAGAGTCAACAGTCGCTGCCCTCTCTCCACACCTCCCTGGCGTTTGCGGCAGCGACCTCCTACCTGGTGATCGCGCGCCGACAACACCTGCCGCACCGCACGCGGAACACCATCCTCCTCTATGCAGGCGCGGTGGGTGTGGCGGCACTTCGTGTCGCAGCCGGTAAGCATTTCCCAACCGACGTGCTGGCCGGCGCTGCGCTCGGCAGCGGGATCGGCTGGCTCGTCCCGACCATTCATCCGATCCAACCCTAAACCGCTGCGCGTCACCCACCCCCTAGCCGTGGCTGGAAAGCCGTCAAGACAGTGAGGCGCTGGGCGGTTGCATCCGCCGGCATCGGCCCGCAGCTTAAGCGCGAACCGTTGGGTGGCACGCGGAGGGTCCTTGGGAGCATCGCGGAGAGAGCGAATCGTCCATACGCTCTTCGATATCGGCGTCATAACCAAGGGCATTGATGGTGCGCTGGAAATTGTCGGCGGCGTCCTGTTGTTCCTCCTCAGCCCGGATCAGCTACACCACGTCGTTCGCGTCTTGACCCAACACGAACTGAGCGAAGATCCGGGTGATGTCGTCGCCAGCTATCTGCTCCGTGCTTCGCAGCACCTCACTGCCAGTGCCAAGCTGTTCGGCGCGGTCTATCTGCTGTGGCACGGCGTCGTCAAGGTAGGGATCGTGACGGCGCTTCTTGGTCGGCAGCGTTGGGCATATCCTGCGGCGATCGTCGCCTTTTTGCTCTTCCTTGTATATCAACTCTATCGCTACGCAGTCACTCAATCGCCCGAGCTTCTTGTGCTCTCGGTGCTTGACGTCTTCGTGATTGCCCTCACTTGGCTGGAGTACGTGCGCCTTCGTGCTTCGCGTGCTTTTTCGCAAGCCGGCAACGCGTCGGCGACGGGTGCCACCTAACCAGCGCTTGAAGCTGTCGGGCGAAACAGCATCGCCGCGCCACGTCCCCGCCCGAGGTCCTGCCGGTTGTCGTTGTAGACCGTGAGGACCTGTCCTACGCCGTTGTCGCATTCCCGCCTCCGGCGAACACCACGGATCAGTTCACCGTAATCGTCCCAGCCATGCCCGTGTGGATCGTGCAGTGGTACGGAAACGAGCCGGCAGCGGGAAACACATGCACAAATATTTGGCCCGAAGGCAAGCCGGTGTTAAACGACGTGCCGTCATCGGAGGTCACGGTGTGCGAGAAGTTGCCGTTGTTCTGCCAGCACACCGACTGTCCATGCGTAATGGTGACGGTGCTGGGCGAAAACACCTTAGAGTCGGTGGCATTGACGTTCGCCGACGCGCCGCTGCTACCACACGAGTTGGCGGGTGCGGTTGAGCTGCCACCACAGGCTGTGGTTACGACGAGCGCGATACCGAGGGCGAGCATGGTACGCATGAGGAGCCTCTTGGGTAGATCGGAACGCTGCATGGCGGAAGATGTCACCCGCTTGGGTCCGGTAACGGATCTCTGCAAGGCGCGTACCCTGAGACGGGCCCTGGCTGATTCCGGGAGATTGGAGCCGCTTGTGATCGTCGTCACGCGGATTCCCGTGTCATCGCGCAACGGGGTGTGTCGCTCAGACGGAGCGCACCCTACGGCCATCGCGTCCTTCAGGATCATGGCACAGAGCCTCGGTGCGCTTTCGGCTTCTTGGGCAGGCGGAAGCCTAACATGCAACCATTGGAGGAGGGACAGGTTTCCCTTGCGCCCGCTGGTATTTCGCCCGCGGCTTCAAGCGCGGTCCGTTAGGCGGCCCGACCTCAGTCGAACGTAGGGTACAGCCGCCACGAAAATGAGGTGGCCATTCTTGAAGTAGAGGTTGACGGCGTTCTGTGACGCTCCGATGTCAGATTCGGGGAGGTTGTATCCCCATACCATGGTGTCCCCGAGGACAGCGGCCCAGCTGGGCGCACCGAGAGTCGATTCCGCCGCTTCGAGCGTGCTGAAATGACCAATTTGTGACGCCACAGCAGGATAGTTTGGGGTAGCGCGCGTCTCTTACGAGGAGATCGGTTCCCGCGGCCACGGGGAACTTGAAATGGAGATGATCAAGGGATACGTGCCGGGCGGGGAGCGGAGCGCGTGCTCGGCGCGGAGCCACCGTAGGAGTACGAGATCGGCAAGGGGAACCCGCCAGCACCCTGAGTCAATATTCATCGTGGTATTTGAGCCAATGCATGATGCCGGCTTCTTCCTGACGGCCGAGCGGCGTGAGATCGAGCAAGTTGTAGGTGTTGAGCAACGGATCGAGGCCGCGCTGGTAGGTCGAGTACGTGTGGAACAGGCGATCGCCGTCCCGGAAGAAGACGCTCAACCCTTCCCGCTCGCCTTCGTGCGGCCGGCCTTCGGGTTGGGCGGAGACCGGCGCGTAGTTGTACATCGTATGCGTCTCGTCGAGCGTCACCCCGAAGTCGTAATTGAAGTCGGTCCCGAACGACGACAGCCAAGGAAACGTCCAGCCCATGCGCCGCTTGAAGGGCTTGATCTTTTCGAATGGCGCGCGCGAGATCACGGCGAATGCGGTGTCGCACGCAGCGAGGTGCACGAGGCTGCCCGCGAAGTTGTCGGCGACGTATGAGCAGGAGGGGCACCCGTCCTTACCCCAATCAGGACCGAACATGAAGTGATAGGTGAGGAGCTGGCGCTTCCCGTCGAAAAGATCGGCGAGCGTGCGGCGTCCCTCCGGCCCCTGGAACACGTACTCCTTCTCGACCGCCACCATCGGCAACTTGCGCCGCTCGGCGCTCAGCGCGTCGCGCTGGCGGGTGAACTCCTTCTCCTTCACAAGCAGCCGCTTGCGCGCGGCGACCCAGTCGTCCTGCGATACCACCTTCGGCAATTTCACTTCTCTCTCCTTTTGATTCACATCGGTGGCGTGAGTCCGGGAACGGACGCGGGCGCGAAGAGGATCAGGATTCCCAGCGCGACAATCGCCAGCGCGAGCGGTACATCGATGGCGGCTTTCGCGGGCAGGAGCTTCTGGACGAGCACCAGGACGGCGATCACGCCCATCCAGGTGACACTCATGACGCCCAGCGCCACAAGCATCACCATGAGACCAATACTCGAGCCGACGCAGTAGAGCCCGAAGGCGAATCCCGAGCGGGCGCTCTCGGCGCAGCACCGGCGGCAGTGCTGCTTGAGCCGCGTGAGCTCGTACACGCCGGCCGCGATCACCAGCGCGCCCGCGACGGCAGAGCCGTGTGGGCGGTACACCGCGTACAGCAGGGCGCCAACGAGAGTCCAGACGGCGAGGTACGACGCGACAAACGGCACCACGGCGCGCACCGGACCGTTGGCGGGCGCGCGACTCAGGACGGCCGGGGCTGCGCCCGGCAGCATCATCGCCGCCATCATCGGCACCCACAGAGCCATGAAGAACGCGAGCGAACCGAGCGGGGTCGCGACGCCCATGTCCATCCCGTGCATCTGCCGGACCGTGACGACCCAGGCTGCGGCCGAGAGGCCGAGCGTCGCCCCGAGCGCGGCTGCGGCGCGGGGGGCACGAAGCGGGATGGTCATGGGCGGTATCATAAGGAGGGATGCGATACATGCAACCCCAACATTGTGCATTGGACGAGACGCGGACGGCGCGCGATTCGCGCATCACCGAGACGCTACCTCTTCCTGGGATCATCCTCGGGATTGGCGTACGTGAGCCCCCACGGCCCAATCGCCTGGACTTGAACAATCGTCTTGCCCCGAGCCCACACAAAATGGCGGGTTCCCTTAGGGATGACGATGAAGCTTCCCGCCGCCATGGCCTTGGTGGCCTTTACATCGAGCTGGGCTTCAACGCAGGCCGCAAACCTTCTAGCAACGGGGAAGGGCAGTTCGTGAACCAACGGATTGAGGCCGCCTGGCTCGTGCGCCGGGGGCGACCCCGCCATCTTGGCCGACGGTTTCATAGCCGTGCCGGTGCAGTTCATGGCGCACTACGCGGGCTTGAAACCGTTCTGTCTCTCGCTGGCCGAGGCGATGCTGGTGGTTCAGCTGATGGTGTTCAAGTGGAGCGCCCAAGCACCGTTCCCCGGCTACAAGAAACTCGCCTTGCGGATGGACGTCTCTCCGACTTATGTCCGCAAGCCTTGCCCGGTCGCTAGAGGGCAAGGGCTTTCTGCAGCGGATCGCGCGCGTGGGCAGTACGAACGCGTTCGACCTGCAACCGCTATTCAAGAAGGTCGTGACGCACGCGCAGACCCCCGCGGTCCAGGCAAACCGGCCGCGGCCCCGCCGGCCGGCGCAGGAAGCAGGCGGCGTAAGGTACGGGCACAGCAAACAGAGTCGGAAACAGAGTCAATACGGGCGTCGCGAGCAGTCGCAAGCGGTTGACGCGCGCGCGTAACCTGTTGAAAATGCAACGGCCGGCGCCGAGGAGCGCCGGCCGAGGGGCCCTGATAAGCGTGAGGTCAGTGGTTCAACTCCACTCAGGCCCATTGATTTGGAAGTGCCAGCCCGGCTCGGGGTTCCGCATCCCCAGCCGGGCTGGTTCGTGGGCTGCAAGACCGGCCGGGTCGGCTCACGAGCCGGACTTCGCGATGTCCCCCGCCGTCAGGAACCCCGAGCGGCTTTCACCGATCGACGGGATGTTAAGGCTGAAGAAGTCCTGTCCGCTTCCGGCAGGCCCGTTGTCACACGCGGCCACGGTGAAGCTCACCAAGCTCCCGTCATGGAGTCGACCGACCCCGTCAAACTCCGCTCCGCGACTCGGGTCGCCGCAAGCATTCGAGCTCGTGCGGAAGGCCTGGATGCCCGTGGCAGGGTCGTTCGCGTTGACCGTGAGGGTCGCGGGGCTCCCGTCGGGATAGACAAAAGCATATTCCGTGTACAGAAGGCTCCCGGTCAGGTCGGACCGCACGTCGAAGTTGAACGTCTGCACGTTTGACCCCGGTGTCGGAGATCCTGAGCCGATTTGGCCCTGCCCGGTGATGCGCACACCGGTACCGGTGGCGGCACACGTCACCGTGAACGCCATGCTCGCCGTGCCGCCGGCGGGCACGTTTGCCATCTGCGGGTTCGCTTCGTTCACCGTGCAGCTGGTCGGCACACCCGAGAGCGCCACGCTGTGGTTGCCGGCGGTGAGACTCGTGAAGGTGACGCTGCCGTTCGCGGCGATCGGCTGGCTGAGCGACCCGTCGACGGTAACCGTGTATCCCGTCGGAAGGCTGGACCCCGTCGTGGTCGCAGTGACCGTCAGGTCGCCCGCCGGTGCGCAGCTCAGCGTGAAGGTAGCGCTACCGACCACGCCGGCCACCAGCGTGACGGTCTGCGGGTTCTGGCCTTGCAGCGTACAGTTCGGCGTGACGCCCCCGAGGAGGACGGCGTGCGTGCCGGCGGCGAGGCCGGTGAACGTGGCAAGTCCGGTGGGCGCGATGGGCTGGCTCTGCGAGTTGTCCACGGTGACCGTGTAGCCACTGGGGATAGAGGAACCCGAAGTGAGCGTCACGACGGCCAGCGTTCCCTGCACCGGCAGTGGCAGTGCGGGAAACAGGCCCGCGAGCGGCGACGGGCCGGTCGGCTGATCGCAGCCGGTGACGCCCAGCACTGCTGCCACCGCGGTCAGGATGTTGCGCGTAATCCTCGGTCCCATGAGCTCCTCCGGAACGGACATACTGATCGGCCGCGACATCGAGTCCAGCGGCCACTCGCGAGCCCCGGTTTGCAAAACACGGACCATTAGAGGCAGCACGCGCTGGCGCCCGTTTCGACCGTGCACGCGGCGCCCGTGGCCGTTGCGCATCTGGCGCCTACGCTGCGGGTGGTGCGCTCGCGCCGCGCGAGTTTCTGATGCGGAAAATCCACAAACCCCTTAGGACTTCGCTTTCTTCGAAGGTTTCGACTTGCCAGAACTGTTGAGAGCGACCGCTTGGCGAACGAGCGCCTTGAAGGCGGACTCGTCAACGTCTTCTCCTTCGTGGATGTCGATCGCGCGGCGTACGTTTCCCTCGAGACTCGAGTTGAAGAGACGGGCCGGATCCTTCAGAGACGCGCCCTTGGCGAAGGTAAGCTTCACGACATGCTTGTAGGATTCGCCAGTGCAGATGATGCCGTGGCGCGACCAAACCGGGTTGCTCCACTTCCACTCCTCGACGACGTCCGCGTCTGCTTGCTTGATGAGCTTGCGCATTCGGCTGAGGGTTTCCCCGCGCCAGTCCGAGAGTTCGGCGATTGTTTTCGAGATGAGCTCCGATGCCGACTGGCCTTGGCTCGCGCCTGACTTTTTCATGTTCTTATCCTAGAGGGGTCTCAATGCCCGAACTGCTTTGCGTACTCCGCGCTCAACCGCTGCCAACCACCGAACTTCATCGCTTCGGGACCAACGATGCGGCGGATGGGGGTTCCGCTGAGCAGGTGATCCAGAACATCGAAGCAAATGTGCCACCCGGCAGCACCCATCGCGATGAAGCGGCGATCGATGTTGGTCCACAGCGTCAGCCGCGTGCCGCCACCGAGGGCTTCGAGTTGCCACCGCATATCGAAGCCACCCCAGTTGTACTCAAGCAGCTTGGGAGCGTCTGCTCGCGTCACCTTGGTTTCGGTAACGTGCGGCGCGGGCGCTCCCACCGTGGTGAGCTTCACCGTGGCTCCAACCGTACCCAGGCTCCCATCGGCGTCGAAGGGCGCCCACCCGCGCAGCTGCGCTGGGTCGGTGAGCGCCTGCCAGACTTTTTCCGGCGAGTGGCGCAGTTCTCTGACGAGAATGAGCGTCCACTTCTCTCCGTCCTTTCGTATCTGCGCCCCGCTGGCCGGACCCGGCGTGTACTGCTCGCGATCGATCATCTGGTTCTCCTATCAGACCAGCGGCCTGAGTACGTACCGCCCGTAGGCCACGAAGGCCGTCAGCAGCCCCATCACGACGGCCCAGACCATCGGGTTCGTGGCGGCCACTTTGAGTGAATACCGCGCGTACAGACCGGCGAGCACTAGGGTTTCCAGGGCGAGCGCGGCGGCGGCGAGTGGGGTCAGGACCGGCATCCAATTCACTGCGGCCGGGACGACCAGGAGGACCGCGCCCACCATCTCGAGCACGCCGAGCGCGCGCCAGCCGCCGCGCGGGAGTGCACGCAGGTGGGTCGCGAGCTCGTCGAACTTGAACACTTTGTATGACCCCCCCGCGAGGTAGAGCAGGGCGAGCGCGACCTGGAGGACCCACAAGAGGACGTTCATCGTTTTCTCCTTGCCTTCCGTTTCGTTAGGGTTGATTGATCCATGCGGTCGAGGTGGCGCTCGAGAGCATCCACGTGAGCGGACCAGAACCGACGGAACGGAGCCAGCCAGGCGGCGACCTCCTGAAGTGGTTCAGGTTTCAGGCGGTAGAGACGGCGCTGTGCGTCCACCGTGGATTCCACGAAACCGGCCTCGCGCAGCACGCGCAGGTGCTTTGACACCGTCGGCTGCGGCATACCAAGCCGACGTTCGATCTCTCCCACCGACTGTTCTGACGAGACCAGGAGGCGCAAGATCGCGCGGCGGTTCGGCTCGGCGATGATTGCGAACGCAGATTCCATCTCTTAGTATACCCATCAGAGCATATACGTGTCAAGGTATATGACGGCAGGCGGGCGGGGATGCACCGTCAGACGCCGAGCAGCTGCGTTACGGCGCGATCCGCTTCGCGAATCGAGTTCCGATGATCGCTGGCCCCTGCAAGATCCGTGTTGGCAAACGCGATCCGACCGTGCGGACGACTGCGCAGGATGTCCCTTGGCGCTGGCTCGCCGTTGCTGCCGAAGAAAAACCCCGGCTGCGGATTCACGTACGCGTGACCCCAGCGATTGAGAATGATGCCGGCAATGTCTCGGCGCGGATCGAACCCGCCGGGCGCGAACATGTCGGCGAGCTGCTCGCGGAACGCGCGCTCGTACTGCGCGAACGAGGTGCCGAGCAGCCGCGCGCGTCCCCGGCTCCCCTGCTCGGCGATCGAGAGGCCAGGCTGGGCGTAGAGGACCTTGATGGTCAGCACCGTCGGTGAGTCGGGGCCGATGGTGCGGGGCTCGTTGCCGACGAGCGCCATCTTCCGTACCGAGAGATAGTCGCCCAATCCGCCGAACCAGCGGCAGCCGGACAATCCCATCTGGTAGAGGAAGCGCCAGTCGCGGACGGCGATGTTGGCCATCAGGCAGGGCGATCGATAGAACTGCGCGTACGCTTCGCGATGGCCGGCAGGGAGGTCACTTACGATTTGCCTCGCCGTCCAGCTGCCGCCCGCCACGACGACCGAGCGCGCTTTGATCTTGTAGAGTCGATTGCCCTTCGCGTACGTGACGACGACGTGCGGCGCGCTCGAGGGATCGCCGGCGTGCTCGACCCGGACGACGGTGGAGTTGAGGCGCAGCCGTGTCGCTTGGCCCGCGCGATCGAGCGTGCGGAAGTCGACGCGATTCTGCCACACCGCGTCGACGGTGCGCGGACCGGCGAAGGCGTCGGGGATGAGCGTCTATGAGCGTCTTCACCATGAGTCGCGCGAACCCGCCGTTGCCGTCGGGGAACATCTGGTCGCCGAGCGTCTCGTCCCCGTCTTCTGGAAACTGGTTCTCGATCGCGTAGTCGCAGTACGCCGACAGCACGTCCGGCCCAAGACCGTATCCACCGCCTTCGATTGGCGACAGAAACCGTCGCACCGTCTCGCGGCTGATGGTGTATCGCGACATCAGGTGGTCTTCGAGTGTGATCGCGTCCAGCCGGCGCGAGATGGCGTCGCCCTCGGTCTGGGGTCGCGGTCCGTCGACGTGGTCCGTCCCCCAGCGGAGCAGCTCCGCTCTCGTCGAGTCACTGAGCGGAGCGCCCTCGAGCTTCCGCCCCCACGGGTCCATCACCCACACTCCGGGTCGCTGGCCGAACTGCGGTCCGAAGTAGAAGCCGTAATTCTTCGGCGTCTCGTACGGCGAGTGAGCGAGCGGCATCTCAGGCGACGGTCCGCGCCACGTCTGGTAGGCGAATGCGGAGCGATCCATGCCGATCATCTCGTAAAAGCGATCGGTATAACCACCTTTCCCCGGCACCAGGAAGATCGCAGAGCCCTGATGCGCGGTGAGCCGCTGTCCGCCGACGAGGAACTCGTTGCGCTTCGCTTCGCCGCCGAACATCGGGTGGTTGTCGATGACGAGGCAGCGTCCGCCTTTGTATTTCTGGAAGAAGATCGCGACGGCGAGTCCGCTGATTCCGCCACCGACGGCGACGAGGTCGTACATCTCGTCGGTGTCCCTGGCCTTGGCGATGCGCTTTTCGAACGCGCCATCGCGCATCGCGTGCCCGGCGTTCAGGACATCCCAGGTGTTGCCGTTCGAGTGTCGGTAGTCGCCAATGCCGCCGTACCCGTTGAACCCGTCGGCGGGGGAGATCGTTGGCGCTTGACCGGGGAGTAGAAGCCCGGCGCCGGCGAGGATGGCGCCGTTGAGGAAGTCGCGGCGAGAGATCGGCTCGTTGAGGCCGAGGCGATTGTCGCCGATCATTCCAGCTTCTCTGCTCGATGTCTCATGGTTGTCAGGAAATAGCCGGCGCAGATCCACAGCAGCGTGACCGTGAGCCACGCAACCAGCGAAGCGCTGAGGGCAAACGGGTTCGATGCCCCCGGCAAGGCCGATGGGACGATGTCCTTGGCGTTATTGACCGCGGCGTGCAGCAGCATGACCAGCAGCAGGCTCCCGTTGGTGCGCGCATACAGCCACGCCATCGCCACGGACAGCGCGGTCACCTGCAGCACGAACACGAAGAACGACTGCCCATACGTGTCGGCTTCTGGAATGAAGAACTGGGGCAGGTGCCAGAACGCCCAGATCAGCCCGAGCAGGATACTGGCGCGCGCCAGCCCGAAGCGCGCCGCCAGGCGGGGTAGCGCGTAGCCGCGCCAGCCGATCTCCTCCCCCGCCTGGAAAGGCGTGGAAACGGCGATCGCTCCCAGGATGAAATACCACGGGTCGTCGCCGAAGCGCGGCCATGCGCCCGTGGCGAGGCGATGAATGAGCGCGGCGGTCAGCTTGATGGCGGGAATGTAGGCCAGGGCGAACACGTACCAGCGCGCTGGCACCTGCCACTTGAGGACGCCGCCCAGCAGGGTCCGCACCCCGCTGTCTCCCTCGGTGCGCGCGGTCAGCCAGAGAGCCACCAGGGAGGGCGCGAAGGTGCCGAGCAGCACCAGCGCGCCTCCGAGTGGGGCGTACATGGGGATTCCCGTCACCGCGACCGAGATGAAGCAGGCCCACATCAGGGCGTAGGTCAGGACGAAGAATTTGACCAATGGACCCCAGGGCTTCACGTCGGGTCCCTTCGAGCCAGCGTCCAGCGTCCGAATGAGAACAGCCGGCGGCGCCGTGCCACCGGGCGGGTCGACGAAGAAAAGATCATTTCGAAATGGTCCAGCACACGGTCCAATTCGAAGAACTCATTCGGCCGGTTGTGGTGGAAATAGGGTTCGGCCACGTACTGGCGATACAACGCGTCGTTCCGGTCGAGCTCGATGATCTGTTCGATCAGCACGTCTTCGTCACGAAAATCGCAGTAATTGAGAAAACTCTTCGGGTTGAACTCGCGCTCGACCAGCGGATTGCCCCAGTAGATCGGCAGGCACCGCGCCGCCATCGGCTCGACGATTTTCTCGGTGGTGTATCCCGGAAGCGACGCGTTCTCGAACGCGATATTGAACTTGTATCGCTTCAGGAATTCGATCTTGCCCAGCGGTCCCCCCGGGACCTGGTATCCGATGTTGTTGAACGCGCGGCCGCCGGCATCCACCTGCTTGTAACGGCTGAGGCGGTGAAAGAAGTCGTTCCGCTTGCGGGTGGTTCTCGGGCGACGGGTGTTGCTGGCGACGAAGGCGCAGAAGTGGGTCTTGGCCGCCATGATCCGGTCGACATCACCGTCTTCTCGCAACAGCACGTCCGCGTCGTAATAGAAGGAGTACAGCGGCCAACGCAGGTGGCGCGGGTCGTCCACGTAGTGACACGTCAGCGCGTAATCGCACGTCGAAAAGTCCGGGCTCTGGGATTCGCCCGTGAAGAAAATCCGGGTGCAGGAGTGAAGCCGGTGGTGGTCTCCGAAACTGGAATAGATGACGAAGTCGGGCCGGTCGCACAGCTCCACGGCAAACCGCGTTTTCAGCAGGTTGTAGATGCGGTTGTCGTCCTTGCGGAACCCGGGCCAGAAATCGCAGAAGTCGAGGCGGACCGGTTTCATGGCCGGCCGCGCCTCACGCGGCTCCGCCCAGCGTAAATGAGAATGTCGCTCCCTCGTTCACGCGGCCCTCGCCCCAGACGCGTCCCCCGTGACGGTGGATGATGCGCTGCACCAGCGCCAACCCCACCCCGATCCCTTCGAACTCGTCGGCCGAGTGCAGGCGCTGAAACACGCCAAACAATCTGCTCGCGTACCGCATGTCGAAGCCCGCGCCGTTGTCCCTCACGTAGTACACCCGCTCGCCGTTGTCCTCCCGCGAGCCGACCACGACCTGGGCGTCCGGGCGCCGACGCGTGAATTTGAACGCGTTGCCGATGAGATTCGTGAGGACCTGCCGCAGCAGCCCGCGGTCGCCCATGGCGGGCGGCACACCTGAGACATTTATCTCCACGGCCCGGTCCGGGTTGGCTTGCTGCAGCTCCTGTGCGACCGTCTGCGCGAGGGCGGCCAGGTCGACCGGCGCCACCTCGAGCGGCTTCCGCCCCAACCGGGAGAATTGGAGCAGGCCTTCGATCAGCTGGGCCATGCGCTGGGCCTGCAGGCGCAGCCGGCCCAGCAGATCCTGACCCTCCGCGGGAAGCGATGGGCCATGATCCTCGAGCAATGCGAGCGAAAAGCCGTCGATCACTCGCAGGGGCGCGCGGAGATCGTGGGACACCGAATAGCTGAAGCTCTCGAGGTCCTGCTCCGCGACCATCGCGCGCGTCCGCAGCTTATCCGCCGTCGGCTCCCCTAGTCGATGAATGATGTACGCCAGCTCACCCTTGTCATCGAGCACGGGAGAGTTCGTCGTGTCGGCGACACGCTGCTCGCGCACCCGGTCGAGCGACGCGTGGACGTTCGCGTCGGGATCGTCCGGGAAGACGTCGAACAGGTCCCGGCCAATGATCGCCGCCCGCTGTGTTCTGGTGGCGCGGAGGTAGGCCTCGCTCGCCGCCACGATCTTCAGATCGGGCGTCAGGGCGAGGTACAGGCCGGGCGCTCCCTCGAACAACAGGCGGAAGTCGGGCTGCTTCACAGGCGCGTCACGTAGCGGGAGCCGGGCGCCCCAGCCCCGCGTGTTCCCGGAGGTGCCCGAACAGGTCCAGCCCGGTCTTCAGGACGACGAGCAGGGCGAGCGGGATGAGCGGTGATCCGAGCACCTGGACCAGGAAGCCGCCGCCCAGGATCACGACGTGCAGCACCATGACCCGTCCATACGGACGGAACATCAGCGCCGGGACCAGCGCCGATTTGTATTCCCTGGTACCGATATAGTTGAACGCGAACGATACCGCGTGACTGAGCACGAGACCCCAGGCCGCCGGGGCGATCCCAGCGCCCTGCACCGCGTGTGCGAATGTCGCCGCCGTGGGGAATCCTTTCCCCGCGAACCCGCCGCCGAACAGCGAGAGCACGAAGACTCCATGCACGGTGGTGAACATGCCGTAGTGGAAGGTGAAGAACGGGATCATGAACAACTTCACCGCCCACATCACCCCGATCTGCGGCTGTGCCACGAGCATGCGCAGGATGTTGAACCCGCCCACGATCACGTTTTCCACCCAGAACAGCAGCAGGGTCGCGAATACGGTCCAGCCGAAGAACAGCACGCCCGCGAGCGGGACGAGGTTCGCCGCCACGAGCACCAGGGCGCTGGGCGTGAGCCGCAGGGTGGGCCGGTCCGCCACGGGTGAGGTCACGGTGGCACTACGATGTCGAGTGGAGGCGGCGCCGCCAAGGGCTTGCTCCGCAGGGGCGGGGGGATCTTGGCGGCGTGACCGACGTTCAATCGGGGGCCTTTCCTTGAAGGGGCTCGCTTCATATAGATGATAACGGAGATAGGTCCCTCCGCCCCGGAGGTAACTCTTGATCTGCCGAGATGTCCCCTAGTCGCCGGCGACCTCCCACGCGCGGCGGCTCCAAGACCGAAGTCACCGAGCGCGTGCAGGCGGCGCAGCTGCAGACGGCCACCTACCGGATCTCGGAGGCCGCCAACGCCGCCGAGGACCTGTCCGAGCTGTTCCGGGCGATCCACGGCATCATCAGCGAGCTCATGCCCGCACGGAACCTGTACATCGCGCTGTACGACGCGGAGGCGGGGCTCCTCAGTTTTCCCTACTGGGTGGACGAGCACGACCCGCCGCCGGCACCCCACAGGCTCGAGCGGGGCCTCACCGAATACGTGCTGCGCACGGGACAGCCCCTGCTCGCGACCCCGGAGGTGCACGAGGACCTGGGGCGTAGAGGAGAAGCCGAGCTGGTCGGCGCGCCGTCGCTGGACTGGATCGGCGTACCGCTGAAGGCCCACGACCGGACCATCGGCGTGCTCGTGGCGCAGACCTATACCGAGGGGATCCGGTTCGGGGAGCGCGAGAAGAACATCCTCCAGTTCGTTTCCACCCAGGTGGCGATGGCCATCGAGCGAAAGCGGGCGGAGGAAGCCGTGCGCACCTCCGAGGCACGCCTCAAGGCGCTGCTCGACAGCGCGTTGGACGCATGCGTTACCATGGACGAGACCGGACGGATCACGAGCTGGAGCGGGGCCGCCGAAGCCGTGTTCGGCTGGGCCGCGTCGGAGGCGATCGGTCGCAGCCTCGCCGCGACGATCATTCCATCGCAACACCGGGAGGGGCACGCGCGCGGGCTCGCACGGTTCCTCGAGACGGGGGAAGGGCCGATCCTGCGGCAACGCATCGAGATCACCGCGCTGCACCGGGACGGACGTGAGTTTCCGGTCGAGCTGACGGTCACTCCCATCCGGCTGGGCGATCGCTGGCTGTTCGGAGCGTTCGTGCGCGACCTCACCGAAGAGAAGCGGGCAGAGCAGGCGCTGCATCGTTCGGAAGCGAGCTACCGGGGTTTGGTGGAGCACGCCGCCTATGGCATTTACCGAGCGACGGGGGACGGCAAGCTCCTTATGGTGAACCCGGCCCTCTTCACGATTCTCGGGTACGGATCGGCACAAGAGCTGCTCAAGGTCGACATCGCCCGCGACCTATATGTGGACCCCAAGGCGCGGGTCCGGATCCTCGAGCGGTGCGAGCAGTTCGGCTCCGCCATCGAAGAGGTGGCGTGGAGGCGCCGGGACGGCCGCGTCATCACGGTGCGGCTGAATGGCCGCACGGTACGGGCCCCGGACGGCGCGCTCGAGTGCTTCGAGTTCATCGTCGACGACGTGACGGAGCAGCGCGCCCTCGAGGAGCGGCTGCGCCAGACACAGAAGATGGAGGCCGTGGGCCGCCTCGCCGGGGGGATCGCCCACGACTTCAACAACCTACTCACCGCCATCCTCGGCTCCGTGGATTTCCTGCGCCGGGCGCTCGGTCCCGAGCATCCGGAGCACGCGGAGACGGAGGAGATCCAGAAGGCCGCCGTTCGGGCGGCGGACCTGACGCGGCAGCTCCTGGCGTTCAGCCGCCAGCAGGTGCTCGCGCCCAAGGTTCTCGAACTCGATGCCCTCGTGACCAACCTCGAGAAAATGCTACGCCGCCTGATCGGGGAAGACGTCGAATTGCGCTTCGCGGCCAAGGCGTCCCGCGCCGCCGTCCGGGCCGATCCCGGGCAGCTCGAGCAGGTCATCGTGAACCTGGTGGTCAACGCCCGCGACGCCATGCCCCGGGGCGGCAGACTCACCATCGAGACCGCCCGCGTGGATCTCGACGCCGCGTACGCGTGGGAGCACGGGACGGTGGAGCCGGGCCGCTACGTGATGCTCGCCGTGACCGACACAGGCGTCGGCATCGATCGGGCCGCACAGGCGCGGTTGTTCGAGCCGTTCTTCACCACCAAGGAATTCGGCAAAGGTACGGGCCTCGGCCTCGCGACCGTGTACGGCATCGTGAAGCAGAGCGGCGGCTACATCTGGGTGTATAGCGAGCCGGG
>WNFO01003231.1_pt2 | contig 16572 bp, 20 predicted proteins | sample 5400251 | NCBI WGS metagenome assembly WNFO01 (sample SAMN13153354, study PRJNA577476) | soil metagenome | isolation source: 100 cm saprolite under Madrone tree | place: USA:California | collected 2016-06-14 | reverse complement strand
CGCTGGGGTGATGTGGAGAAATCACAGTGGTGGGTGACACACTCACAGACAGCGATGGCCGATTTTCTAAAATGGCTCGGTGCAGGGGCTGTTGGATCACGGCCGCGCCATCTGCGCCAGCAGCGCCCTTTGCCTTCCCGAAACCCGAATTTCCGATCAACGAAGTGGGTTCAGCAATGAAATCCAAGTCCAGGTCCTCGTCATTGACCGAGGATGATTTCCGCGATGTGCCGTTCGGAGTGCCAGTCCCACTGCTCGGCTTGGAAATTGATGCTCGAGGTCGCTGTGAATATGCCTCCTTTGCGTCCCGCGCAACTGACATCAACTTACGCACGATACTCTTCATTACAGTCACCATTAGGACGCGTCAACACCGAGAAGGAGAGTATATTCCTACCGTCGCGTCCGTATGCTTCTGTAATATCGGATCCCTCCGGAGAGTGTTCAACCAGCTCGCTAACAGAAGGCGGAGCTCACGGTTTGGCACGAAGTCGACGGCGAAAAAGGTCAATAACCAGTAGCGAATCGCAACGAAGGTCCGAACGCGGACAACCCGACGTACCATCTCATCCCCGCCGTCAGCGCTACGCCCGAGCGCCCAATGAAAGCGGCAGATGAGCAAGTGGCAGAGGTCGATGGCGGTGATATAGGAGCGGTACGTGAGAAAAAAGACAAGTAGTTCGTCATAATCCAGAGCGCTCGTTAGTTGAGCCAACCACCGCTCGATCGTCGCGGCCACGAGCACACGCTCGCGTTCAGGACCGTCTGTGGTTACCCGCAGGTGTACAAACTCGCCACTACTCCGCCGTGACGCCTGGGAGTCGTCCGCCCGGGGTTCGAGTGCGATCGTTCCCCAGATGACAAAGCGTGAATCGTTACGTGGCGCAGCACTGTCTTCGGCGGTGAGGGTCATTTTGATCACACCGATGTCGGCGGGATCATCGAGAAGTCGCTCGAGCACAGGCAGGCCGCGGTAAGTCTGCAAAACATCAAAAACTTCGGTCGAGTAGCGTGTGTGCATCGTAGTCTCCTCGGTGGGGAAGTATGTGGGATCGGAGTACTTCAGACGTGAGAGTGAGAAAAAGCTAGAGGGTGAGCAGGCTGGAGACAAGGCTGGAGACAACTGAGCGACTTCTGTGTTTTCCTCGGAAACCAGAGGCAAAGTGGGGCTGTCCTGATTATCCGATGAACCGAGCCCCGGAGGGAAAGGAGGTGCTTCATCAGCAACCGATGAGTTGCCGGTAGTCTGTCTGTTCACCGGGGCCAGGCCACTTGTGGTCGCAATCCTTAAAGGAGTATCTGCTCTAGCTGTCATGCCGGATTCAAAGGATTGCATCTCCCGCAGCAGGGGTACATGGAGGTAGTCCTCGGAAGATTTTGGGGGTGCGGGTGAGTCAAAGGAGACCCCTGAACCGAATGGGTTAAAAGGGCCAATGCTGGGAGCAAATTCGGAATCATGTGAGTGGGAATGAGAATACGAGCTGATCGGGGACGAGGGACCGCTCTCCGCGTCCCAACGCATGACATTCGCGAAGCCATCACGTATGACAGGAGGATTTAGCGTTGGCACGGGTTCACTGGGATTTGAGTTTATTGGTAAACGTGGGATGTCAGCTGCGGTGACACTTTGAGAGTGGCCACGCCCGGGGGGAGGCAATAGTAAGGGGTCAACGGAGATCTGGGGGTTCGAGCGTGCTCTGCGGAGCTTACGCGACGGGTGCGAGCGCGTACTCGCCGTTGGATCACCACTGCGGGAGGCCACACTGGGAAACATAGTGCCTGGGAGGAATGCATGCATACTCATCCGGCTCTTACGAGAGGCATTGCGCTCTGAGCGCACGGTCAGAGCATGTGACCTACGACGTGCCTGGTTTTGCCATGAATCGGGAGATATGGGAGGTTGTTCAAGTTGCATTGTTGTACGCTGTTCGGCATCAGCCGCTGGTGCAGACTGTCCTCGGTGCCTGAGCCACACAATCAGCTTGCTGGTGAGGGTGAATGAGCAGCGTACGTACCCAACGCGATACATTTGTTTACCATGCTGGTTTACAAATGCTGTAATGGCGTATGGGGAACGATTATCTTTGTCTATTTTGATGAAGCGGTCGTAGCGCTTCTTGAGTTCATGTGCGGCTGGGCCACATGACGTCTCCACAAACGAACCATCAGCTGTATGAGGGAACAGGTGAGCAAAAAGAAGCAGAGAAGATGGAAAAAACAAGACTAATTGAGGAATGATACGTTTCAGCGCACCACGTGGTCTAAATTAACGACTCTAAACAGGAAGCTTGAGTGCCATAAGGTTCCACGGGAACACGGCTGCGTCTAATCCCACGTTACACCGACGCACTTCCATTGCACATACAAAGGCACCCAAGCACTGAGGTGCGCAACGCAGCAAATGGCGATATATGCGCACAATGAGACACAGAAACTCACGCGCAATTGAAATGTCAGCAGAAGCGACCTCTGGTGGAAGATCCTCAAAGTCGACGCCACTCCCATCCTCGGTCACATCAACAAAGGTAAAGCATGTCTGGGAAAGATTCGCGGATGGTGTAGGGACGGGGAGACGGAGGTGGGCATTACTCGGAGGCACTGGAGCCGGCTTGGTTGACTCGGAGGAGGAGCTCCCAGAAGGCAAGAGAGAGGCGGGGAGATGAGCAAGGACAGGAGTTGTGACATGAGATGTATCGTCGTCGTCGTCGTTTGAGATGCGAGGGGCTGGTGGCTGGGACATAATGAACGGTAAACGTGTGAAGGTGCGTGAGGAAGACGTCGAAAGAAAAGCTGTAGACGTGAAAATTAGCCGTCTAGCTAGGCATAGGGCGGTTTGTGGACGGATGCCTTCAAGTTGCCAAGCCTGGCCCCGACAATTAGAGTGTGACACATGACGTCACATGTGACGAGACGCGCTTTTTCTGTCACACTTCCTCTTCGCCGAGTCGCGCGGTGCTTCAGTTGGTGCTTTATTATACCTGATCCTCTCACGCGAACACGACATGTCGATCGTCACCATCAGGGTATAGGTCTATGGCCCTGTCTCATCACTCTACTTATGCACGCCTTACAGGACGTAAAGTTTCTCAACAATCCCGCACGTTTTCTGGATCCCTATCACTTCCGCGTTACTTTCGAGTGCATAACAGCTCTCAAGGAGGGTGCGTTGCATCGCATATATCACAATGCACTGCAAGTTGATACGTACATGTCATATTCAGACCTTGAGTGGCGTCTCATTTATGTCGCTTCGCCAGGCAATGCCGAACTCGATCAAGAGCTCGATGACTGCTTAGTTGGCCCTGTTCCCGTAGGTGTGAATGCGTTCGAATTCGAGGGATCCCCGCCCTCTCCACAAAGTATCCCGCCGGAGGATGTGCTGGGTGTGGCGGCTCTGATCCTAACAGGATCATACTGTGATCAAGAGTTCGTCCGCGTGGGATACTATCAAAATACCGAATATGACAACGAGGAGATGAAGCTGTCGCCACCGGAAACGATCCATTTTGACAAACTGGTAAGGGATATTAGCACAAAGCCGAGAGTGACAAGGTTTCAGATAAAGTGGTATGTGGTCGTGATAATGTCCGTCACCTATTGGACTGACACATGGTGGCAGGGACGTCTCACCACAATCAGGGGCAGTGACAGCAGCGGGAGCGGCAACTTCTGCAGCTGTTCCCTCAGCAAACGACCTTGAAGGTGACGATGATGATCCAACACCACCGGAACCTCTGTCGAACGGAGCGGCATCTTCGGCGTAGTTGTCGCACCACTAGTTTTTAATTTAAATACCCGCCTTTTGTGCTCTAGATGTAATGTCATGTGTACACTTCTTGATGGCTATGATCCGCTCGACAACAGGGGTGATGCATGCCCTCATGACGTCATCTATTCGCGCGCCTTTATAAGGGCCTCGCCTGCGCCTCGTGGCGCCGCTCCATCGCTCTCTACCCTTCTCAGTTCAGTTCATCATGACCGACTCTTGGAGAGACTCTTGGAGAGACGGGATTTTGCTCAAGGTTATTACTTCCCATATTTCTGTGATTCCCTCTCACAGTCACCCTCTTACCCAGGTCTTGAACGTAATCGTCTATATCCTCTTCCTTGGTCTAAACATATCTACCATCCCCGATGGTGTTTACACCCAAGGCAAACAGACTTACATCACGCCTGCCCCTTGGGCATTTCTCATTTGGTCTGTACATCTGCATTCGTCCAGCGCTCGCCCATTCACACTGATCCAGGTCATTGATCCACCTCCTGCTTTTGGGTACCGTCATCTACCAATTTACCCCTGAAGGAAAGAAGGTTATCATCGATGGAATCCACTGGCGTTTCGCACTTCTTGCTGTTCTCAATGCCGCCTATGTGAAACTTTGGGCTTCCGGCCACTATGCAGTCGGTGGGTACAGCCCTCGTGACGGACGTGCGCGTGTCAGGTTAATAAAATGCCCGCAGCATTCATTTTGGCCCTTTTTGTCAGTTCTGCCGTTACGGTGGGTGCATCTCGAAGACGGTTTGTCCACGTATATGCTCACTCCAACGTTCTCAGCACATCTACTACATCGTCAAGAAATTCCATTCCCCTTCAAGTTACTTGGATGAACTCTTCATACATCTCCCATTTTCGCTTTACCACGGCTGGACGACTATCCTTGTTATACTCACCGCATTCGAGGCTTTCGGTACCAACGCCTTGACAGACCCTCCTGGTGTCTGGACGAAAGTATTTGTTTTCCTCGCACTGTAAGCATTTCCACTACCACTTTTTATGTAGCGTGATCAATTTTTTTCTCTTCCGTAAGATTCCTCTTTGAGGCCACTTCAGCCGCATACGCATTCTCTACGCCAGAGGGTGACCTCCCAGCCGCTATCGCGATCACGTGGTCGCTCTTCGCGATTTTCGAACACCAACGAACGCCATTTATTCATTGGTCCGCTCTGGCGTTTGCCCTCCTATCCTTGATTTGGGTTGTTAAAGGCGCCTTTGGACTTTTGTCTACCTGGCGTCGTGGAGGCATTGTTCTGGAAGATGAGGAGCGTGCGCCCCTCACCGGCTGAAGGTGAAGATGATTCTTGTGAAGCGTTGATTTAAACACGTTGTGGTGTTAGTCTCTGTTCTTGCTCTTTGTTGCGATATGTACCATGTATGCAGTCTTCGTATCTGTCTGTATAATTAGAGTGTAATTTGCACCGCGCGGAGTTGGCGTACGGTACTTTCGAATGATCCATCCATTTTACGAGTCCTTCCCGTGGTTCGGTTTTTTATGGTCACGAGACTGTCACGGGTGTTGGCATTGCTTCCACGTGACCCTGTTTATCGCGAGAGATGTGCGGGACAGCGGAGCGTGAATCCGTCACTCCTTACTACCGAACTCCCATCACCCTTTTTCTCCTTCCTCTCTTCCGAGTGGTTGTCACATCGATCGACCACGTCAGTTAGCCCTATTATACTCTGGTCTATCTAGTCCCACATTTTTTTATTGTGCTGTGAGTATCTCCAGCTGTCAGCGGTGGCTTCTGAATGCCCTTACGTGTCTCGGTTAGCAGTTTGCATCAAACTACTAAATCATGCCCCCCAAAGGCGCGAAGGGTGGCAAGTCAAAATTTGGTGAAGCCCCCACAGCTGAAGCCAAAGTCTTCCAGACCCGTAGCTCAAAGGCGGGCCTTCAGGTTAGTGATGGTCCCTTGCACGTTTGACAATGGTGTTACTCGATATTTAACATGGATATCATATAGTTTCCTGTTGGCCGAATTCACAGATACTTGAAGCAGCGCACACAGAATAACGTTCGCATTGGCGCGAAAGCTGCGGTGTATACCTCGGCTATTCTTGAGTACCTCACAGCTGAAGTCTTAGAGCTCGCAGGTGCGCGACATTTCACAGTCGGTTTGTCATGCCACAATGTGCTTATGCTATTTGTGAGAAAGGCAACGCGTCGAAAGATCTTCGTGTCAAGCGCATCACACCTCGACACTTGCAACTTGCGATTCGGGGGGATGAGGAACTTGATACGCTCGTGCGAGCTACGATCGCAGGCGGTGGTGTGTTACCATTTATCCATAAGAGCCTGACGGGAGGTAAGCTTGGTGCAAAGAAGCTAGAGGGTGTGCCAGCATGAGCAACCATGATATCGTTTTGACTTCGTGGCATATTGACGCAACGATAGTACTTGTTTAGCGTGTTGTGGGTACTTTGGATTGCTTTCGTTAGTTGTATCTGTATCCTCTCGAATATAGTGCATCTTTTGCTGTAACTAAGGGAAAAGTCATCAAAGTGCAGATAAACAGATAGTCTAACACCAGGGTTGGGTTAGTGTTAGGTTTATTTCGACCAAAGCGATTGCGATCGATCATATCAACTCGACCATTCTTATTCATTCTTATTTCTGTGAACACCGAGTCCTGTGGGGACGATGGCTGGAAACTGCTCAGGTTCTTCATGCTTGTGTTTGCTGTGCAGTGATTGGTCACGATGCGGTTATCGGTTCGTTCTCCCACACTTTTTATTCTCCATATGTTTTGCTCATGTACGGCCAACCGTCGCAGTGATATCTACGTCTCTTGGAGAGCTTAGAGGCCCTCCAGAACCATCATCAGAAGATGCTCTGCGCACTCCTTCATATGACATCCACCCAAACTGCATATTGCAACTTTGTCGTCGTTGCCAGCAATCAACAAAAACTTATTTTCCTCCCTTTGACTTTTATCAGGATACAATTTTTTTTTTGGTGATAGCCCTGGCTCTGGGACATCTCCCAACTCGATTGTATCACTTGTGTCGTCTTTCTTTCTTCGGGACTCGAAATCAGAGAGGTGCGTTTACTTGGGGGGGCGTAGTCGATTACGAGTCGACAGACCATCGGGCTTCATCAAGCGTTGCGTTGAATGGGGAACCACCCAGGTGACCTTGTGGCGCATCCTACAGTAATTTGTTTTATCATCACTCCGCTTTTACTCACACCCGGCAGTCGTTCCACAGGAGCAGATCCACTGAATGTGGTACCCCATGTTAACATGGTTGAACCAAATCCCTCAGTTGTGGTTCAACCATGTTAACATTGTGGAGTTATAGCCACTACTTTGCATCGATTGGGTCAAAAGATGGTCACCGGTCATGGAGCCACAGCTAATACGCTCTTGGCATCCATGGGTGCCTTCAAACACTCTGTGCCTCCTCAACTGGCGGAAGCGGGATTTCAAACTCGTACTGTACGTCAACTATCTGAATTTGTTCCTTTTTTTCACTTACACACATCTGTGGTACAGCTGCGCGCGCGTTATGCACGGAGCACCCTTCGTCTGTTGTCGTGCATATTTTCTGCTCCATTCTAGTCCTTGGTCTGAAATTTTCAGAAGTCTTCTTGGGAGGACGAGTATGGGGTCCATTGGCTGGTGCACGCAGTTTGTTCGTTCTTTATCCACTGACCTTTCCCCCTCCTATATTTTGCTCAATCAGTGATACCGTGCTTAGATCGTGCTCTCTAACAAACGCAATAATACCTCCACTGTGACATCGTCAACGTCTCCGGAAGAGCTCAGCAAACTGTCGAACGTAGCCCCGGCTGGGCTCGCTGTGGCATAATCGTTCTTGCACAACCTCATCGCCAGTACCAACTTCCTTCTCATCCTCACCACATGCGAGGCACCTCTTTGTGTCTAATCCCTTATGGCGCTTAGCCGATAAACGTTTATCAACGTCTGTGACTTTGTTTTGTCGTTCCAAGTCGGCTTTACCCTTGCTATTGTCGTTGAATTCGGGGTTGAAGCTATTGAAGCTCGTGTCGCCATCGTCTTCGGTCCGTGCAGTACAGCCTCGGGCGTGAACCACGCACCGGGAACCCTCATACTGTAGTTTTTCATCCGCATGGTAAAAGCATACCATACACTATTTGTCATCGGTGGTATCTTCTCGACTGCCAGTGTGCGCGAAGGGCACGAAGCATACTCTTTTGATGGCGTGGATCTCTTGCGTTTCGTTTCAGAACGTGGTCCGGAATTCCCGGCAAGCTTTAGTGACGGCCATGGCAGTTATGGACTCAATAGTTGAACTGGGTCCTGTTTCATACAGTACGACAAAGTTAGAGGAATCGCTTCTCAATTGATACTTCCACTGTAGACTCCCACTAGTACTGTAGTGCTGACACGGCATAGGGGTGGAAATTGCCTCATGGGAAAGTTGAAAGACGGTTGAAAGGTCGCAATCGCAATGATCGATTCCAGTCCAAGTCCACAGCCTCACTTATCTGTGATTTCTCTCATTCATAGCCTGGCAATCTCTACGCGGACAGTCGGCGTCTCCATGTCCTTGCCTCGTTTTGTTTACACCTTCTCTGGATACAGCCTGAGTATTATCACTACAACCGTACCGCCATTTTCACTCTCCGGTGAACCCCATAAAACCACCTGCAATCTTTCACCAATTACGTTCCATCGTCTTTGGCAATCAGCGCTCAGCACGTGGACGTTTACGATAAATCAATGATAAGGTGCACGGACCACCTATTTTAACCCATAGACCACCGCATCTCATTCTCCCTCCATCATTTCCCCTTGCCGAACCAACTCTTCTTTCCAATCCCATCTTCCCTCCCCCACTTTTGACATGAGTGACCCGTCAGGATCGTCTCGGTTATCCGTGCTCTTTGAGGCAGCCATGGAGGACTACAGGCAACAGACGGGCATAGATTTGGCCAAACATCCGCTTTTTGAGCAGCTCCAGGATTGTAACTCGGTCGAGTCCGTTAGTGCCGTTCTTCACGATCAAGCGCCCTCTTTCAAGGAATTCCGAGAAAAGGACAAAGTTTTAAAGCCACTCAAAATGGTCTTGACAGTTCTGTATAACCTTTCTCCAGCAGCCAGTTTAAGTCATCATGTCGGCCTGGTACGTCATGAGGCGCTGACAGGGTGTTCAATGACTCTGACCCACATCCTATAGCATCTCCCGCCCGTGAGAGTGTTACAGACTGGCCTCGGTGTCCTGCTCTCTGTACGTGCCTTTTTTGAATCCCCGAGCGCACATCTTCGTAACGTTCAAGCGTATTAGGCGGTCCGGGGCGTCGTTGACGACTACAAAGCTTTGGCCGATTTGCTCGAGTCAATTGGACACTTCCTGAAACGCCTCGAGATCTATACCGAGATCCCTTCTACGGATAGTCTGGATGAGATGATTGTCAAGATACTCGTGGAGCTCCTCTCCACGCTCGCGTTGGCGACCAAAGAGATAAAGCGGGGAAGATTTAGTGAGTCCATCATCGGTGAGGCAATTTATTACCTAACTGAATGAAACGCAGAAAAACTTGTTTGGAAGCTTCTCGGCGAGAAGAAAATGGAGGCAATGGTCCAGAGGCTGGACCGACTGACGCAGGATGAGGCAAAGCAAACAGTAGCGCAGGTCCTCGAGGTCGTCCACGGACTTGTCAAGAATACCAAAACAGTAATGGAAGGTAAGCAGAATCTACCAAGGTTGTCGCCTGCTGGGTGTTGACGAACGTCCCTGGTAGACGGCAAAGCGTCGCTCGATTATCTCAAGGATGCCCTCGGTATGTTTTGCAGACGACAATCAAGTGACGCCGCCTATATCTGACTGAGCATCAGAAACTATGCATCAATTCGCGAGTGATTTGAACAAGGCAAATCGTGAGCCAATCTTTGGTGGTGCGATAGCTGACTGTGATCACCGAGGTTGTTAACAGGTGACAACCTACGGCAAGATATTTTCAGGTGGCTGTCGCCGCCCGACCCCTGGAAGAATCATGATACTGCCTGCGAATTACGCCATCGCGGATCTGCAGAGTGGTTCATCCAGGGCGACATGTTTTCAGAATGGAAAGCATCTCATGTTTCAAGTTCACTGCTATGGATTCATGGAAAACGTTCGTTAATCCCCAGAAATATGTGGTTTGGCCGGGATTAACGGTTTTTGTAGCGGGCGCTGGTAAAAGCGTTCTTTGGTACGTCAGACTTTCGATACTCTCGTCTCGTGAACTTATGGCGCTGGGCAGCTCCGCAATTATCGAGGACATCGATGCCATGCGGAAGGCTGGACTCGCATCATTAGCATTTTTCTACTTTGATTTTCGGGAGGATCAAAAGAAGGAACGACGCGGACTGCTCTCGTCTCTCCTACACCAACTCTGCCACCAATCCGATTCCTACTATGAAATCCTTTCCAAGTTCTACTCTGATCACGTCAAGAGCCAGCGTTCGCCCAGCAATGACGCACTTGTAGGATGTTTGAAGGACGTACTCAAATTCCCCGGACTGGCCCCCGTTTACCTCATCGTGGACGCTTTGGATGAATGTCCAGAGTCATCGACCGTCCGATCTCCCCGTGCCAAAGTCCTAAGATTTATCGAGGAACTTGTCAAATCACAAATTCCAAATCTCCGCATATGCGTCACTAGTCGACCGGAGATTGATATCAAGGATGTCCTCGATCCTTTGATTTTCGGCTCTGTGTCCCTACACGATGAGGGAGGACAAAAGAAGGACATCGAGGACTACATCAAGTCAGTCGTTAATACGCATCGAAAATACAAACGGTGGAAAGCAAAGCATAAACAACTGGTAATCGACGTCCTCACAGAAAAGGCCAACGGAATTGTAAGGATGTCAGTCTGGCTGCGCTCGCACCAGCTGCTCCAGTACCGATAAATCACACAATCTGAGCCGTCCGGGGAATCTTAGTCTCGATTCTCCCATCAACGCATCGTGACAATCCATCGCCTAGAACCGCCTGACAGGACATAGTCGGCCGAGCAAGATTTGTAGCTTTCTTATTCCGAAATGTCCGAATTGATTTGCTTCCGTTCTCATAGCTTATAATCTATTCATCTCTCTTTTTACTGGACCACGTCGCTCGTTTTCAACCCTTCCTAACTTCTTTAGTATCTCTACTTGTTCTCCGTTTGGCCTAGCTTTCTTTCCGAGCCTCGACCTTTATTTTGCAGTGCGCGCGCCCCGTATTTCTATAGATTTTTAGTCACTTTTCGAGTTTCAGGCATCTTGACAGGTCAGGTGACTTGGTTACGGTCGAGCTGTCGCGTTTTGACACACCTTGCCACTCTTTTCTCAGAGTCTCCTGCACTCTTTTCCTCTCACTTGATCGACCCCCAACAAATTCGTAGATCTTGTAGCTACCAAGGACCTGTATATAAAGTACGCTATCCAACTCCTAGAATGCCAGAGCCCCTCTGGTTCCATTTCCCCCCATTTTCCGCCTGTGTGATCTTTTTCTCTTCTTTCCCTTTTCGTCTGATCATTTGCACTTCGACTCCGACATACCAAACGCCAGATCGAGCCAACGAGCCACTGTGCGTACTTGTCCTGTCAAGTGCTAATCTACTTTTTCTCTAGATCTTATCTCCCTCCGCTCGAACTCACCTGCGCGTTCCTACCGCGCTACAGAATGTAAGGCGTCAGTACTAATTGTATGATTGAGTCTCGCTCATTTTTGTGATGTAGGTTCAGATGGGTGGACTGCCAGGTAGACCACATTTGTGGCTGCCATCCAGCAGACCTTGAGAATGCACTAGCCGAGTTACCAAAGACGCTGGACGAGACATATGAGCGCACCTTGCGAGGAATTCAGGAGGAAGATAGGAAATTCGCCCATCGTGTGTTTCAGTTCATTGCAGTGGCTTCCCGCCCGCTTCGCGTCGAGGAACTCGCCGAGTTGTTTGCATTTGATTTCAAGGAACGATCAATACCGAAATTCCATGAGGATTGGCGCCTAGAGGATCCAACGGACGCCGTACTGTCTGCATGCTCCACTTTACTCTCCATTGTCGACGGTAAATATTATCGAGGAAAAGTCATAGAATTCTCACACTTTTCCGTCAAGGAATTCTTGACGTCCCCCCGCCTTGCTGAAGCAACCGACATCATTCTCCGCCGTTATCATATTTCTATGACACCGGCCCATACCCTTGCTGCACAAGCCTGCTTGAGTATCCTGATACACCTAGACATGGATGTTACCATCGACAGTCTGCAAGACTTCCCCCTCGCCGAATATGCTGCAAAGCACTGGGTTGATCATGTCCGGCTCGAGGATGTGTCGCGAAATGTGGAGGATGGGATGAAGCAACTGTTCGACCCGAGTAAACCACATCTTGCTGTGTGTGTCTGGATCTGTGACCAAGCAAATTCGACATGGGTGCGAAATAAACGAGGGAACAGGCCACTGCGGCTCCTTCAAACTCCCTTGCATTATTCCGCTTCCTGGGGCTTACATTCCCTTGTAGAATTCCTCATCACTGAGCACTTACAGGATGTGCACTCTCGAAGTTCCTCCGACATTTCGACTCCATTGCATCTTGCCTCGAGAAACGGACACGAGAAAGCTGCTGGCAAGCTCATTGAGCACGGCGCAGATGTGACAGCGCAGGACGAGTATGGGTCGACGCCATTGCATCTCGCGTCTCAAAAGGGACTCGTGGACGTCGCTCGCATACTTATTGAGGCCGGCGCGGACCTGACAGCCCAGAACAATGACGGGGAGACACCATTGCATCTCTCGTCGCAATGGGGACTCGTGGACATCGCTCGCATACTCATTGAGGCCGGCGCGGATCTGAGAGCCCAGAAGAATGACGGGGAGACACCATTGCATCTCGCGTCGCAATGGGTACGAGTGGACGTCGCTCGCATACTCATTGAGGCCAACGCGGATGTGAGAGCCCAGAACAATAACGGAGAGACACCATTGCATCTCGCGTTGCAATCGGGACGAGTGGACGCCGATTTCCTTCCCATTCCCAAACCAGCCACACTTGTCGTGGAGGCCGTCCGCATACTTATTGAGGCTGGTGCGGATGTGATAGCCCGGAGCAATGACGGGGAGACACCATTGCATCTCGCATCGCAATGGGGACACGTGGACGTTACTCACATACTTATTAATGCCGGCGCGGATGTGACAGCCCAGAACAATGACGGGGAGACCCCATTGCATCTCGCGGTGCAATTGAGACTCGTGGACGTTGCTCGCATACTTATTGAGGCCGGCGCGGATGTGGCAGCCCAGAGCAATGACGGGGAGACACCATTGCATCACGCGTTGCAATGGGGACGAGTGGACGTCGCTCGCATACTTATTGAGGCCGGCGCGGACGTTACAGCCCAGAAGAATGACGGGAAGACACCATTGCATCTCGCGTCGCAATGGGGACAAGTAGACATCGCTCGCATACTTATTAAGGCCGGCGTGGACGTGACAGCCCAGAACGATTACGGGGAAACACCATTGCATCTCGCGTCACAATGGGGACGAGTGGACGTCGTTCGCATACTTATTGAGGTCTGCGCGGATGTGACAGCCCAGAACAACGACGGGGAGACACCATTACATCTCGCGTTGGAATGGAGATACGTGGACGCCGCTTGGATACTTATTGAGGCCGGCGCGGATGTGACAGCCCAGAGGAATGACGGGGAGACACCATTGCATCTCGCATCGCAATGGGAACGAGTGGACATCGCTCGCATACTTATTGAGACCGGCGCGGATGTGACAGCCCAGAAGAATGACGGGGAGACACCATTGCATATCGCGTCGCAATGTGGACGAGTGAACGTCGCTCGCATACTTATCGAGGCCGGCGCAGATGTGACAACCCAGAACAATGATGGGGAGACACCATTACATCACGTGTCAACTCTATCTAAATGGGCCTCGATTTCACCACCCAAATATGCAGAAATCGCTCGTATACTTCTCGAACATGGCGCAGATGTCAATGCCCAGGACAAGAACGGATGGACTCCCTTTCGTCTCGCATCGCAAGGTGGGCTTGCGGGAGTTATACAAATCCTTGTCCAGCATGGCGCTGATTCCGGTTTCACGGCAACATAAATTAAATTCCATTCTGGGGGTATGTACGAGTACAGGTGGAATTGCCGATACAGTCTTATTGTTTTATGTACTGTAGTTACGGTCAGACCATAGATTCGTGGAATTGCATTTTGCACCTGATGAAGTTTGATAACATCTACCCTCAGGAAGAGCGGTAGTGGCGTGAGTGCAGAGTGCAGGTTTGACTCTCGTAAAGTAAATAGATCGACGGGACCAACGGCCCGGCTTTGAGCCTACCGTAAGTACTTTAATTTGAGGCTTGTCTCCAGTCGGAACTATTCCCTATGAGCGAGAATACACACTATTGCTACGTCTTGACGCCAACAAATAACAATCCCACCCTTGCCCATACAACCGCTTCCTCGAGCGCTCGCTCGTCAGCGGTGCTCCACCGCAACGGTACGCTAACATCCGTTCCCGTAGCACCGGTGTTAGTTGCAGTGCTATTCACCTCATTCTGGTTCTGATTCTGGCTCGCATGGTACTGTGCGTGCCGAGCAGCGAGGCAGACATACCGCGCGGATCGCCAGGTCCGGAGAAAAAACAGAAAGGCGGTGTCGTGGAGGGAGCGCAGCATGTAGCGTCGCAAGTCGCGCATTGAGGTTTGTCACCGCTGAGAAAAGCACGTTATTGTTCTGGTTCTGATCGGTGACGCAACCGTCAGAGGCGATGATGGGGAATCAGCAACAGCAGAGACATGGTTTGCTTTCTCAGATAGGATAACGTTGTTTCGAGAGGTTTCTGGGTTCTCTGAACCGACACCGTCTGTACCTGCTCTCGGCGTGACCCCTGGGAGGTGTAAGGAACGAGATCGAGTAAGCCCCTGGGAAACAGTGACAGAGAGGAGAAAAGAGAGAAAAATCTTGTCACCCCTTCATTCCCCGCCACCAACACTGAGTACTGAGCTTCCATGACCTCTGACACAACACATAAAATGGCGTGGACGATCTTGCTAGGCCACTCGCTGGAATCGGATTTACGCGCCCTGCAACTCTCGCATTCCCTGTGAATCGACACCGCCGTGATCTTCCATCACTCACGCAGACGCCTACTAAAGCCGGGTCTAGCCTGGCTCCCGCGCAAGTGGCTCGGTCGCACCATACAGGATCGTGGGCCCAGTGGACATGATCCTGAAGAGGATGCGATGGCTTTTGTGGATCTACTCAAAGCAAAGATTAAAAATGGTGCGTACCCCTCCCCGCAGAGCGAGAGAGCTGGTTGATAGTTCGCCATTTAGGACCGGGTTACGGCGAGTTCAGAACCGATTACGAACCGGTCCTCGGGCGAATCACGCGTTCGCAATCACATAATCATTCCGGTGGCGGCATACGCACCACGATCGTTGACCATGGAAATCCTGGCGCCTGGCATGGAACCTCGGCGTCAGCACCAGCCACGACGGTAGCACGTACAAGTGACGCGGAGGTGCTTGAAGGGGATCTGGACTCTGTGGACTCGCGCGAATTTGTCTTGCCCGGTTGATGGCGCTGGCCGACACATTGGGTTGCACGTGGGGCGATATCAGCGCTTGGAGATGTGTTTGTACGTCGGCAAGCGTCGTGGTCATAGGTTCAAGGGCTTGAGCCGTTATACCGGAAAAGCTGAGATAATCTGTGATTGGACTCGGTGGTTTGACGAGTTGATCATACGACCTTGCTTGTCGCAAACTCGAGTCAGCGCCTTGCCGTCCTTGGTGAGGCACTGATACAGTATTTGTCTTTGTCAGCACACGATAACCGAGTACGCAATCTGGGGCAGGCACCATCTCGCAATCAATCGCGTAGACCGATTGAGTTACAGGCTTCGCATCTGCATCCAAATCGGCCTCAGGCGTCTATGTCCATCCATCCGGCCTTTTAAACACGTCCGCGAGATACGAAGGAACGGGGTAGTCGTTCTCAATCATCTGCTCTGTTGAGAGTAGATACTGAGTAGGGGTCCTTTTTTGCTGGGGGCTCGGCTGTCCATTTTAGTGGGAGACATGAGCTGGGGTGACGAAGTTGAAGAGAGGTACAGACCGGCGACCCGTTCTCGCAATCGCCTTTTCTTCTCTTCGCCACTGACAGGGGCCTGAAAGAACGTGTTGAGAACAGAGTGCATGCGGTTCGCGTCACCTGAGGCACGAGTTGGACATGCATGGGAGAAGGTGCGTGTGATGAAGGGGATGCCACCATAGAGGACCGCAGCCTCCTCTGAGCGAGGGTCGATAGAGAGAAAGGAAGGTCGGGAGGGGAAGATGGAACGGGCACTGGTGGGGTTGATGGAAGGGGAATCGCGATGGGGAGGTTGGGGTTCTCGGTGGTGGGAAGGAGAGCGAGCGAAAGCACTGTAGATGTATGCCTTGGAACGAGGAGGACAATTAATTTTTGGATGCTGTGAGTGTTCTGAGAACATGAGAGCATCAATGACGTGAGCGAAGCGAGGAATACTGACTGTACTCTAATAAAGCTTGGTGGTGGAGCATCTGCTATGATGTGAAGGACAAGATCGCAGGTATCCTGCCAGTGGTCGCAATGGTAAGCGCAGACACAGAATAAAGTGAGAAGATAATACGTTGACGCCAACAGGGTCTCTGCGCTTAGTTATCTCTGCAGTAGAATACAGATATCGAGGATTGGGCTGGGATGAAGGGCGAGATTGGGCGGGCAACGATATGAAAGACACACACTGGCACGTCGAGCCTCGCGTCTGTTTTTCTTTGCTTTTTTGAT
>WNFO01002015.1_pt1 | contig 16572 bp, 18 predicted proteins | sample 5400251 | NCBI WGS metagenome assembly WNFO01 (sample SAMN13153354, study PRJNA577476) | soil metagenome | isolation source: 100 cm saprolite under Madrone tree | place: USA:California | collected 2016-06-14 | reverse complement strand
CGTGGCGGCGTCCGAATTGAGAACGCGCGGTTCGTTGCCGAGTTCATTCGCGGTGTCCAACGATTTTCCTGCCCGAACGCTCCATTTTGAGCCTGCCCTACGCGCCAATGCTTTATTTCTTCACAAAGAAATACAGCCCGGCGCGCCTTGAACTCTTTTTGCTACTGCCCGATAAGAGATGCGTGATTGCGAACAGCGAGAAAGCTTCTGCGCGATCGTCTTTCGCAAAACGCAGTTGGCCCGCAGATCTAGTTTGTATTTTTCTTCTGATTTCGGTTTGTCTCGCAATCGGCTTGCCGCGGTACCGTGGCGGGATCGATTGGGCGGACGAAGGTTTCCTTGCCTACGGAGCGGTGCGCGTGATGGAAGGCCAGGTGCCGAATCGCGATTTCGTGAGCTTGCAACCGCCGTTGTCTTTTTACACCGTAGCCGCCGCATTTAAACTGTTCGGAACTTCGTTGGCCTCATTACGACTTCTGGGCCTATCGATCTACGTTTTAATCCCGTTGCTGATTTATGCGATCGCACGGAACTTCATGAACGCGGCATTTTCGGCCGTGGCAGCATTGCCCGCGACGATATTCGGAATTCCCTATTTTGGTTTTGTGCCGTTTGCGGTGTGGCAGGGAATCGTCGTCACGCTTGCCGCGGTCACTCTTTACATTCAGGCGCTAGCAACGAAGCGTTATTGGCTCGCATTCTCAGCTGGAGTTCTCACAACTTTCTCTGTCTTTTTGCGGCACGACCAAGCGGCGTACGCGGTTGTTTCAATCCTAATTTTGCTGATTGGGTTGTGCTGCGCCAAAGATGCCCCAACTTCGACGGCAGAATTGAAGCGGGTTTTTGCTTTGTGGTTAATCAGCGGCGCAACAGTCGCATTCGGTTTCGCAGTTTTTTGGTGGAGGGAGGGCGCGCTTCCGGAAATGTTTAAGCAGCTAATCATTTTGCCGCTCACCGTTTACGGAAAAACGAGTTCGCTGCCGTTCCCGCGCTTCAACTCCCAGTCTCCGCTCTCGCAAAATGCGGTCACACTTCTTTACTACGCGCCGCCAATTGTTGAAATTCTCGCTGTAATTTGGATCGTGCGACAGATCGCGCGACGGCGTTTTTATCGGAGAGAAGCTTTTCTGACGTTTTTGACAGCGTGGTCGGCGCTTTTCTTTTGCCAGGTGTTGACGCGATCGGACTTCGGCCATTTACTCCTCACGCTGCCGCCGTTTTTCATTCTCACAGCGTACGGTATCTCGATCTTGCTTGCGCAATTTCGCCGCGTGATTGCCAAGATTTCGATCTCTATCCTGACGGCAGCAGCAGCGATTTGTTTTCTTTGCCTAACGAGTGCGGTGGCTTTGCCGGATTTAAGAAAATTCAATGAGGTCCTGGAATTGGATCGTGGCGGCGTGCGAATCGACAACGGGCGGTTTGTCAGCGATTTCGTTCGTCGTGTGCAGCAATATGTCCCGCCGGACCGCTCGATTTTATGTCTGCCGTACCTGCCAATGTTTTATTTTTTGTGCGAACGGCGAAACCCAACGCGATGGAATTATTTGTGGCCGGGCGATCAGACCCTTCAAGACCACCAGAATTTGGTCGACCAAGCGAAGAACGATCCACCTGCGGTCATCTTCATCACTGCCGGGGATAAGATGGTTTCAATCCCACCTGCGATCCTCGCTTATGTGCATCGCGAATATCGCCACGCCGGAGACATGGGCTACGTGGCGGTGTACCTTCCACGATCGGCTACACCTTGACCGCTGTAGCAACTTTTTTCGACTTCTTCGCGTTCGGCGTGCGCTCGGCGAATTCGAAACCGACTTTGCCGTTCTCCAATTTCAGATGCGCAGAAAATGGGCGTCCTTTTTTCGAGATGAACTTCGGCAGGAGATCGGTCTTGCCGGCGGTGATAAGTTTTTGCACCTGCTCTTTGGGAATTTCGCGGTGCAGAATCATCTTGCTTATTCGAAAACTGCATGTCTTCGCCGAGCCGATCGCGTTTTCGCACGCGTAGGCCCGCTCGAGAACATAAACCTGCCCTTTTTGGCACACCGGACACAAGCCGAGCGCTTCGTGCCGCGCAGTGTCGATCTTTTGCTCGGCATCGATTCCCTTCTCGCCAAAATCAAATTCCTGTTTGAAATCGCCGTTCAACTTCACGGCGGCGCTGAATTTGCGACCAACCTTGCTGCGAAATCCTTCCAGCGGACCGACGCGACGCTCGGTCAAAAGTTTTTCCACCTCGGCAGCCTCGAACAAGCGGCTCGCCATCGTTTTCCAAATGATCAAGCCGCAAGATCGACATTTGAACGTGCGGTAATCCTCATCGAATGGACCACCGCCGCATTTCGGACATTTCACCTCCAGCGTCTCGAAATCGCCGCTGACGGTGTCGCCTTCGAAGTTTTTCGCTTTCTCGACAATCTCGCGCGTGAACTCTCTGATCTGCGCCATGAATTCCTTGCGCTTCATGTCACCTTTGGCCATGCGCTTGAGTTTATATTCCCATTCGCCGGTCATTTCGGGCGAGCATAGCTCGGTGATGCCGATGCCGCGGAGAAGCGTGATCAGCGCCATCCCTTTCGCGGTGGCGATCAGATCGCGTCCTTGCCGCGTGACGTAGCCATCGTGAATGAGGCCCTCGATAATGGCCGAGCGCGTCGCCGGAGTGCCGAGCCCTTTCGCGCGCATCGCCTCGCGCAGCTCTTCGTCTTCCACCAGTTTGCCCGCGCCTTCCATCGCCGAAAGGAGCGTGGCTTCATTAAAACGCGCCGGTGGTTTTGTTTCGTTTTGCGTCACATCGGCATCCCGGACTTTCGCTGATTCGTTAGGCAAAATCGCGACCAAAGATTCGCCGCCTTCATCGTCCGCGATCGCCGCCTCCCGTCCGTAAACCGCGAGCCAACCGGGATCCGTGATGATTTTCCCCTCGGTCTTAAACGCGTCTTTCTCGACGCGCGTGATCCGCGTCGTGACCTCGAATTGGGCCGGTGGAAAAAAGACGCTGATGAAGCGCCGCACAATCATGTCGTAGATTTTGCGCTGCACGTCATCCAGTCCGTGCGGCGTTTGACCGCTTGGAACGATGGCGAAGTGGTCGGAAATTTTCGCGTTGTTGAAGATGCGCTTTGACGGTTTGACCCAATTATTTCCCAACGCTTTGCGCGCGTGTTGATTGTCGATCTTTCCCAATGTCGCTCTTACCGTCGGGATGTAATCCTCCGGCAGATAGCGCGAATCGGTGCGCGGATAAGTGATCACTTTGAAGCGCTCGTAGAGTTGCTGGGCAATTTGCAGTGTGCGCTTCGCGCTGAAGCCGCGCGCGTTCGCCTCGCGCTGCAAACTCGTCAGATCGTAAAGCAACGGCGGCGCTTGCGTGGTCGGCTTGCGCTCCTCGGTCGCAACGCCCGTCTTTCCCAAACAACGATCTTTAATCTTGTCGGCTGTCGCTTTGTCCCAAATCCGCTCCGCCCGCGCATCTTCGTCGCCGTCTTTCGCAAAATCTTCCCGGAACCAGCGACCGCGATATGTTCCAGCCTTTACTTCAAAATCGGCGAAGACCTCGAAGTAAGTGCGCGGCTTAAAGTGATGAATTTTGTCTTCACGTTCGGCCAAGATTGCCAGCGTCGGTGTTTGCACACGGCCAACCGGCGTCAGTTGGAACCCGCCAGTCTTGTTGTTAAACGCGGTCATCGCGCGCGTCCCATTGATCCCGACCAGCCAGTCGCTTTCGGATCGACAGACTGCGGCTTTCGCGAGCGGAATCATTTCCTCGTTCGAGCGCAAATGTTCGAACGCCGCGCGAATCGATTCTGCGGTCATCGATTGCAACCAGAGCCGGCGCACCGGTTTTTTGCTGCCGATTAGTTTGACGAGATAACGGAATATGAGCTCACCCTCGCGACCGGCGTCGCAGGCGTTGATCAGCTCGGTCACGTCTTTGCGTTGAATGAGGCGCTTGAGAAGGTTGAAGCGCGCCTGGGTTTTCTCGATCGCTTTCAGCCCAAACTCGTCCGGAATAATCGGCAGATTCGCGAAACTCCACTTGCCACGCTTCACATCGAGCTCGCTCGGCAAACAGAGCTCGACTAGGTGACCGAGCGCGGACGAAATGATGTAACGCTCATTTTCGAAATGCTCGTCCGCTTTCTTAAAACCGCCGAGCGCGCGAGCGAGATCGTTCGCGACGCTGGGCTTTTCCGCGATGATGAGCGATTTGGACATGTAAACCGGAGGTCAGACCTAAAGCAGCAAGGCGCTAAGAAGCAAGTGGAATGCGAGAAGTGACCTATTGGCACAAAAGACCGCGCTCGCCTTAGCGCGAATAGCCGATTCGCAACTCAGCAGCGACCTGCTGTAAGGGAGGACTTAGCCCAATTTCACGAAGTATTTTCCGGGCAACTGCTTAACCAGCCGTTTGAGCTCAAGGCGGAGGAGAGCGGAAGAGACGGTCGCGCTTGGGAGCTGGCATTTTCGGCCAATGTCATCAATCGCCGTTTCGGTCGATTCGATCGCATCATAGACGCGGCGTTCCTCATCCGAAAGCGCCGGCAGCGTTCGCGCGGCCGCTTCGGGCGACGGTTTTGTTTCGGGCAAAAGAATCTGCAAATCATCCAAAATGTCGCTCGCGTCCATGACCAGCTTGGCACCTTGCTGGATGAGGCGGTTTGATCCAAATGCGCTCGGCGCGTTGATGTGGCCCGGCACCGCGTAAACCGATCGGCCCTGTTCGAGTGCTTGTGACGCTGTGATGAGCGCGCCGCTGTTCAGCCCAGCTTCCACCACGAGAACGCCGTGGCTCCAACCAGCAATGATTCGATTGCGCATCGGGAAAGTTTGACGATCTGGTTCTATCTCCATGGAAAATTCGGAAACGATCGCCCCATTTCCGTCGCGAATTTTTTCCGCGAGCCCACGGTTCTCCGGTGGATACAACTTCGACAATCCAGAGCCGATCACCGCAATGGTGCGTCCTTTCGCCGCGAGCGCACCTTGATGCGCAGCGGTGTCGATTCCGCGCGCGAGACCGCTGATTACGGTCAAGCCCGCGTAGGCAAGTTGATACGCCAGTTTCTTGGCCGACTCCGTGCCGTAATGCGTCGTGCGCCGCGCGCCGATAATGCCAATGGCGTGATGATCGCGCTCCTGCAATTCACCCCAAACATAAAGCACAATCGGCGGCGCGTGAATCTCGCGCAGCGGTTTCGGATACGAGGGCGACTCTTGCGTGATCACCGTCGCGCCGAATTCGCGGATGCGATCGAGCTCGGCCGCAAGATTGACAATCGATTCCCAGTTTGCGATTTGATCTGCAACTTCGTTTCCGATTCCTTCCGCTGCTCGAAGCTCGCTGCGCTTCGCGGCCAGAACTCGCTGGGGTTCTGCGAAAACTTCCAGCAGTTTTCGCAGCCGCACCGGCCCCACGGTCGGCAGCATGTTCAGCGCGATGCAGGCTTCAGTGGAGTTCATTGGCTAACGTTGAATCAAATTAAGCTTCGGTAGGAGCGATGTTCGGCGGAGCCGGCGAAAATTCATCGGCTCGACGGAGCCTCGCCCTACCATTTCCGCAAACGCCCAAGATCGAGAAGTGCCGCGGCTCGACCGCGCGGCAGATCGATTACGAACTCAGAACGGAATTTCGTCCTCGTCCGGCTCGGAAGGTGCGGCGGATTTCGGCGGAGCTGCGGTTGGTTTGCCGCTGGAGCGCGATTGCCGATCTTCATCGGTCGTCTCCGTGGGACCGCTCGCCCCGGTGCCACTCGGTCTGCTGCCGAGCAATTGCATCGTTTCGCCAACGACGCGAAGCCTGGTTCGTTTCTGCCCAGTTTGCTTGTCGTCCCAGGTGTCCATTTGCAGACGGCCTTCGATGAAAATGGGGCGGCCCTTTTTCAAATATTCGCCCGCGATCTCGGCCAGCCGCGCCCAAAGGACAACATCGACATAAGTGACTTCTTCACGTTTTTCGCCGCCCTCGGTCGTGTAAACGCGATTGACCGCAATGCCAAGGTCGCAGACTGCGCTTCCCTTGGGCGTGTAGCGCACCTCCGGGTCGCGGGTGAGATTTCCAAGCAGGATAACTTTGTTGAAACTGGCCATGCCCCGGTTATAGCGAAGTTATTTCGCGCGCGCCAACTTTTTCGGCGCTTTCTCTTTCTTTTCGCGCAGGCGCTGGTAGTGCTGGCGATAAACTTCCGGATCGAGCTCAAATTTCGAGCGTAACTTCGTGATGAGTTGCGGATCGGCGTGAAATACAAAGTTCACGTAAAATCCGGAGTCGAGCGGCCCGGCTACATAGGAAAAGGGACGTTTCTCCATTTTTTGCACCTGCTCGATTTCGGCGCCTTCCTTTTGAAATTCAGATTCAAGCCGATCGACAATTTCTTTGACGTTGTCTTCCCGGCCCTGTGTATTGAGCACGAGTAAGGCTTCGTAACGATTTTTCATGATTCTTCTGCTTGGTTGAAATTGTTCATCGCGGAAACAAGCCCTTTGTCAATCGCCCATTTCACCGCGTCGGTCGCGCGATCGATTGTCGATGCAACAAGCGCTTTCTCTTCGTCAAAAAATCGACTTAGCACGTAATCGACCGGGTCATCACGCGGCGCCGCGCCGATGCCGATGCGCAGTCGCGGGATCTCCTCGGTGCCGAATCGCGCGAGGATCGATTCGAGGCCGTTGTGGCCACCGGCCCCCCCGCGTGCTCGCAACCGGAGACGGCCGAGCGGTAGCGCGAGATCATCGAGCACAATCAAAATTTCCGGCGGCTCGATTTTGTAGAACTGCCCGATCGCACCAAGCGGTTCGCCGCTGCGGTTCATGTAAGTCATCGGCTTTACCAGGATCGCCTCTCCGCATTTGGCTGAGATCGCGCCCCATTTGCTGAACCTTTCCCATGTCGATCCAAACTGCGCCGCCAGACGATCGACGACGAGGAAACCGACGTTATGCCGCGTCTGTTCGTACTCGCGGCCAGGATTTCCGAGACCGGCAACCAGACGAATTTGTGGAGTTTTTTCTTCCAAACTCGATCAATCGAAAATCCAAAAACCAACAACCTGTCCTGAGCGAAGCCAAAGGGATCCAAAATCGATTACTTCTTCGGCTCTTTTTCTCTTGGAGTGGCTTTTTCTTTTGGCGCAGTTTCCTTCGCAGCCGGCGCGGCAGTCTCGCCTTCTTCTTTCTTCTCCTTAATCACTTCTGGCCCAGCCGCAGCGGCTTCGGCCTCAGCGACGACAGGTTCCTCTTCAACTACGGGAGCGAGAACAGAAAATGCCGTCAAATCGGGTAGCACTTTCGACGTGACTCCCGGTGGTAATTGAATCTGACGCACGTGAATGGAGTCGCCGATATTCAACCCCGAGACATCGACGGTTATCCGGTCGGGCAAGTCGCGCGGGAAACATTCAATCGCGAGCGAACGCAAACTCTGTTCGAGCAAGCCGCCAAAGTTTTTGACGCCATTGGCGATGCCGAGCGCCTCCAACGGCACATCGGCTTCAATGGTTTCATCCATCGACACGGCATGGAAATCGATATGCAAAACGTCGCTCCCCACCGGCGAGTGCTGAATTTCCTTCACCAGCGCGAGGCGATTCGATTTTTCGCCGTCGATCTCGAGCTCGACGAGAATGTTTTCGCCGGAAGCGTGGCTCAACATCGCATGGATGTCGCGCGCCGAGAGCTGCAACGGCTGCGGTTTATCCTTGGCGCCGTAAATAATCGCGGGAACGGCGCCGCGCGCTTTCAATTTGCGTGCCGCCGACCGGCCCGTGGCCGTCCGCCGCCCAGCTTTGAGTTTAACTTGTTTTGCCATTTTCTTTCGTGCCGTTTTCGATCTTAAACAGCGACGAAACGGACTCATCATTGTGAATCCGTTTCATCCCTTCGCCCAGAAGCTCGGAGACGCAGAGCACGGTGGTCTTAAATCCATCCACTGCCCGCACCGGAGTGCTGTTAGTCGTAACTAATTCCTCGATTTTCGATTTTTTCAACCGAGGAATCGCAACATCGACCAGGACCGCGTGGGAAACGCTGGCGTAAATTTCCAGTGCCCCGCGTTCCCTCACAAGCTCCGCTGCGGAAGTTAGCGTCCCAGCCGTTTCGGTCAGATCGTCAACCAGGAGCACATCGCGATCTTCCACTTCACCGATCAGGTAAAGCGCCTCGGTCTCGGTGGCGCTGCGGCGTTCCTTTGCCACGATCGCCAAGTTTGCCCCGAGGGCGTGCGCATAGGCCGAGGCCATTTTCAGTCCGCCGACATCTGGAGAAACCACCACCGTCTTTCGCGTGAGCCGCTGCCGGAGATACTTGATCAACACCGGCAGCGAGTAAAGGTGATCGACCGGGATATCGAAAAAGCCCTGCACTTGTTGGGCGTGCAGATCCATGGTCAGAACACGATCCACACCGGAGGCGAGAAGAAGATTCGCGACGAGCTTCGCCGTAATTGGAACGCGCGGCTGATCCTTACGATCCTGGCGCGCGTAGCCAAAGAAGGGAATGACCGCCGTGATCCGATCGGCGCTGGCGCGCCGCGCGGCGTCAACCATGATGAGCAGCTCCATCAAGTGCTGATTGGTCGGTGGGCAGGTCGGTTGAATGATGAAAACATCGTGGCCCCGAATGTTTTCCTCGATTCGGACGTAGGTCTCGCCATCGGGAAAGGAACTGATGGTGGCCTGCCCGAGCGGCACACCGATGTATCTGCAAATGCGCAGCGCCAGCTCGCGGTTGGCTGAGCCGCTAAAAACCTTCATCTCGGGTTGACGCGCAAACATTGAAGCGGGTTAACTTAGGCGCGCACGAATGACATTGGCAATCTTCAAAACTTGCTAACTGGCATTTCTTCCACGATTAATTTTTGCTCATCTTTCGCGCATGAACAACGCTGACGCCATCCGAGTGGAACGGCCCGTGACCAAATCGAAGGTTTTCGCGCACACGCGCTGGGATGCGGTTCCGGCACTGGCGAGTCTATTCCATCTCGCTTACTTTTTTGCGCTCTTCTTCCTTTACCCGCACACGCCGCTATGGGCGATGCTCATTCTTGGCTTCATCTACTCGCTGATGGTGAACGCGAACATCAACGGCATCGGACACAACTTCATCCACAATCCATTCTTCCGGTCGCCGCTCCTCAATCGGCTTTTTGGAATCATGCAGTCGGTCGCCTGTTGTTTTTCGCAGACCTACTACGACGCCGTCCACATGCAGCATCACAAAGGGAACGCCGATCGGCCCGATGAGAACGGCGAGACCGTCGATTGGATTTCGATTTATAAGCACGGCCATGACGGCGAAGCCGAAAATCCGTGGGGCTACGTGTTTCTCAGTTTCTTCCGCGATGATGTTGGAGCGATTCGGAAGGAATTGCGCAAGCGCGGTCGTCGCGAGCTGATTTGGGGAAATGTCGAGCTGGCGGCGTTTGCCACCGTCCTCTTCGTCATGTTCCTATTCAATTGGCGCTACATCATCTTTTATTTCCTGCCGTTTTTTTATCTCGGTCACTGTTTTAGCTATCTCAACGGTTACTTCCGGCATTACGGCGCTAATCCTGATAAACCGATCGCATGGGGCGTGAGCAGCTACGGCAAAATTTACAATTGGCTTTTCTTCTTCAATGGCTACCACTCCGAACATCATTTTCGGCCAAAGGTGCACTGGACGAAAATGGAAGCGTTCCGCCGGCAAATCGCCGAATTGCAGAAGCAAGAAGGCGTGCGCGTAATCAAGCGCGCGCACATGCTCGGCTTTCTCGATCCTGATTTGCCGAAGCGCGGAAAACCGGTCGGCGAAGCAACTGAGGCAATTTCTTAGAAACTGGAGGGGCCCGCACTGTCATGTTCCATTATTTCGGGACGCGACGGCGAGCGTCCCTTCACGCCAATTATTTCACGAAGCTAGCCCGCAATTTTTCTTTCTTCGCTCCGCAATCTTCCCGCAGACGCGCGATTTCAGAGGTGAGTTGCTTCTCCAGTTTCTCCACGTCCTCAAGATTTCCCGCCGTTTGCGCTTTGCGAATCTGGTCGCGCAAGACCAATTCCCTCTCCGCAATCTTCGCCCTGTAAGTTGAGTCAATATCCGCGAGCTGCTTTTTTTGGTCCTCATTTAGCGCGACACTTGGCTGAGTTTTCTCCAGCCGCTCCATTGCTAGTTCGTAAGCGGATTTCATTGTCGATCTTGTTCTTCTCGATCTTAGCCCGCCTGTCCGCCGGAGCAAGGCGAAGGCGGATTGCGTTTGCGAAATCAATTCCTAAGTTAGTGTGTGATGTCTTCCGAAATTCGCCTCCTCAGCATCGATTTCGACGGGACGCTTGTCTCGCGCGTGAACGAGCCGGTACTCGACGATCACTGCATGAAATTGATTCGCGATCTACAAAAAGATGGCGTGCTCTTTGCCATCAATACCGGCCGTTCGGTCGATCTGCTCGAATCCGGCCTCGCCGACTTCTCATTTCCGATGCGGCCAAACTTCATCCTGACGAGCGAGCGTGATGTTTTTCGTCCGGGGCAAAACGGAGAACCGTGGGAAGCCTTCGGCGACTGGAATCAACGCTGCGCGCGCGAACACGCCGAGCTTTTCACTTCGGCCTCGTCCGTGATCGCGGAGGTGATCGATTTCGTGGATCAAAAAACGGAAGCGCGCGTGATTTACGAGCCAGACGGTCCGGCTGGCGTTGTTGCCTCGAGCGATGAAGAAATGGACCGCGTGACGAGATTCATCGACGAAACGCGGACCAAACAACCGAAATTCAATTACCAACGCAACACTGTTTACCTTCGTTTTTGTCACGCCGATTATCACAAGGGCGCAGCGCTCGGCGAGCTCTCGCGTTTGATCGACATCCCACGCGAAAACATTTTCGCCGCGGGCGATCATCACAACGATATCTCGATGCTGAACGGCCATTACGCACAATTTCCCGCTTGCCCTGCAAACGCGATTCCCGAAGTAAAAAACGCCGTGCGCGCCGCAGGTGGTTACGTCGCGCAAACCAATCATGGCACCGGCGTCTATGAGGCGTTACGCCATTTCACAAAATCTTAACCGCGGACAACGCGGACGTCGGAACTCTGATACGTTAAATCCGCGTAATCCGCGGTTCAGCTCTGGCTGCAACAGCATTTCATGAGCGTCGCATTAATTCGTCCGGCGGTCATAGACCATAGACCGCCGCTGGTATCTTGGCTTTACAGCCTTTGTGCTGTAAACCAAAGCGGCTACAGAATCCGTTTCCACGCTTCAACGTCCGCGACAGCGAGCGCCAGCGGCGCGTCGGCTTCGATTTTTCCGGCGAACTGGTTCGTCATGTAAGTCAAAAGGAGAACCCAAAACGAAAGTGCGAATCCGAAGAGCGGAAACTGCAACGCGAGCGGCAACGAATAAATGATCGCCATCAGCGGAATCCAAACCGCCCATGTGGCCAGCAGCGTCGGAATGATTTTGTCCCGGTAGTGTCTCCACGTGACCAACTCGCGCACGGGATGCATTGAGACGCCGCTATTTTTCCACTCGTAGGTGAGGACGCCGAACGGTACCGCGAAAAATGGGTTGTAGCCGAACTGATCGATACAAATCTTCGCGGCCACAACCGGCAGCGTCACGACATCGCCCAGCAATGCCGCTTGGCCGCGGTACAAAAGATCGACCAGTGATCCGTCGAATCCCCAGACCGGAATCGTAAAGAGCAAGTTACGGACGTTTCGACGACTCGGTCGGCCGTGCTGAAAAAACAAAATGAGAAATAATTCCGGAATGATCGCGCCGGCAGTGATCGATGCCACAAGCACCAGCGGCAAGCCGTGCGTGCGCTTGAACTCTGCAAACTTGTTTAGCGCGTTCGCAATCGACGAGTTTGTGTAGTAAGCGATCAGCAACCCGAACGTGATCGCTTGAATGACCAGCGCCGGAATCGCATTCGCGCGCGCCGCTTCCCAGCCGATCATCAGTGGCGTGCGCGATTTCCTCGCAGTCATCTCTGGATTTCAGTGTAACGTGAGACTAGCATGCGTGCGCCGCGCTCGGCGCGACAAGCGTCCTACAGAACCTACCAGCGAACGCTCGCGTTCGGTCCGGTCGCCCCGGGGGTGAGGCCCCCGTCGTCGGACACTTTTTCCCCGGGAACAGCGCCAGCGCCCTGCGAGCTGGCATCAGGCTGTTGAGTCATGATCTCCTGCCGCGGCGACGACGCGCAGCCGGTGAAGAGAAATATGAACACCACGAAAAGCACTGATTGTCCGGCCAGTTTTTTCATCATGCAGACGAACCTTCTCGTGCTCGCGGAGTCGGGCAAGCTGAAAAGTAGTGCGAGCCTCCGGCTTGCGGCGAGCCCCGCATTCGTAAGCGAGAGGCATGCGCTACTCTTTGCCGGGTCGTGACACTGCCGTAAATTGCTTTGTGACCAGTGAGGCGAAGATCGACATCAAGTCTCTGCAGCTTGACGAGCTGCAAGAGAAACTACGCGAACTGGGCGAGCCATCGTATCGCGCCGGGCAGATCGCGGACTGGCTTTACAAAAAGCGCGTCGATGCAATTGAGCAGATGACCGACTTGCCGCGCGATCTTCGGGCGCGGCTCGAAGAATCGTTTCGTTGCGAACATTTAGAAGTCGTTCGCGTGCTCGGTGCGCGCGACACGACGAGAAAATTTCTTTTTTGTTTAAACGACGGAAATTTGATCGAGTCCGTTTTGATTCCGGCATCGCCGGCGCTTTACGGAGAAAAATCAGACCGCCGGACAATTTGTATCTCGACCCAGGTCGGTTGCGCTTACGGCTGCAAATTCTGCGCCAGCGGCCTGGAAGGATTTTCGCGCAACCTGCGCGCGAACGAAATTGTCGATCAAATCATCGCGGCGGAGCGCGAGTCCGGTGACAAGATCGATAATATTGTTTTCATGGGCATGGGCGAGCCGCTGGCGAATTTCGAGAACTTGATGCGCGCGATCCGGATCATCAACGCGCCGTCGGGACTCGGGATCGGCGCGCGGCGCATCACGGTTTCGACCAGTGGTCTCGCCCCACAGATTCGAAAGCTGGCCGACGAGCCATTGCAAATCCGACTCGCCGTTTCCTTGCATGGCGCAACCGATGCCGTACGCGATCAAATCATGCCGATTAATCGCAAGTACAAGATCGAGATGTTGCTTTCCGCGTGTGACTACTACGTCAGCCACAAGAAACAGCGGATCACCTTCGAATACATTCTGATCGCAGGCGTGAATGACGGTGCCGATCAGGCGCATCTTCTCGCGAAACACGCACGAAGGCTTTCGGCAAAAGTAAATCTCATTCCGTACAACACCGTGGAGGGTTTGCCGTGGTCGCGACCGTCGCGCCATCGACAGGAAAGGTTCCTGTCGATTTTACGCACGGAAAGAATTCCGGCCACCTTGCGGCGCGAGAAGGGCCACGAGATTGACGCCGCTTGCGGGCAGTTGCGATTGCAAACGAAACGCGAACTTCAGCCCCGGTAGGCCGACGCTCGAGCCTGCCCTGAGCGAAGTCGGAGGGGCGGAGCCGTGGAATTGTTTTGTCGGCTCGACAGAATCTCGCCCGACCACAATTTTTTTGCGCGGGAACAGAAGCTGGCGTCTAGTTAAATCCATGGGTGGCTTCGATCGCGAGCCCGGACGGGCCTGGGATGAATATGACTGGGAGCGTTTCCTCCAGCAGCAAGACCACAAGACGGAGAAGTACATGGACCTGCTGGAAAAATATCTGGACGATCCGCAGCGCGACGAAATTATCGCGCGCGAGATGGGCTGGTCGCAATTGCTCGACGCCAAAGACTGGAGCGCGGAAGTGGAGACGCTGTTGAACGAGGATTGGCGCTCGAACGATGAGGATGCGGCGGACGACGACGAGCAAAAGTCATCTTTGGTTGAAACTTTCGAGGACCACAATCTCTATCGCGCAGCGTTCGCGCTCACGGTTTGGATCGACCAACTTTTCGACCAAGACGCGTCGCTCCAAAACGAACCTGCCGCCGTTAAATTGGCGACCCATTCCGCTCTGGCCAGCGCGAAACTGGCGGCGGCATTGAGCGATGAAGATGTCGATGAAATCGGAATGACCATCGCTTATTTGAAGCGGGCCTTGAAAGCCATCACCGTATCGATGGACGCGGCGGCTCAGCTCTTGACCGAGAAGCTCATTACCGCGACGCAACATTGCGTGCTTCAGCAGCGGCTCTTCCAGGTTCGCGATGGTATCATCAACCTGATGGGCGAATATCGCGGCGAGTGGCGACGCCGCTTCGGCTCCGAAGGCTTTCGGAGTTGAATGAAATAGCCGCTTGTCCGTCCAATTATGCAAACGGAAGCGACTCTGGCTCAAGTCGATGTGTCGGAACTGGACTTGGTGAAACAATGTCAAGCCGGTAACACCGAGGCATTCGACCAGTTGGTAACTCGCTACCGCACACGAGTTTTCGCAATGATCTATAACATGGTCCATAACGAACAAGACGCCTGGGATTTGGCTCAGGACAGTTTTGTCAAGGCGTGGAAGTCGATCGGTCGCTTCCGCGGTCGTTCCTCTTTTTATACCTGGATTTACCGGATAGTGATGAACGTGACCATTGATTGGCTGAGGAAAAAACAAGTGAAAGGGGCCGGCGCCGAATTTAATGATGCAATTCAATTAAGGGAAATCGAGCCTGCCTCCAGGACTGTGCCGAAAGCGGACCCTTTGCCGCACGAGCGGATGGAGCGAAGCGAAATCCGCGCGCGCATCGACAATGCGATCGCACAGATCTCACCGGAACATCGCGCGGTGATCTTAATGAAGGAAATCGAAGAGATGCAATACCATGAAATTGCGGAGGCGCTCGGCTGCTCCATCGGGACGGTGATGTCGCGCCTATTTTATGCGCGCAAGAAGCTGCAAAATTTGTTGAGAGACGTTTATGAAAACATTTGAAGAAAAGTGGACGGCCTGGCTCGATGGCGAGCTGAGCGGCAAGGAGCTTGTCGAGTTCGAAGCTTCGCTGCCGGACAAGGCTGCGGCCGAGGCGGAGAAACACGGCGCCCACAAGCTCGGCGCGCTTTTGAAAGAGCAACTGGGCGCGCACGCGTTGAGCAACGAAGATTTCTTCAGCCATCAGCTCCGCGAGCGGATCGTTCGCGAGAACGGGCCGTCTCGTGAACCTTCTCTCGAAGCTTCCACCTGGTGGACAGTCCGCCGGTTGTTTTTGACCGGAGTGGCGTCGCTGGCTCTCTTTGTGATTTGCGCTGTCGTGGTGATCCGGGACAAGAACCCGGGCGAACAGTCGCAATATCTCACACAGATTCTGAACGCGCGGGTCGATCCGGCGGTCAGCCCGAATGCGACGATCTCAATGTTCGAAACAAAAGAAGACAAGGTAACAGTGCTGTGGGTCGAGGGATTGCAGTCATTACCTGCCGATTACGCAGCCAAGTGACCGTCCATGCGAAATTGTGCTCTCCTTGTCGCCGCTGTGCTGGCGTTGGTGATGAGTGTAGCCTCCGCGGCGCAAGCCACCCAGACCGTTTGGAGCGGCCTCGTTATCGCTGAAAATGTTGCTCAGCCCGCACCGATACCTCCCGAGCTAATAAGAATCGAACAGACGCTGAAAGCACTTTTCGGCTACAATCAGTTCCAGGTCATCGGGCAGTCGCGCAAGACGCTCAAGACCGGTGAGGAAGATTGGCTTGCTTCCAGCAAGTACTTTGCGCTGCATGTCGATGCACGGGGCGAGACCGAAGCGGGCTACGTTTTGAACCTGAAACTTTACAAAGAAAATGATCTCTTGCTTGAAACGGACACGAAGTTGAGCAAGCGGAGTCCGCTCGTGATCAAAGGGCCGCAGGTGGGCGGCGGGCAATTGCTGCTCGTCTTGGTGGTGCAGTAGTCGTTGCCGATCTTGCGCATATTGTAGAAGCAGGCGTGCCAGCGGCTGCCGCTACACAACCGGGTTTTGCAGATGCAAACTTCCGCTCGCGTTGTTTAGTGGCGGCGTGGGAGTTCTTCATCCTTTTTTTCTTTTCGCAATTCTTCTTACATTTGCTGCCAGCATGAAAGCAGAAAAGCCGTTCGACTTTGCCACCACGCCGGGAAAACTGCCGAAGCAGGTTGTGCCCACGGATTATGCAATCCGGATCGTTCCTAACATCGAGAAGTTAACCTTCACCGGAACGGAGACGGTAAAGTTGAGCGTTCGGGCGCCAGTTCGTGAACTCGTGCTCAACGCCCTCGAAATTGAAATGGCGAGCGCCGCGATTGATGACAAAACATTGCCGAAATCGGCCGTTAAGATCGACAAGAAGAATGAGCTGGTCACAATCGCGTTACCCTCGGAACTGCCTGCCGGCGATCACAATCTCGCGCTCAGTTTTTCCGGAAAGATCAATCAACAAGGCCAGGGACTTTTTTACGCGCGGTATCAGGAACAAGAGACGGTCGCGAAAAAGACCATACTCGGGACGCAGTTTGAAGCGACGGATGCGCGCCGATTATTTCCCTGTTGGGATGAACCTAGTTTTCGCGCCCGCTTTCAATTGACCGCGGTCGTTCCGAGAAATTGGCTCGCGATTTCGAACATGCCGATCGAGAG
>WNFO01002006.1_pt2 | contig 16578 bp, 18 predicted proteins | sample 5400251 | NCBI WGS metagenome assembly WNFO01 (sample SAMN13153354, study PRJNA577476) | soil metagenome | isolation source: 100 cm saprolite under Madrone tree | place: USA:California | collected 2016-06-14 | reverse complement strand
CGGCCATGCGGACCAGATAGCGCGCGTAATTGTCGCCGGCGGTCTGCGTGACGACCTGCCAGTCCAGATGGTCGTAGGCGTCGTAGGGCTGGGCCCGGCGGACGTCGTAGGGGACGCCCACCGCGCGTAGCAGCGGCCCGGTGATCGCGTAGGCGATCGTCTCGTCGCGCGAGAGCGCCCCCACGCCGACCATGCGGTCCATGAAGATCCGATTGCCGGTGAGGAGCCGGTGGACTTCTTCCAGCACCTCGCGCACCTGCTTGAACGCCGCGCGCATCTGGTCACCAAAGGCTGGCGGCAAGTCGGCCTTCACGCCGCCCACCCGTCCGTAGGAGATGGTGAGGCGCGCGCCGGTGACCTCCTCGACCAGCTCCCACAGGAACTCGCGGGCCTTGATCATGTAGAGGAAGACGGTGAAGGCGCCGAGCTCCATGGACGAGGCGCCCACGCACGTCAGGTGATCGCAGATGCGCGAGATCTCCGCCATGACGACACGGATGTACTGGCAGCGCTCGGTCACGGTGATGCCGAGCAGCTTCTCCACCGCCGCGCAGTACCCGAAGTTGTTGATCAGCGGGGAGACGTAGTTGAGGCGGTCGGTGTACGGAATCGCGTTGTTCCAGCCGCCGACCTCGCAGTCCTTCTCGAACGCGCGATGCAGGTAGCCGATCTCGACGTCGGCTTTGCGGATCACCTCGCCGTCGAGCTCGGTGACGATCCGGATGATCCCGTGCATGGCCGGGTGCTGCGGCCCGACGCCGAGCTGCATGGGCTGGGTGCCGCCGCCGGTGCCGGCGCCTTCCCCGAGCATGAACTCGCGCGTGGTAGCGGGGCCGGACGGCGCGGCGTCCATCAGATCTTGGGGCCGATCAGCGGCTGACGGCGATTGATCGGATAGTCCTTCCGGAGCGGGTGGCCGACGAACTCCTCGTAGAGCAGCAGGCGCTTCGGGTTCGGATGGCCGGCGAAACGCAGGCCGAACATGTCCCACACCTCGCGCTCGAACCAGTCGGCAATGGGCCAGAGGCCGCTGGCCGTCGGCACCACCGGGTCGTCCTCGGACACACGCACCTTCACGCGCAGGCGATGGTTGTGAGGCACCGAGAGGAGGTGATAGACGACCTCGAAGCGCGGCCCGTCCTCGCGGCCGGGGAACTTCGAGTAGTCCACCGCGGTCAGGTCCGCCAGCATGTCGAAGCCGAGCGCGCCGTCGTCACGACAGTGGCGCAGGACGTCGAGCAGCGCGCCGCGCTCGACCAGCGCCGTGTGGTCACCGCGATGCGCGTGCGTCTCGGCGAGGGCCCCGCCGAAGCGGGCCCGCAGCGCGCCGAGAATCGCCTCCCCGTCCACTTAGAACCTCTGAGCGCCCGTGGCGATCTTCTCCTGGAGCTTCATCAGGCCGTCGATCACGCTCTCGGGCCGCGGCGGACAACCGGGGATGTAGACGTCGACCGGGATGATCGTATCGATGCCCTGCACGGTGGCGTAGTTGTCGTAGAAGCCGCCCGTGCACGTGCACACGCCGAAGGCCACGACCCACTTGGGCTCCGTCATCTGGTCGTAGATGCGCTTCAGCACGGGCGCCATCTTGTGGCTGATGGTCCCGACGACGAACAGCACGTCGGCCTGCCGGGGCGAAAAGCGGGGCAGGCCGGCGCCGAAGCGATCGATGTCGTAATGCGAGCAGGCCGTGGCCATGTACTCCATGCCACAGCACGCCGTGACGAACGGGTACTGGAAGATCGAGTATTTCCGGGCCCAGCCGATGGCCTCGTCCAGCCGGGACGTGAAGAACGAGCCTATTCCCACTCGAACCCACCCTTTCGCCATATATAAAGGAAGCCGAGCATGAGGATGGCGAGGAACACCATCATCTCGACGAAGCCGAACCAGCCGAGCTGATTGAAGAGCACCGCCCAGAGGATGACGTAGAACATCTCGATGTCGAAGATGATGAAGAAAATCCCGATCGTCGAGAACTTGATGGCGAACCGACCTTCGGTGATCTGGATCGGATCCTTGCCGCACTCGAACGGCTCTTCCTTCACCGGCGTCAGTCGCCGGGGCGCCAGCAGGTGGGGCAGCCCGATCAGGGCGCCGCCCACGACGGCGGCGAACGCGAAGACCATCAGGATGGGTGCGTATTCCATTTAACGGAGGTGGTTGCTCGGCTCGGGCCGTGGGTGGCGAGGCCTGGGTGCGGAGTGGCTGCATTCGTCTCGCCGATTGATCTTGTGGCGAGGCCTGGGTGCGGAGTGGCTGCGTACGTCTTCCCGATTGATCTCGTGGCGAGGCCTGGGTGCGGAGTGGCTGCGTTCGTCTTCCCGATCGATCATTTCCCGATTGATCATTTATTAATGCCGGCTGGGCTGTTCTCGGCGGCGGCGGTCTGTCTCTTGGCGTGATAGGACGAGCGCACCAGCGGCCCCGACTCCACATGGGCGAATCCGAGCTCACGACCGGCCGTGGCCAGATCGGCGAATTCGTCGGGATGGTAGTACTTCACCACCGGGAGATGTTGCGCCGACGGGCGGAGGTACTGGCCGAGCGTGAGGATGTTCACGTCCACCTCGCGCAGGTCGCGCATCGTGGCGACGAGCTCCTCGCGGGTCTCGCCCAGGCCGAGGATCAACCCTGACTTCGTCGGCAGCGCCGGCGATGCCTGGCGCGCGCGGGTGAAGAGCTCGAGCGCCCGATCGTAGCGGCCCCCGTGGCGAGCCAGCTTGTAGAGCCGGGGAACGGTCTCCGTGTTGTGATTGAGCACGTGCGGCCCGGCAGCGATGACCGTGTCGAGGGATTCCGCCTGCCCCTGGAAATCCGGAATCAACGCCTCGACCCGACAGTCGGGCGCGTGCCGGCGAACGGCGCGGATCGTCGCAGCCCAGTGAGCGGCACCACCGTCGGCCAGATCGTCGCGATTGACCGAGGTGATCACGACGTAATCGAGCCCGAGCCGGGCCACCGCGTTGCCGATGCGCTCTGGCTCCTCGCGGTCCTCCCAGGCCGGCTTGCCGTGCGTGATGGCACAGTAGCCACAGTTCCGCGTGCAGACGTCGCCGAGGATCATGAACGTCGCCGTCGAGTCTTCCCAGCACTCACCGACGTTCGGGCAGCGAGCCTCCTCGCACACCGTGTGTAAGTTCCACTCGCGGAGCAGGCGCTTGAGACGGATGTAGTTGGGACCACCGGGGGCTCGGACCTTGAGCCACTCAGGCTTTCGGCCGATATCCGCGGTCGGCGACTGGATGACAGGCAGTGACGCGAGTGTCGGCATCCTTTTCGTCAATCGAACCGACTCATTATGCCACGGGGGTGATGGCGATGATACTTGCGGGAACGAGCGCGGACTGCGACGTCGCCTCCCGGCCCGGCAGGCCGAGCCGGGAGGACGTGGGCCTTAGCTGTCGATATCGACGGCGGCGCGCTGGAGCGCGACCGGGCCGGCGACGGGAGTCTCCTCTTCGGTGGCGGCGGCCCACCGGGCGACGTTCAAGGGCACTTCGATCGCGCGGCCGCGATGCACCAGGTCGCACATGGCGCGGTTCGCAGCGGCCCAGTCCGGGTCGGCCACCAGGTGCACGAGGCACATGCGGTTGCGCCCGACTACTTCGGCCCCGCAGTAGGGGCAGTTGGAACGGATCGGCTCGTCCGGAGTCAGTGCGTCGTCGGCGTGCATGAGATCATCACCATCACTTGGCCCGAAGGAGACGTCGCGCGCATCATCGCGGTCAGGCCCGGCGTGCAATTCGCGGGGAGTCCGAGACGAGTCCGGCGATCGGCGTCGTCGAGGCGCTGGAGTTCGAGAAATTCGACAAACGGGAGATCCACGGTCAGGGTTCCATCCGGGCGAGGCACGGACGTTTTGACGCCGTCGGCCTTGGGGCGGTGGTCGACCACGGTCTCGAAGAACCAGTCGTCCTCGTTGGACGCGTGGACGGGAAACACCGCCAGCAGGATCGCGATCACGAAGAGGAGCGAGAACAGCGCCGCGTGGCCAGAAGCGCTTCCGATCACGGCGGCGAGTGAGGCGCGATCCATGTCGCGAGTGTAAGAAGCTGCGACCAGCGACGAAATAGACCGCGGGATATAGGTCTCTATATCTTTCGTGACAGTGGGCGGGCGGAGGCCGGCCGTGATGCAACGTCATCATCCTCCCGTCAATCGACGCTCACACGGCCCGCAGTGTGGACTTGACGCGCACGCGGTCGTCGGTGCCCTTGAGCCGTCGAGCCACCTCCGTCGTGACGCGGTTGATTTCGTGCAGGTAGCTGGACGTCGCCTCCGCGATCTCCGTGCGCTCGTGCTTCAGCTCGTCGATCTCCGCACGCAGGGCCGCGATCTCGGCATCTTTGTCGTCGACCTCCTGTCGCAGCCGCTGCACCTGCTGGCGATGACTCTCCCACTCGTCGATGAGCGACGGGATGACGTGGCCGATGAGCTGCTGGCCCTCGCGCGTCCACTGATCCAGACGCGACTTGGTATGGGTGAAGTCGTCGATCGTCTCCATGATGTCCTCCCCTGAGCTGGTCGGGTGGTGCGACGATCATGACCGGGTGGTGGTGCCACACCTCGATGCCTCGCTGGCCGAAGAATCGGATGTACGCCCGGAGGAAGGGCTGTGGTGACCGTGGTCGCGTTCACCGCGATCTACGTCGTCACTGGCAGCATCACTTCCGCCCAGCGCTCGGTACCCAACGCCGCCGTGATGGAATGGCGTCGGCGCTCGCTTCGCCGTCGTTCAGGGCCATGGGAGTCGGAGCGCTGGCGTCGCTCCTTCCGACGTCGGTCGGTGATCACCTTGACCGTCGCGTCGCCGAACCAGTGCCAGCGGATGTCGTCGTACAGCTTCCAGTCGCTCGCGTTGACGATGACGAGGCGCTCGACCATCGCGCTCGTCCTCACGCGCCGTTCGCCAGCACGTCCTCGAGACTTCGTCGGTTGTCCGGAAGCAGATCGAGGAGCTCACACCCCCACTGGTTGGCACCCTCGACCGCCTCCCGCCACACGAGTCGCCCAACGCCTTCGATCGGGCGCGCGATCCCGGGGACGTGCAGGGTGACTTCCACGAAGTCCGGGACGTCTTCGATGAGCTGGTCGGTGGCGAAGGCGAGTCCGGTCACGGAGATGTTCGGAAGACAGCCGTGGAAGAGGAGCAGGCCGTCGGGAGCACGGACTTCGGCCACCATGTCCGGACGCTGCCTCCGGACCGCACCTCGCCGCTCGCCATGCCGCCGAACGGCTTCGAGATCGGCCTCGGCCGCCCGGCGACGGTCGCGCTCGGTGTCGAGGTCGTCCTGGCGCGCCTCGGCGATGCGCCGCAGGACCTCGACGTCGTCCTTGGCCTGCGTGAGCTGCTCGATCAGCTCCCGGGTCTGCTGGCGAAGAGCCTCGTGGACCACGCGCAGCTCACCGAGGTACCAGTTCGCCTCGTCACGCTGGCGCGCCTGCTCGTGAAGCTGCAGCGTGAGGCTGGCCTCGAGCCGGGCGTAGGCCTCGCGCAGCTCGGTGAGCTGGCTTTCGAGGCGGCCAACCGTCGCTCTCGCCTCACCCAGATACCACTCGTTCGCCTCCCACTGAGCGTGGAACCGTTCCGCCCTCTCTTTCCAGTGGTCGACGAGCTGGTTGAGCTCCTTCACCACGTCGGACATCTGGACCTTGATGGTGAGGACGTCGGCTTCGGTCACTGCACAGGCGTTGGTCATCAGTTGCGTCTCCTTCTCGGCGGAGTTGGGGAGGAGCACAGCGGAGCGGTGGGGCCCAGAAGATGGGATGGATGAGAGCGACGATTCCCGGAGCTCCAGAAGCGCCGAGGCCCGGAGCACTGCATGCTAGAGGGCGAGCCCCTCAGGACATCGAGTGTACGTTTGACGCACGACTCGGCAGGATCATAGACCCGCGTATCGCGAATGAGCAAGATTTTTCCAGATCAGACAGGCCGGAACGAACGTCAGCTCGAAAGGCGTAGCCCCTCTCGGAGGTCGTGCGCCTACACCATCAAGCCAATCGCCGGTATCATCATGGCCCACGGTCAGGATCAGGAGGGCGGCATGGAGAAACCTACCCAGCGCGACTCAAGGACGGCACCATCGTTCACGTCAGATCCCCGAGACCGATAGGACCATCGAGGAGGTCGCCGATTTTCTCAAGCATGAGGCGCAAGAACCGCTGCCGTCCCGCTCGGTTCACACGGGTTAGCGATTCACTCGCACGCTCCGTCTTCCAGACGCGGCCTGCTCGACAGGGATTGGACCGTATCGCTTGTCGTCTTCGATTAACGCTTCGATCGCTTGGAGCATCTCGTCCATCTCGGAGCCGGCCGCATTATAGCTGACCGTTCTGGATGCGGGAGAACGACAGCGTTAAAAGGCGCTCAGCCACCTCGCCGGAGGCGTGGGATCGCCTGCCATTGATAGACAGGATCAGTACGGATTGCGGGCCCCCGCGTAAGCGGGGCTGCCTCAGGCGCCAGCCGACGCGACCATCATCGAGCCGAAGCCCGGCTCGTACCGCGAGTCCCGGAACCGAACGGACACTCAGGGCGCGAGGATTCTGCCCGAATCAGAACAACGAATTAGATCGCAAGTAGCGCAGTCAGTGGTGCCGAACGTGGGACTCCAACTCCCGCACACCCTTGGAGGCACATGACCCGGAATCCGATTCCGGCCCGTCGGTATATCGCGCACTTACCGGCGGGCCCTTTCCGTTCTTCCACTTCCAGTGTGACGAGAGTGGAAACCGTCTCACGCTCGGACGTCGTTCGCGCCAATGCTGCCGCCCGTCAGCACATGGTCAGCACACAGGTCGACTGCGTGGTTGCGGCACTACCGGGGGCGAGCAGGCTCATGGTGGGCGGAGGTTCTCGGCCGACTCTCGCGGCACGACCCCTTAAGGTCCCCCCGACCCGAAATCATGTGGCTCCGACGACCCAAAGTTGCTGAACCCCTGCGAAGCAGGGGAGGTGGGATTCGGAGACGTTGATCTCTCGCTCGCGGGAGCACTGTCGTTCGTTGCCAGCGATGTCGCACAGCCACCCAGAGCGGCCAGGCAGGCGAGAACGATCACCAGCCTTCGATTCAGCTCACGCGTCCATGCAAGGCAACGGAGAGGGAGGCGAGGCTCATCCCCGGTGTCGGCGTCGGTGACCGTGTCGCGAATGTGGACCTGGCCCGGGAAGATCGAGATTGATGTATGCGCTGCGGTGCGCTGTACCAGATTACGTGGACGCACCATGTGCTGGGGAGAATGCTATACGCCGATCGGAGAGGCGTTGATCCGCTGTTACCGTCGACCCGTCGGTTGACAACGGTCCCTATGGTTCGCCCGCTCTCACCCCACCTCATAGGGAGGCGCCGTGTTCCCGGCGGGCATTCATCGGCGACCGGACCACGCATGGTGCTCGACGCGAAGTCCCTCGAAAATCATGCGGTCTCGCCACGTCGAATCCCTCGTCTTTGGCAGTGCACGTTCGTCGGCGCCTTGAATTCAAGCCGTCAACCGCTCAAAGGGAGAGGGGTCAAAGCCTAACCGTTACGGACGTGAAGGAATTTGCCGGAACATGTCAAGGTTACGGCAGGAGCACCTACGGTTCGGGCCAGATTGCGATCACAGAGACTGTCCGCGACGATGGCACCTGCACTAGCGTCGGGCAATCGATCAACGAGGGCAAGATTCAGCTCGTTGACGGACGCCTGATCACGATTCAACGTTCTCAAGTGGGACTAAACCTCGAGGAGCGCGCCGGCAAGCAAATGCTAGTCTTTTCGGGAACAATGAAGAGAGCCGGTCAGCAGTTCACAGGCGAATACGTAAGAACGAAGTGGTACGGTCAACGGCTGTCGTTGTAGAAGCCGTGCGCGAGCAGCATTACCAACGTCTGCTCGCGCTGTACTTCGCGCGCGTGTCGTCGCAACGACGTCAGCTAAACTATCGAGCTCGCCGGATCTTCTCCCGCTCCTTAAGGGCATCCCGTAACGTCGCCTTCATCACCGGCCGCGTGATCGGGTCCCAGCGTATCTCGAGGATCGATCGAATCAAGCGCTCGATGCGGAGCCAAGATGTTGCCAGCGATGGTCGTTGTCGATCGTCACTTCGTGCCGCGATTCGCTCCGCGGCACCGCATCAATTTCCCGGCCCTGGTGACTGAATCTCACAGCTCCCATCGGCGCGCCACATGCCACCGTACCGCTCGCACACAGCTTGCCGAATGGAGCCTGGAAACGCCTGGGGTGAAGACGACGAGGCCGCGCAACCGAACAGCACAGCCAGAACGGCAAGAATGAGAAGCATCGTGCTCTTCATGGGCGTCGCTCCATCAGTTCCGCTCGGCGCGCGGGGGTCCTGCTGGTTGACCACGCCGCGCAACGTCTTGCCACCCACTTCCCGCATTCATGGCATCAGACACGCGAGCAGACGCCGAGGTTGGCATACCAGACGTTACCGTCCCGCTCGCATCGACTCTGCGTCGTGAATTGCGGGACGGTGCCGGGGCCGGGGAGCGACGCGCAGCCGGCGAAAGCGGCGACCACGGTCAGAATGGTGGCGAGGGTGATCCTGCTGAGCGCGATCTGGATCTTCAACGGCAGCCTCCGCCGGCGACGGTGGGACGCCGAGACTCTAGGGGCGTCAGGCGGGGAGCGTCAAGTGCGAGCGGACCGGCGAGCCGTTCGCGGCCCGTGGTAACTATCTGATTTCCGGTGGTGCCGAAGGGGGGACTCGAACCCCCACGGGTTGCCCCACACGCCCCTCAAACGTGCGCGTCTGCCAGTTCCGCCACTTCGGCGACGAAAGCGTCGTGAGTATACCGTCAGCCCGAACGGGCAACAAATCGTCCGCCGGCCTGGCGCAATCGCGGATCGAGCGCGTCACGGATGCCCTCGCCGAGGAGGTTGTAAGACAGCACGGTGACGAGGATGGCCAGGCCGGGATAGACGGAGAGCCACCAGCCGATCTCGATGGTCTCCTTGCCTTCGTTCAGGATGTTGCCCCAGGTCGCGTGCGGCGGCGGCACGCCGATGCCGAGGAAGGACAGCCCGGACTCGGTCAGGATGGCGGCGGGAATGCCGAGCGTCATGGCCACCAGGACCGGCGCCAGCGCATTCGGGAGGATGTGCCGCCAGATGACGCGAAATCCCGTGGCCCCGACGTTCTGCGACCAGACGACGAATTCGCGCTCCTTCAGCGAGAGGAACTCGGCGCGGACGAGCCGCGTCACCCCCATCCACCCGGTGAGCCCGATGACGGCCATGATCGTCCAGATCGACGGCGTGAGGAACGCGAGCACGGCCAGGAGCAGGAAGAAGCGCGGGAAGACCAGCATGAGATCGACCAGGCGCATCACGAAGCCGTCGACCATGCCGCCGTTGTAACCGGCCAGCGACCCGAGGACGATCCCGATCGCGGCGGCGATCCCGACCGAGACGAAGCCGACGGCCAGAGAGACGCGGCTGCCGTAGAGCATGCGCGAGAACACATCGCGGCCGAGCTGGTCGGTGCCGAGCAGGTGGGTTCGGGACGGCGGGTCGAGGATCTTCTTCACGTCGGGTCGGTTGGGATCCCAGGGTGCGAGCGCGGGCGCCAGGATGGCCAGGGCCGCCAGGAACAGCACGATCACGCCGCCGACGAGGGCCAGCCGGTTGCGCGACAGGGCCTTCCAGAAGTCCCGCATGGTTACTGCCGCCGGCGTCCGCCGAGGCGGATGCGCGGATCGACAAGGCCGTAGGCGACGTCGGCCAGCAGGTTGGCGACCAGCGTGAGCGTGGAGACGATCACGAGGTTGCCCATGATGACCGGGTAGTCGCGCTGGAAGACCGACTGCACCATGAGCTGTCCCATGCCCGGAATCGCAAAGATCGACTCGACGATGACGCTGCCGCCGATCAGTCCGGGCAGCGAGAGCCCGAGGATCGTCACGATGGGCAGCATGGCGTTCCGGAGGGCGTGCTTGCCGATGACGGCGCGCTCGGCCAGGCCCTTGGCCCGCGCCGACTGGATGTAGTCCTGACGGACGACCTCGAGCATGCTCTGGCGCATGTACCTCGAGAAGCCGGCCAGGCCACCGAATGTCGCCACCGTGATGGGCAGGATCAGATGGCTCAGGAAGTCCCCGTGGCGCTTCCAGAACGACAAGTACTCCCAGTTGATGTCACGCAGACCCGAGGCCGGCAACCAGCCGAGCTGGACGGCGAAGAGCAAGATCAACAGCAGCGCGAACCAGAAATCGGGTGTCGCGAAGCCCATGAAGACGAAGACAGTCGTCGCCTTGTCGAAGCGGGAGTACTGGCGCGTGGCCGAGAACACGCCGATCGGGACCGCGAGCGCGAGGATGATCGCCATCTCGACCACGTTCAGCAGCAGCGTGATGGGCAGGCGCTCGGCGATCTTCTGGAGCACGGGCCGGCCGTCGGGCGCGAACGAGCGTCCGAAATCGAGCCGGACCAGCCGTGTGAGCCAGTTCCAGTACTGGACCGGCAAGGGCTTGTCGAGCCCGTACTGTTTGCGCAGCATCTGCTTGGCCTGAGCGCTCGAGTCCGGGCTGAGATCGCCGGTGTGGAAGTCGACCGGATCGCCAGGCGCCAGGTGGATGACCAGGAAGGAGATGAACGTGATGCCGAGGAGGAGCGGAACGGCGATCAGCACCCGACGCAGGACGTACCAGAACATGGGCGCGTTATTATCGCTCCGTGGCTAGCCGGCGGTGTAGCGCTGCAAGCTCCTTGGAACGAACCACTCCGTGAAGTTGAAGCCGATCCCGTTCGGTGTCTCGACGACCCCGTACACGCGGGTGGCGACCACCGGCAGTGCATCCGGGAAGTAGAGGAAGACGACCGGCTGGTCCTCGGCCAGGATCTCCTGCAACCGATCGTAGTACTTCTTGCGCTCGTCCTCGAAGCACGAGGATCGCCCGCGCTCGAGCATCTCATCGACTTCGGGATTCGCGTACGAGATGTGGTTCAGATCGTCCGGCCCGGTCTTCGACGAGTGCCAGATCTCGTATTGATCGGGGTCGAGCCCGATGCCCCACCCCAGCACGATCGCCTCGAACCGGCGCTTCTTGACGTACTCCTTGATGAACGACGCCCATTCGAGGATCCGGATGTCCACGCCGACGCCCAGCTCACGCAGCGAGGCCTGGATGAGCTCGGCGATCTTCTTGCGCTCGTCGTTGCCCTGGTTCGTCATGAGCGTGAAGGTGAACGGCTTGCCGTCCTTCACGAGCAGGCCATCGCCGTTCTTCTCGCGCCAGCCCGCCTCGGCGAGGAGCTGACGGGCCCGCTCCAGGTCGTGCGGGTATCGCTTCACGTTCGGGTTGTAGACCCAGGTGCCCGGCTTGTAGGGACCGGTGGCTTCCCGGCCGAGACCGAGGCGCACGCCCTCGATCAGCTCCTGCTTGCTGATGGCGTGAGCGAACGCCTGGCGCACGCGCTTGTCGGCGAAGCGTGGATCCTTCAGGTTGAAGCCGAAGTAGGTATAGGCGCTGCTCGGATAGCGGAACTTCTGGTAAGCGCGCCGGAACCCGGGATAGTCCGTTTGCCGCTTGTACTGGAGCGCCGTCAGGGTGCTGCTGCTGTCGATCGCCTTGGCCTTGAGCTCGAGAAAGATCGTGGCCTGGCTCGGGATGATCCGGTAGACGAGCCGCGAGAGATACGGGCCGGTCTCGTAGTAGTCACGGTTCGCCGTGAGCACGACCTTCTCGCCGGTGCGCCACTCCTTGAAGCGATAGGGCCCGGTTCCCACGGGGCTCTCGCGATTTTGCGGAGCCTCACGAAGCCGGCCCTCGGCCACGTACGACTCCAGCAGGTGGCGTGGCAGCATATTCGTGCTCCAGCTCTGGAGCGCCTTGGCGTAGGGCCGGGCATACCGCACGCGGACGGTGTGGGCGTCGACGGCTTCGATCGACTCGACGGCCTTGAAGTCTTCCTTGTACGCCGTCGGCGTCTTGGGGTTGACCATGGCCTGGTACGTGAAGACGACGTCGTCGGCCGTGAACGGCCGCCCGTCGTGCCACTTCACGTTCTTCTTGAGCTGGAACGTCATGTTGCGGCAGTCACGGCTGACCGTCCAGGACTCGGCGAGATCGCCGACGAGCCGGAGGCTCCCGTCGCGCTTGACCAGGCCGCTGTAGATCAGATCGCCGATCGTGTGTGACGCGGAGTCGCTCGTGATGTTCGGGATCAGGCCCTGGATGTCGCCGAGCAGGGCTTCGATCAGCGTATCGCCGTAGACCGGCCGCGCCGTCTTCCGGGCGGCGCCGTCGTCGCCCGTGCCGCTGCCCACCTCGGACGTGCACGCAGCGGCGGCCACCGCCAGCACGACCAGGACAGCGGCGCGGAGGACGATCACCTAGCGACTGGTGCCGGAGGGCGCCGCGGGCGCGGCCGGCGCAGCGGGCGCCGAGGGCGTTGCTGGCGTCGCGGGTGCGGGCGCGGTGGCGGCCGGGGCCGGCTCGCGGATCACGGAGCTGCTGCGCTCGCCGCCGAGCAGCGCCAGGCTGAACGACGTGATGGTGAAGACGATGGCGATCACCGTGGTGATCTTGCCGAGGACCGTCGGCGTGCCCATGGAGCCGAAGACGGCCTGGCTGCCGGCACCGCCGAAGGCCGAGCCGATGTCAGCGCCCTTGCCCGCCTGCAACAGGACGACTCCAATGATGGCGAAGCAGGCGATGACGTGGATGATGACGAGGAGAGCGTGCATCATTCCCCTTTCCCGGTCGCGCCCGCGCGCGCCGTCTTCTTAGCAATGGCGATGAACCCGCCCGCGTTGAGGCTGGCGCCGCCCACCAGCGCCCCGTCGATCTCGGGCTCGGCCGCAAGCGCGTCGGCATTCTCCACCTTAACGCTGCCGCCGTAAAGGATCCGGATGGCGCCAGCCACGTCCTTCGATGAAAGCTCGGAAAGGAGACCACGAAGATACCCGTGGACCTCGGCGGCCTGGGCGGGGGTGGCGTTGATCCCGGTCCCGATCGCCCACACCGGCTCGTAGGCGAGGACGACCCGGGCGATGGCGTCGGACGCGAGGCTGGCCAGGCCCGCGCGGAGCTGGCCCTCGATCGTCGTGAACGTCAGGCCTTGCCGCCGCTCGTCGGCCGTCTCGCCGACGCAGAGGATCGGGGTGACGCCGTGCACGAGCGCGGCCTGGACCTTGCGATTGATCTGCTCATCCGTCTCGCCGATCTCACGCCGCCGCTCCGAGTGCCCAACCAGCACGTAGCGGCAGCCCACTTCCACGAGCATGGGCAGGGAGATCTCTCCGGTGTGCGCGCCCGCAGCCTCCCAGTGACAATTCTGAGCGCCGAGTCGCAGCGGAGTACCGCTGAGGACCTCGTTGACTGCGGCCAAGGCCGTGAACGGTGGACAGATCACGACGTCGACCCCGCGGGGCCGCTTGAGGCCATCGCGAATCGAGGCCGCCAGCGCCCGGCCCTCGGCGATCGTCCCCTGCATCTTCCAGTTGCCAACGCAGAGCGGAATCCGCATCAGCGCGCCTCCGTCAGGGCTTCCACGCCCGGCAGCGTCCGGCCTTCGAGGAACTCGAGGAAGGCGCCGCCCGCCGTGGAAATGTAGCCGATCCGGTCGGCCACGCGGGCCAGATTCACGGCGGCCACGGTGTCGCCTCCCCCGATGACCGAGAAGGCCCGGCTCTCGGCGATCGCGCGGGCCAGCTCGATGGTCCCGGCGGCGAACGGCGGCTTCTCGAACACGCCCATCGGGCCGTTCCACACGATCGTCCGCGCGTCCTTCACCGCCGCCGCGAAACGCGCCACGCTGAGCGGCCCGATGTCGAGGCCCATCAGCGACGGCGGGATCTCACGCACGCTGACGGCACGGCCGGCGGGACTCGCGGGACTCTCGGCCACGATCGCGTCCACCGGCAGCACCACGGGGATGCCGCGCCGGCGGGCCGACTCCAGAACACGGCGCGCCGTCTCGATGCGGTCGGGCTCTACGAGTGAGCGCCCGATGTCGTGGCCGAGCGCGCGCAGGAACGTGAAGGCCATACCGCCACCGATGACGAGCGCATCGACTCGCGCGAGCAGGTTCTCGACCAGCGCCACCTTGTCCCCGACCTTGGCGCCGCCGAGCACGGCCATGAGGGGCCGGTCGGGGGCGTCGAGAATGCGCGTGAGGGCGGCGAGCTCGCGCTGCATGAGGAGCCCGGCCGCCGCCGGCTGCAGGTGGCGCGTGATGGCTTCGATCGAGGCGTGGGCACGATGCGCGGCGGCAAAGGCGTCGTCGACGTAGCAATCGGCGAGGCCGGCCAGCGCCCGCGCGAACCCATCGTCGTTGGCCTCCTCTTCCTTGTGGAAACGCAGGTTCTCGAGGAGCAGCACCTGTCCCGGCTTGAGCGCGCGCGCCTGTTCACTCACCTGGTCGCCGACACAATCCGGAGCGAGCGGCATCGGCAGCGCCAGCAACGCGGCGAGCCGCTCGGCCACCGGGCGCAGCGAGAACTCTGGGGTCGGCTTGCCCTTGGGCCGTCCGAGATGCGAGGCGAGCACCACCGATGCCCCGGCGCCGAGCGCGTGCTGAATGGTGGGGACTACCGCGCGCAGGCGGGTGTCGTCCGTCACCGCGCCGCCATCGGTCGGCGCGTTCAAGTCGGCCCGCAGGAAGATGCGCTTGCCGGGAAGGTCGAGCTGCTCGATCGTGAGCTTCGCCACCGCGTCCGGAACGCCGTCAGAGCGTCTTTGCGATGAAGCGGACGAGGTCGCGCACCCGCGACGAGTATCCCCACTCGTTGTCGTACCAGGCGAGCACCTTGATCAAGTTGCCGTCGACGAGGGCGGTCGACGGCAGATCGACGATCGACGAGTGCGCATTGCCGTTGAAGTCGATGGAGACCAGCTCCTCGTCGGTCGCGTCCAGGATGCCGCGCAGCTTGCCGGCCGCCGCGTCCCGGAACGCGTCGTTGATCTGCTGCACGCTGGCCGGCTTGGCGAGCTCGGCCGTGAGGTCGACCACCGAGACGTTCGGCGTGGGCACGCGAATGGCGATGCCGTCCAGTTTGCCCTTGAGGTGCGGAAGCACGAGACCGACCGCGGTCGCCGCGCCGGTGGTCGTCGGGATCATGCTCACGGCGCCGGCGCGCGCGCGCCGGAGATCCTTGTGCGGGAAATCGTGGATCGGCTGGTCGTTGGTGTACGAGTGCACCGTGGAGCAGAAGCCACGCTTGATCCCGAACGCGTCGTCGAGCACCTTCACGGTGGTGGCCAGGCAGTTGGTGGTGCAGGAGGCGTTGGAGATGATCCGATGTTTCTTGCCATCGTAGGCCTGCTCGTTGACGCCGAGCACGACGGTGACGTCGGGATCCTTGGCCGGCGCCGTGATGATGACCTTCTTGGCGCCCGCCTGGAGATGCTTGGAGGCGGTGGCCGTGTCGCGGAAGATGCCCGTCGACTCCACGACGACGTCGACCCCGAGCTCCTTCCAGGGCAGGCTGGCCGGGTCCTTCAGCGCGGTCACCCGCACCTCGCGGCCATTGACGAAGATGGCTCCGTCCTTGGCGTTGACCTCGGCCGGGAGGTTGCCGTGCACCGAATCGTGCTTGAGCAGGTGCGAGAGCGTCTTGGCGTCGGCCAGGTCGTTGACGCCGACGACCTCGATGTCTTTGTCGTTGAGAGCCGTCCGGAAGAACACGCGCCCGATTCGGCCAAAGCCGTTGACGCCGACTCGAATGCTCATGGAAGGGCTCCTTGTGGAAACACGCGGCGTTACTGGTCGGATTATATCAAACCACGCGCGCCACGCTGAGGACGCCGACGGCTCGCGCGCCGGCCCGACGTAGCGCCCGGCAGCATTCGGCGGCCGTGGCGCCGGTCGTCAGGACGTCATCGACGACCACGACATGGCGTCCCGCGACGCTCGCGCTCGCCACGAAGGCGTCGCGGACGTTGGCTCGGCGCTCGTCCGCGCCGAGATCGCTCTGGCTGGCGGTGGCCCGCACGCGCGCGAGCCAGCCGGGTTTCGCTCGACGACCGAGCGTCGCAGCCAGGCGCTCGGTGATCAGCTGCGCCTGATTGAACCCGCGCTCGCGCTCACGGGCGCGGCCGAGGGGAACCGGGACCAGCGCGTCGACGGCGGCGGCCAGGTCGGCGCCGCACTGCTCGAGCACGAGATCGGCCAGCGGACGAGCGAGCGCCCGCCGCTTCTCGAACTTGAACGCGTGGAGCGCGTCGCGGAGCGGCCCCTCGTACCGTGCGGCCGCCCGCGCGTAGTCCCAGACCGGCGGCTCGGTCCGGCACGGCCCACACAGGCCGGCTGACCCATGGGCGCGCGGCGTGACGGTGGTGAAGGGCGCGAACGTCGTGAAGGGAACGCCGCACGCGTCACAGAACGGCGGATCGATGCGCGGAATGGCGTCCCAGCACGCCGCACAGAGTGGATCGCGCCGCCCCGCTCCGAGCGTCGCCGAGCAGACCGGACACAGCGCGGGATAGAGGAGGTCGAGCGCAGCGACAGCCCAGGACTTCACACGGCGTTCGCGGGTTCAGCGCCCGGGCGCGGGACGGACGGTGTTCCAGCGGCGGCAGCGCGGGCAACGATCCTGCCACGCGGGAGACGGCGCTCCGCAGGCGGTGCA
>WNFO01002002.1_pt1 | contig 16585 bp, 15 predicted proteins | sample 5400251 | NCBI WGS metagenome assembly WNFO01 (sample SAMN13153354, study PRJNA577476) | soil metagenome | isolation source: 100 cm saprolite under Madrone tree | place: USA:California | collected 2016-06-14 | reverse complement strand
CAAGGACACGCAACTGAATGCGGCGCTGAGCCTGCTTGCTGCTGGGTAGACTGAGCATCCGCTACGGGCGGTTAGCTCAATTGGCAGAGCGCCTCGCTTACACCGAGGAGGCCGTTGGTTCGAATCCATCACCGCCCACGTTGACAGACAACTTGTAAAGCACCGTGTCGATCAGTCGGACGACTTGGGTGTGCCGATCCGGCCGCGGTGTGTAGCCGATCACGTGGCCCTCGCCGATGTGGATGTCGGAAAACAGGGTGGCAAGCAGCTCGCGGCGTACAACACCGTCGCCCGTGTCCCAAGCCTCGACGAGACCTGAGAGCTTCGGATCCATCCCCTGTGGGCCCGTCGCGTCCTGCAGGTCCTTGCGTACGCCCTCCAGGCGCTCGCGCTCGGCGCGGTACCTCGGCTCATCCCAGTGACCCCAGAGGAACAACTGGTTGAGCCTTTCGAGGCTGCGGTCAATCGACTCGATTGCACTATGCGAGTCGGCCACGGGGTTAGAGCTCATCAGGTCGATTCGCCGCGCGAAGTCGGCGGGCTTCAGCCTTTCAAGCTGTTTCTCCGGCATGGCTCGCGAGTTCCGGTGCCACGGCCTCTGAGTGGTCCATCGCGGCCACGACATATCCATGACTGGCCAGATGCGTGCACAGGTAGCCGGCCGTCCGCCGCTGCCCACCGCTGTAATGGGAGAAGACGATCAACGGTCGCAATCCAGATTGCGCCGGAGACCAGATTTCGGTCGGAAACAGCCGGCCGCGGGCTTGATCGGTTGCCGCAATTGTGCGGACTCGACCTGATGAGGACCAGCCGCGAACGGATCGTATTCGGCGTCGGCCATCGACCTAAGCTAACAGCCCCCTCATCGCGCATATAGTTCCGTGGTGAATTCCAAGGCCGCGCCGGTGGGCTGCGGCATCGATTTCGGGACAAGCAACAGCGCGATCGCGGTCGCTTATGTAGATCGTGTAGATGTGGTCCCACTCGGACCATCGCTATCGGCGAAGACCCTGCCCTCCTTTGTCTATCTCCATCGCGGGGGGAAGCGCGCGGCAGGCGACGAGGCGGTGAGGACGTTTCTCAAGTCCGGTCATGAGAAGACCGACTGCTGGAAATGCCCTTTGGCGCCGTACGGCTGGGACACCGACTGCCGTCAGTACCGCAAGGGCGGCGGCTGCAACGATGCGCGTTTGCTGTCGGGCGTAAAGCACGAGCTCGCGAAACTCGGATTCGCCGGAACCAACTCCTGGGCCACCGACTTCACTGTCGGCTCGCTGGTCGCGGTCGTCATGAGGCGACTGAAGGATGAGGCCGATAAATCCGTCGGCCAAGCGGTACGGCGCGTCGTGGTCGGCCACCCCGTCGTGTTTGCCGGGGCCGACCCGAGCGATCGCGCGGCCTCCGACACCGAGGCATTCAGCCGGCTGGAGCGGGCAGCTCTCGAGGCCGGCTTCGAGGAAGTGGCCTTCCTTTCGGAACCAACGGCGGCGGTCATCGGCGAGCACACCCATCGCGGCGTCGAGGTCGCGGTCGACTTTGGCGGTGGCACCTTCGACGTCGCCGTGATGGATTCTCGCGGCGAACAACCACGGATCGCCAGCACGTCCGGTGTTGCGGTCGGTGGCGAGATGCTGGACGGAGTCCTGTTCGAGACGTCGGTTGGGCCGGCGCTCGGTCTGGATGTCGTGCCCAACTGGCTCTTCAACGAGCTGCGCACGGCAAGCTCGGTGCGGCTGCTGATGGCGGATCCGGGCATCCCTGCCATCCTGGCGAGGATCGGCGGCGGCGCCGCCAGGCTGATTCACGCGCTTCTCTATGAAGGGCATGCGTATGACTTCTACAAAGCAATCGAGGCGACGAAAATCGCCCTCTCGGACTCGGATGAGACCGAGCTCGCGTTCGCGCCGCTCGGCCTGCGCTTGACCGTGCACCGCTCAGCGTTCGAGTCGATGATCCGACCAGAGCTCGATTTGGTGAAGCAGGCGATCGAGGAGGCGCTCGAGACAGCCGGTATCGGTGCCCGCGACGTAGAGCGCGTCCTCATGACTGGAGGCTCGGCCTACATACCAGCCTTCCGGGCTGACCTAGAGAAGACATTCGGCAAGGAGCGCCTCGAGCAGCGAGACGCTTTCACCGCCGTCGTTCACGGATTAGGCGTGCGGGCCCAGCAGCTCTGGGGATCACAGTCTCCAGCTCGGTCGACGTCGGTACGCTGACCACGCAAGCATCCCGTCTCGATAAAGAGCACTCGCCCAGTCCCTGATCAGGGGAAGGGCGACGTAGGTCGAAACCCCGACGGCATACGCGATCAGCACGAAGCCCCACCAGGGCACCTGCGCGCCGAACACGAACGGCGTCCACAGCACGCTGAACTCGGGGACGTACCAGCACAACGATTCCAACGAGTAGTGATTGGCCGAGCACGGGTCTTGCGCGAACCGCCCGAACACCTGGCCGTCGACACCGACCCATACCGACAGCACGAGCGTCACGACTACGACCGTGAGCGCAAAAAGCCGCCGAGACGGACGGCGAACCTGGGCCGCCAGCAGCAGAGTGGCTGGAAGCGAGGCGAAGACCAGAAATCGCGGACCCCACGTGAATCCGCCGTACCACGCCCACCAGGATCCGTACGCGAGCACGAGACCGGCGAGGTAGAGGCACCAGAGCACGAGCGTCTCGCTCACAGGTCGCAGCGCCTCGAGGCCGCGACGGAATGCCAAAACCAGTCCAGATGCGAAGAACAGGAGTCCTTTGCCAAACGACACCAACAGCGACAGCACGCCGAAGAAGATGGGATAGCTGAAGCCGGACAGGCCCGAGTAGGGAAGGAGGGTATGAAAGCCGTGATCGCTTTCATATCCGGTGACGAGCGCCGATTTGCGCCGCAGCAGGTTTTCGAGCGACCACAACCCAGCACCGACGACGACCGGTGCCAATGCGCGGACTCGTTTCACACGCCACGCCCACCAACCCATGGCGAGGGCAACGCCGACGATACTCGCCGGCACGTTGGCAACTCCTAATCCGAGCAGAGCTGTTGCGGTCTTCCACCGGCCGGACGACCATGCCGCGAGACCTGTTGCGATCGCCATCACTGTGAAGGGCTCAGCGCCGAAACCAGTGAGCGAGCCGGGGATCATCGCCGTGGTGCCAAGCAGCAGCAAGAACGCGAGCAATATGTCGCGGTCCAAACGATCGCGCAGCAGCCTGTACAAAAGAACCAGACCTGCCGCATAGACGACGACGTTGTACCGAGACACCCACCACTCGGGTGAGCCGACGGCGCGGCCGAGGAGAAAGAGAGGGACGGAAGGGATCGAGCCGATGAGGGGATACTTCGTGTCCGGGATTCCACCGCCGGCCAGCCAACTCTGAATCGCGTCGAAACGCAGCCGGCCGTCGCCTTCGATATCGTGAGGCAGCACAAAGAAAAAAAGCAGCAGGCCGAGCGCCAGCAACCCCCACCCCACGCGTTCCGGAACGCGTGAGGCATGGTTTGAGCCGATAGCCAGATTTGAGCTGGCGAGACCTGGATTGTCAGTCATCCACGCACGGGCATCAGCACTCTGGACGTTGGCCCCTTTCTTTCAGACGGGCTTAGACTGCCCCTCAATCGTGGGTCACCCGGGCAAGGTTCGCGGCGCGGTCGCCCGTGCTCAGATTCGCAGTTTTCTCATCGCCCGCGAACGTCTTGGTAGAGCCGTTCTTGTCGTAGCGCTTGCGGAAATAGCTCTTTGGTGCCAGGCGGTGATGATCCTGCAGCTCCCACATGCGGCGGACGTCAGCGACTATCGCGCTTACGACGTCGCTGCGCGGATTGGCCTGCAACAGGGCTGGAGCCACATCTACGACACGGCCCTACAGCTGCGAGTGCTGCACGCATACTGGCCTGGCGCTTCTCACCTCGACTATATCTCGCTGCCGATCAATGCCTGGCTGGTGGCTCCTCTGACCATGTTGCCGCCTCACACAGCGTTCGCGGTTTTCGCGGCGATCGCGTGGGCGGCGCTCCTGTTCGCCTCACAGCTGGCCTCCCCGCCCGACCGGTGGTTCAGAGTCGTGTTTGCCCTGCTGGCTTTGGGCTCGTTGTCCGGCGCCGCGACGGTCGTCTTCGGGCAGGTCAGTGGCCTTGTGATGCTATCCGTGATCGCGAGCTGGCGTCTTCTCGACGCCGACCTTGAGTGGTGGGCCGGTGTGGCTCTAGCCGCGATTACGCTCAAACCTCAACTGGCGTTGCTGGTACCGATAGCCCTGGTGCTTGCGGGCCGGTGGCGCGCCGTGGCGGCCTTCGCGGCAACGTGTGGAGTCCTCGCGGCCGTAGCGGTGGTCGCGGTCGGCTTGCCAGGCTTGGGTCAACTGCTACGGCTCGACGCATCCTACACGCACGACCCGTCCACACAGGTTTGGTCGCTGAGCACGCTGATTGGAGGAGGACCCGCAATCGGTTTTGCACTCCAGGCGATGGTCGCGGTGATCGCCCTGGTGCCGGCATGGCGCGCACGCAATAGGCCGATCGGAATGGCGCTTGCCGCCGCTGTAGGTGGCTCCCTGCTGTCCAGCGTGTACCTGCACGGCATGGACCTGGCCGTTTACCTTTTCCCGATCTGGGTTGCCGCCCAGCAGCCCTGGGTTTTACTTCGGGTCGTATCGGGCATCCTGTGGCTTTCGCTCGACTTCGATGTCACTAGGCCCAGGGTCACCGCGCTCGTGGCAGCCGCCTTGCTGGCCGCGTACTTCTTGAGCCCAATGCGTCTCGGCTCTCAGCGTACGAATCCAGACGTTGGGCCGCCGATCTAAGACAAGTATCTCACGGCCCAGTTTGCCTAATCTGCTGGAGCAGCCGCGATGGCTTGGGCCGCCGCGAGCACTGGCCGCCGCCGTCGGAGCGTGAGCATTAGCAGCCACACTGGCTGCCAAATCAAGATTGGAAGGCGCATTCCGATCAGCGGCAATTGCACACACACCACTCCGATTGCCATCCACACGAACTCGAGCGCGGAAGTAGGTTCGGCGAGTGCCAACCACGCCGCGACGATGAGCCCAACGTAGTCGTACTCGTGGACGTGGATCGCAGACATCGCCGTTCCTAGGAGCCCAATCGCAAACGCGACGTTAAATGTCCTCCGTTGGCGCCACACCGCAGCAAGAGCGACGACGGCGATTGCGGCCTGGCCCAGGATTAGAGATGTGCGCGCGCCAAACGGGGCAAAGACCGGGGTAGCCGTGTAGCTCGGGTCTGACGCAGCCCATGCCAGAACCGCCAGATACGTTCCCACTCCGTTCGCTCCAATGACCAATGCAAAGGCCGCCCATAAAGCCACTGTGGCTGCAAGCCAATAGACCGCCGAGCGCCAGAAGCCGCAGAGCAGCAGAACGACCGGCAATAAAGCCACGTCCTGGGGCCTTATCGCCGAGGCCAAACCGAGAAGCAGGCCCGCGAAGACCTCGTGTCTTCTTGCTGCCAGCCACCAGCATCCGACAGCGAGGGCGTATGTCACCAGCACCGCCTGGCCGCGCTCGAGCGAGAATACGGTCGGCCAAACAGCGAGGGTGACGAGCAAAACCGTGGCACGCGCGAAACCAGTGCCCGGACTGGCCAACCGCCACGCAGCGACAAGTGCGGTGACATTGAGTGCGGTCCATGCGAAGAACGCCGCCGGTAGCGCAACAAGAGTGAGTGGCGCGACGAGCCACGCCAGAAGGGGCGGGTTCTGATAGGCGTAAGCGGGCGAGATCGCGGGTCCGCCCGGGCTAAAGGCCAGGCTGAGCTCCTGCTGCTTCGCGGGATCGTAGAGGTGCGGCCACCCCCACTTAAGGCCGGCTTCAGCGGCCACATAAAAGAGTCGAAAGTCACTTGCCGCAGGCTCGTGCGCGATCATGCCAATGAGGTGGGGGATCTCAAATGCAATGGCCCACGCGCCGACTACGGCGGGGATTGCCAGATGCAAAGGGGGCAGGTTCCTGGATTTGGTTTGGATCTTGCTCGTCATCTGTCCAATGCCAGACTGGAGCTTATGAAGCCTGCGCGCGTTTGGAAATCGGAGTTCGTATTCAATTGTGGGGTGAACTCTCGGCTTTACACACGCTGGACTCCTCCGGTGGACGCTGTCTAACTTGGAGGATTATCGCGGCGATCGCCGTGATCGCCCGCTCGCGCAGCGCTTGGTCGTTTACGCCTTGATCCTGGTGCTCGTTGCGATCTTGGTGGTGGTGATCCTCTTGGCCATTGGAAATCAGATCGCAAACTTTTTCACCAATATCGTGGCCGCACTTAAGTAGCGGGGCTCTCTTGCCTTGCTCCTGCCGAATCAGCACAGCCCGGAGGTGCCGAGCCCAGTGGGGCCGAGGGCCAGATTTGAACTGGCGACACCTTGATTTCAGTCATTAAGCGGCCTTAGCGAACCACGCTGCCAGCGGGCCAAAGACGACGCCACCGATTTATCCCAGCAGCAAGAAGAGTTTGGCGGAGGCATGGCACGGGCTGGCGATGACTGACGGCGGCGGTCGAGACTTAGCTGATGATGCCGTGTTGTCTGTTCCAGCGCTGAGCGCCCTGGTAAGCATCGATCAGCCCCCAGATGAACACCCCAAGGCCAAGTGGGACGCCTACAACCACCCCAATGACCGTGAAGTCGAGGACGATCGACAGGAGCCATAGCAGCAGGATGGTGATCCCAATCCCCGTGTCGCCGTTGATCAACGATCCGACGCCCGGAATAAACAAGCTCACGATCAGACTCACCGCCGGGTTCTTAGGTGCGACGGCATAGCCGCCCGCCGCCGGATAGGCCAGGAGTGGGTACTGCATCGGAGCGGGCGGCGGGTAGTACGGGACCGGCACCTGCGGTGAGGGTGATGGGTTCGCCACCCATGCGGTGCCGTTCCAGACCCACAGACCATCTGCGGACACCTGTGGGCGTGGCGGAGCCCCCGCATCTTGTGGCTGGTCGCTCATCCTGGCGGCATTGTAGGGTGGCGGTTGCGATCGGCGGACCGACGCGGGGTCAATCGGCGGACGTGTCTCGGGAAGGCACGCCAATGACGTCGCACTAGACTTCGGCTCAGTGGCCCTCGCATAGGCCATCGAGGCGATTCGAGCCTCCGTGGTTCAACTGCAGCTTCACGCCCTTGACTAGGGCGGTGAGTTTCGAAAGTCATGGGGTAAGTCGTTCCTAAACGAGCCGATCGGAACCGGCTTCTTTGTGAACGAGGACGCGGTACTCGTCACCGCAAATCATCTGCTGGCCGATGGCACCAAAGGTGCTGCCACGCTACCGAATGCTGGGCTTCAAGTTGGTATCGGCCAACCGAACTCAGAGAACATGCGCGGCAATCCGACCGAAGCTACGTTGAACGACACCGCAATGCCCAGTCGCAGGTGAACCCGATCGACCCATGAAAATACAGAAAGACCGTGCATGCCAACAACACCAACCAGGCGAGCCTGACCAGGAGTCAGTGGAGCTTTGACTCCTCGCCTTTAGGCCGGGTCACGCTTTGAGAACTCGGTCCCCATCGATTTATAGGCCGCCCGGTCGCCACGCTTCTTGACGAGATATCAGGCGATCCACCTTCTGGCTTCCTGCGCCGTAGGGACGGGCTGGTCGGCTGGCCGAGGCGGCTCGGCGCTCATTGGGGCAATCTTGCATCAAGCGTTTCAGCCCTTACCAGCATCGGTGGATCAAGTCAAAGACTGATCGGCCCGAATGAATAACCCTGCCGCGTGAAACTTAATGCCTGAGCAACCCAGAAGTGGCTGCTCCCTATCTGGCGGTCCGATGAGTCCCCCAGACAATTCGACCGTTTGCCCGACTGTGACTATTCGCCTCTTCGTCGCGTCGTATACAGCGAGGGGCGTGCCTTTAGCTGTGTAGCCGACTGGCCACATAACAGCGGTTTGCGAGGCGTTCCCTCCTAACCAGAAGCAAGCTGTTCCATCGTCCTTCGCCCGACCCTTAAGGATTCCACCGAGCGCCGCCAGGTTGACGGGCTCACCGGACTTCAACGTTGCAATGTTGTATGTCTGTTCGGCTGGCGCAACAGACACTGGCGCGCCACTGGTCGACCTTGGTGACGAACCCTGCGATGGCGCGGCGCATGAAATCAGGACAACCAAAACGGCAGCGGACCTTGCAATCGCTACGAAGTGCGTTCCCACGCTCACGGTCACGAGCCTACATTCACGGGTGCAGCTTCAAACCGTCTCTCGCTGTCTCTACTGCTAGCAAACTCGCCGAAGAAGAATAGGAATCGCCACGGGGAGCCTCTGTATTGAAAACAGAGTTGGTGCCGAGGGCCAGATTTGAACTGGCGACACCTTGATTTTCAGTCAAGTGCTCTACCAAGCTGAGCTACCTCGGCACGCGGCCCGTAATTCTATCTGCGGACCCTTTTCGGGATACTACGAACGGACTGCCGAGAATCAGGAACAACGCGATGCCGATCAAAGCCGCCCAGCCGATGTACCACGGCCACGGACCCAGCAAATCGAGAAGCGTGGCGCTGGCCGGCTTGGCACGCAGGTACAAATAGTCGGCGCCCGTGACCGCGTCCAGCAGGCCGACGACCGCCGCGTAGACGATCGTCAGCGCCGCGACCCAGATGACGGCACGACGCCGAGGCCACTGACCGAGGCCGACGACCAAGAAAAGCGCAGCTGCCACCACACCGCCATGAGCCACGTAGTACTGGATGAACGGGAAGCTGGGAAAGTGCTGTGGCAGATCGGGCGTGATGATGGCCTGAATCGTGCCGGCCAGGCCCCAGAAGTACGTCACCTCCACCAGGATCTGTCGCCTGAACCACAGCGCAAACGCCGATACGAAGATCGCCGCGTCGCACAGCTGGAACGGGAGCGCGTACAGCAGCTCGGCTCGGTTGGCGTGGGTAGCGACGAGATAGATCCACCAGGCGACCTCATCGCCGACCAGCACTACAGCCAGGGCGCGCGCGGCCACCAGAGTCCACGGGCCGGGTCGCAGCCTGGCCGCTGCCACCAGCGCGGCGGTCGCTCCGGCAATCACGACGACCGTCCAAACGTGTTCCGCGGCGAGCAGGCCTCCCATCGCGTCGAAATAGGTACGCTTCCGAACGGGTTGGCACAAGTACGTATGAAGGTAGAGATCTGGTCCGACGTCGTTTGACCCTGGTGCTACATCGGCAAACGCCGGCTTGAGACCGCTCTAGAGCGGTTCGAGCACCGGGCCGATGTCGCTGTGGAGTTCCGCAGCTTCGAGCTCAATCCCAACGCCCGGACCGACCCAGAAGGCAACCTGGAGGAGGCGCTGGCCCGCAAGTACGGCATCAGCCTCGAGCAAGCGCGCGCCATGCACGCCAGGGTCGTAGACGCTGCGGCCGGCGAAGGACTCACGTATCGCTACGACATCGCCAAGCGTTCCAACACGTTCGATTCGCACCGGCTCATCCATCTGGCTGGAACCCTTGGCCTCCAGGCGGAGATGAAGGAGCGCCTGATGGCCGCGTATTTCATGGAAGGGCGCTTGATCGGTGACCGGGACACGTTGGTCGAGCTGGCCGGGGAGATCGGCATCGATAGGGAAAGCGCTCGAGAGGCGTTGGATTCAGGCGCGTTTGCGGACGAGGTCCGGGCAGATGAACGCGAGGCCACGGAGCTGGGCATCACCGGCGTACCGTTTTTCGTCATCAACCGTCGCTACGGAGTCTCGGGCGCGCAGCCCGCCGAGATCATGCTCAAGGCGCTCGCAGCCGGCTGGGACGAGACGCAGTCATGAAACACGCGGCCAAGCCATTCAGGTTCGGGGTGCAGGAACACTTCGCACCCAGCGCCAAGACGTGGAGGGACAGAGCGCGGCTTGTGGAGTCGCTCGGTTATGAACTCCTGTACCTTCCCGATCATTTCGGCGAGCAGCTCGCCCCGATCGCAGCTTTGATGTCGGCGGCCGACGCCACGACAACGCTGCGTGTGGGCTCACTGGTGTTCGACAACGATTACCGCCATCCGGTCGTGCTGGCCAAGGAAGTCGCGACGATGGACCTTCTGTCGGACGGCAGGTTCGATCTCGGTCTGGGGGCGGGCTGGTTGGCCCAGGACTACGAGCAGGCGGGCATGCCTTACGACAGCCCCGGTGTGCGCATCGAACGAATGGAAGAAGGACTGAAGATCATCAAGGGTCTTCTCGCCGGCGGCAGCTTCTCGTTCACTGGCAAGCATTACCGGATCACGGAGCTCGAGGGCTCGCCGCTGCCGGTTCAGAAGCCCCATCCGCCGATCCTCATTGGCGGCGGGGGGCGCCGCATGCTCACACTGGCCGCGCGCGAGGCCGACATCGTGAATGTGAACTTCAATACACGCGAAGGGCGAGTCAGCCGGGGCGTCGCTCGCAGCGGCTTCGCCGCGGCCACCTCTGAAAAATTGGAGTGGATCAAAGAGGCGGCGGGCAGCCGATTCGAGCACATCGAGCTGGGCGCGTGGGTTTTCATGGCCAACGTCACCGAGGGACGCGAGGCGGTCGCAGCTGCCATTGCCACTGGGTTTGGAGCAGAAGCGAGTGACGTCCTGGACATGCCGCATTTCCTGATTGGAACCGTCGACGAGCTGGTCGACGATCTAAGGGCTCGTCGTGAGCGATACGGTTTCTCGTTTGTAGTCGTACCTGGCGAGTCGGCGGAAGCGTTTGCGCCGGTGGTGGAGCGCCTTTCCGGTACTTAGCCGGCGTCGTGTACATTGGCTGAACGGTGGCCACGACTGAGCAGGTAGAGGTCATTGGCCCGGTGGCAGGGCGGGCGCGCGAGGTGCTCACGCCCGCGGCCCTCGATTTCGTCGGCAGCCTCCAGCGCGAATTCGGCGCGCGGCGCGAGCAGCTCCTGCATGCTCGCGACGAACGGCAGGCGAGCATCGACGCCGGAGAGATGCCGGATTTCCTGACTTCAACCAAGTCGGTCAGGGAATCCGAATGGCACGTTGCACCGGCGCCGAAGGACCTCCAGGACCGCCGCGTCGAAATCACCGGACCGACCGATCGCAAAATGCTCATCAACGCCCTCAACTCGGGCGCGCGAGTCTTCATGGCCGACTTCGAAGACGCCAACTCGCCAACCTGGTCGAACCTCGTCGAGGGTCAGGTCAACTTGATCGACGCCATCGAGCGAACGCTCACGTTCATGAGCCCCGAGGGAAAGGACTACCGGCTCAACGACAAGGTCGCGACGCTGGTCGTGCGGCCACGCGGGTGGCACCTCGACGAGCGCCATGTAGTGCTCGGCGGTAAGCCGGTTTCCGGCAGCCTCTTCGATTTCGGCCTCTACTTCTTTCACAACGCCAAGCGCCTGCTGGGCAAAGCGAGCGGGCCGTACTTCTACCTCCCCAAGCTCGAGAGCCACCTCGAGGCGCGGCTTTGGAACGACGTTTTCAATTTCGCGCAGGATTCCATCGGCGTTCCCCAGGGAACGATCCGCGCCACCGTGCTCATCGAGACGATCCTCGCCGCGTTTGAGATGGAAGAGATCCTCTACGAGCTGCGCGATCACTCGAGCGGTCTCAACGCGGGCCGCTGGGACTACATCTTTAGCATCATCAAAAAGTTCCGAAACCGTCCCGACTTCGTGCTTCCCGACCGCGCGCAGGTGACGATGACCGTCCCCTTCATGCGCGCGTACACGCAGCTGCTGGTGAAGACATGCCACAAACGTGGCGCGCACGCGATGGGTGGGATGGCCGCGTTCATACCGTCGCGTCGCGATGCCGAGGTCAATCGCGTCGCGCTGGCGAAGGTGAAAGAGGACAAAGACCGCGAGGTAGGGGATGGGTTCGATGGCACCTGGGTAGCGCATCCCGACCTGGTGCTCACCGCAACCGAGGCATTCGATCGCGTGCTAGGCGATCACCCCAACCAGTTGGAACGCCAGCGACCCGATGTTCACGCCACCGCCGCGGAGCTGATCGACGTTCGCGTCCCCGGCGGCACGATCACGGAAGCTGGGCTCAGGCTCGACGTCAGCGTCGGCATCCAGTACATCGAGTCGTGGATGCGCGGTGTTGGCGCCGCGGCCATCAACAACTTGATGGAGGACGTGGCCACCGCCGAGATATCGCGCTCGCAGGTATGGCAGTGGTGCCGGCATGCCGCGCGCCTCGCTGAGGGCGCGCCGGTGACGGCAGACCTCGTGCGTGAGATCGCCGACGAGGAGATGGCGAGCTTGCGCAACCGGCATGGGGAAGAGCTCTGGATGAAGGGGCGGTTCACCGAGGCGCGCGAGGTGTTCGAGGAAGTCGCGCTAGCGGAGAGCTTCCCGGCGTTCTTGACCTTGGTGGCGCGGCGTTACATCGACTGAGGTAACGGGCTCTCTACCAGGTCAGGGAATCACACGTGGCGGCGCCGGCGGTTTGCCTGGCAGCCTGCGCCACTGACGCGGCCCGACCCCGTTGTTCGGGTTGCCTGGGACGAATGCCACGGCCGATGGCTTGACCAGGCAGTTGTCCTTTCGCACGACGCTCCGCTCGCCGCCCTCGTGGTGCTCGATCACGACTGTCCGTTCCAACACCGCGCGCACACGTACCTGCTTGCCGTCGACGATCGCGTTGAACCCACCGCTGACCTCGTGATTGGGTGGTGGGATGATGCTGGCGAGCGAAACGAGATCGGCGATTTTGTCCATTGGCGGGCTTCCTCGGGCTAGGCGGCGGTTGTGTTGCCGCGGAAAAAAGAAAAGTGCCGAGCGCGTCGTTCGGCAGCAGTGAAGCTTACCAGAACGTCCACGGGCTTCCGCCAGAACCCCGCACGGAGGCAAACCAGCGCCTTAAGCGGCCGGGTTGTGCTCCTGGAGGCGAAGCTGCCGGGCCGCTTCGCGGCCACGCCGGGCTGCTTCCTTGCTCGCCAGGTGGCGGACGCGGAGGTGGGTGGGATCGACCAGGAGGCGCCGCCGGTTGACCAGCACCTTCGGTTCCCCGGGGGCCGGCTCGATGACCGCGGTGCGCTCCAGCACGGCCGTCACCCAGACGCGCCGGCCGTCGACCTCGGCCTCGAAGTCGGGGAGGATCTCGTCATCCTCGTCCATAGAAACGCTGTCCAGCCGAACCAGCTCAGCGCGGTTCGACGGCTCTTCGGTTGCGGGTTTTCGGTAGGAATCCATGCTCATATGCCAGATACCCGATCACAAGCGCGACCAAACCCAAACCCAGCCACGGAAGTAGATACGCGGGGAAGATACCGAACAGGTCCCGAACTCGCGGTCCAATCCGCCTTCCAACCTCGAGAAAGATCGCAGCCCAGATCGTTGCGGAGAACAGAACGCACGGTATGAATACTCGATAGGGAACGTTCAATATTCCCGATAGGGCCGAGATCACGATCCGCATCCCCGGGATGTGGCGGCCGATGATGATCGTCCAGGGACCCCACCGCACGAACGCCTTCTCCGCTCGGTTGAGCTTGTGCTCCGTCAAACCGACATACCGGCCGTAACGCCGGATGAATGGGCGACCGTACCGTCGGGTGATGGTGAGGTTGCAGGCGCTTCCAAGCACAGCCCCCGCGACCACCGCGAGGTACGCCAGCGGGTAGGGGATCGCGCCCGTTGTCGTCAGGTAGCCGCCGTACGCGATCGCGGCGTCGCCGGGCGCCGGCAGCGGTACCCCCAGCTCCTCCAGGTAAATCACCAGGAACAGCCCGCCGAACTGGTAGTGAAGGATGAAAACGCGGATCGCGTGCGTGAACGGCCTCAGCCAGGATGGTTCTTGCAGCCACCCGGGAAGCGAGCTCGCTAGATGGGCTGCCATGAACAGCATTTATGTTCTCGGGCCGACTCCCCGGCCCTGCCGCGGATTATATGTGTGGTTCCTGCACCGCCCCTACAGGTTGCGTTGAAATTAACGACGCCGGCAGCGCCCAGGTCAGGTTGGTGTCGAATGCACTCTCGAAATGGCGCGCGTATCCGCGCGCCGCGGCCTCGGTTTCGATCCGCCGCCCGATCAATGACGCAACGGACGTCGGGCGCTTGTCGGCGTGCCCGCAAGGGATGATCCCGTCGAAATAAGCGATGTCGGTGGTGAGGTTCAAAGCGAACCCATGGCTCACCACCGAGCGGTTCAGCTTGATCCCGATCGCGGCCACTTTCTCTCCGTTTGACCAGACGCCGGTGAGGCCGCGTCCACCCGGTTCGGAGGCTATCCCGAGCTCCGCCAGGTAAGCGATCAGAGACCGCTCGAGCTTCTCCAGGTAGCCGGGAATCGTCATCTCAAAATGGGTCAGGTCGAGGATCGGGTAGCCGACCAGCTGGCCCGGACCGTGGTATGTTGCTTCGCCGCCGCGGTCTGACCAGATGACGTCGACCTCGCGGCGCGCGCGCTCATCCTCATCCCAGAGGAGATCGTCCGCGCCCCCCGCTTTGCCCAACGTGAAAACGTGCGGGTGCTCGAGCAGCAGCAGCGTGTCGGGCGCGCTGCCGTCTCGTACCGCGGCCACCAGCTGGGCCTGGAGATCCCAGACCGCGCGATACGGCGCGCTACCCAGCCAGCAGGCTCTTACGGTCGGGGACTTGCTCATCAGCGTGGTATGAGGAACGGACTAGCGGGCCTGCTTCGACGTGCTTGAAGCCCATCGCCATCGCCTTCTTCTTCAGCTCCACGAACTCCTCGGGCTTGTAGTAACGCACCACCTCGGCGTGCTTCTTGCTCGGTCGAAGGTACTGGCCGACCGTGAGGACGTCGATGTTGTGCGAGCGCATGTTGCGGAAGACCTCGAGCAGCTCCTCTTCAGTTTCGCCAAGGCCGACCATCAATCCCGATTTGCTCACCATGTGCGGCGCCAACGTCTTCACGTGACGGAGCAGCGCGAGGCTGTTGGCGTAAACAGCTTTCGGCCGGATGCGCGCATACAGGCGAGGCACGGTCTCTGTGTTGTGGTTGAAGATGTCGGGCCCAGCTTCGACGACGGTGCGAACGGCATCGAGGTCGCCCTGAAAGTCCGGAGTCAAAACCTCGATCGTCGTTTCCGGGCTGCGCCGGCGGATCGCGCGAATCGTGCGCGCAAAGATGCCAGAGCCGCCATCGCGCAAATCATCGCGATCCACCGATGTGATGACCGCGTGCCGGAGTCCGAGCTCGGCCACCGACTCCGCGACGCGAAGTGGCTCGCCGAGGTCTAGCTCGCTAGGCCGGCCGGACGTGACGGCGCAGAACCGGCACGCGCGTGTGCAGACGTCGCCGAGGATCATGAATGTCGCCGTGCGCCGGTTCCAGCAGTCGAAGATGTTGGGACAGCGCGCCTCTTCGCACACTGTGTGCAGGTTGCGGCCGTGCACGATCTGCTTGAGATCTTTGAAGTTCTCGCCCTCGGTCACGCGAACTCGGATCCATGACGGTATCGACTGCGGGGTGAGGGGAGTCGCGCTGCTCACAATTTGATGCTAGACGCAGTCCATTCCTCGAGGCGCTTCCTGACGAAGCCGAGGAACTGGCCGGCCATCATGCCGTCGATGATGCGATGGTCGAAGCTCAGGCACATGTTCATCATGTTGCGGACCGCGATCCCGTCCCCGATGACGACGGGCCGGCGCACTATCGATTCCGTGGTGAGGATGGCGGCCTGGGGCTGGTTGATGATCGGCTGCGACGCGATCGAACCGGTAGAGCCTGTGTTGTTGAGGGTGAACGTGCCCCCTTGCACGTCGTCGGGCTTGAGCTGCTTGTTGCGCGCACGGCCGATCAGGTCGTCGAGAGAAAGCACGAGGTCGGTGAAACCGCGCTGGTCCGCATCCTTCAGGACCGGGACGATGAGCCCATCGGGGATCGAGACCGCGATGCCCATGTTGATGTAGCGCTTGAGGACGACGCCCTCATCGGTCCATGTGGAGTTGAGCCAGGGGAACTGCTTGATCGCCTCGCAGACGATCTGCACGACGAACGGGATGTACGTAAGCGCGACGCCGTGGCGAGCCTTGAAGCCCTCCTTCTCCGACTCGCGGTATCGGACGAGGTTGGTGACGTCGACCTCCTGCAGCGTCCAGGCGTGGGGTGCCGTGGCGAGACTGCGGACCATGTGCTCGGCGATCGAGCGCCTCATGATGCTGAGCTTCACCAGCTCTTCACGCGAACCGTCTCGCGGGGCTTGGGGAGCGATTGCCGGCGCTGACGCCGGCGCTGCGGTGGGGCTCGCTCCCCCGACCGCCGCCAGGATGTCGTCACGCGTCACGCGACCGCCTAGGCCTGAGCCTCGTAGCGTCGTCGGGTCGAGGTTGTGCTCGGCGGCAAGCTTGCGGACCGCGGGGGAGAGGCGAGCGCCGCCGTTGCCTCCTCCGGCCGCGACCACCTCGGCCGGCGGGGCGGCAGCCACTACGGCAGGGCCGCTAACCGCGGCGGCCTTTGGCTCCGGCTTGGCCGCCGGTGCGGCCGGGGCGGAAGGCGCACCGGCCACCTCGATCTGGGCGATCACCGACCCCACCAGAACGGTCTCGCCTTGAGCGGCGGTGATCTTGACCAGCTTGCCCTCGAAGGGCGAGGGGATCTCGGCGTTGACCTTGTCCGTGACCACCTCGACGATCGGCTCGTCACGCTTGACGAAGTCGCCCTCGTTCTTCAGCCAGTGGTCGACTGTGCCCTCGGTGA
>WNFO01002001.1_pt1 | contig 16591 bp, 10 predicted proteins | sample 5400251 | NCBI WGS metagenome assembly WNFO01 (sample SAMN13153354, study PRJNA577476) | soil metagenome | isolation source: 100 cm saprolite under Madrone tree | place: USA:California | collected 2016-06-14 | reverse complement strand
ACATCAACGAGAGCATTCGCAAGCGGGCCGAAGCGCAGCGTTCGCGGTGAGCGCGATCGCTGCAGGAGGAGACTTATGTGTCCAGCGTGCATGGCGAGTGCGGCGTTGGCGGTCGCTGGCGTGATGTCCACGGGCGGCCTGACGGCACTCGTCGCGAAGCTGCTCCATTCGAAAAATAACGCGGAGAGAATTTTGCCTAAAGAAACGAAAACAAAGGAGAAATGATCATGGCTACGGCAAAGAGCAGGATGGAAGGTCCGAAAGTTGTGTCACAAGCAGAATGGCTTGCCGCACGAAAGGAGCTGTTGGGCAAAGAGAAGGAATTCACGCGGCTGCGCGATCAATTGAGCCGGCTAACTTCTCTCCCATCATATTTGGAGAAATGATTGCGTCGAGGGCCGCATGAATGCGTCTAATTCTGTAGCAGCCTTCCACTGGAGTCTTTGTCTCCTCCTTCATTGTAAATCCCCCAGCTTCTCGCGATTCGTTGAATGCGTCTCGCCGTTTCAGGGCGCTTGAGACACTGCTCGCGACGCTTCCTCCAAAACGCGCCAAGGAGTTCATGCGGGAGCTGGCCGGAGCTTCGTTTATACGCCTTCGCGATCGAGTCGGCACGTTGCACGCAGGTCCACCGCCTGGACCCCGCGCAAGAAGAAATCCCCGCGGTGGCCGAGCGCGACGCCATGGCAGGGGACCCGAGCTTTACACGAGCACTCTTGGGACAACCGATCTTCGCGCGATCAGGGCTCCGGAAGGCCTCCTCCGGGCTTTCTTGCTGCAACTGGCCTGGGTCCCTGCCAGGGATTGGTCTGCTGCGCTCGCCGTAGCCCACTCGGAGTGTAGCGGAGAGCCTTCTGCCGACTCATTCATATCCGCTCATGCCCGCATTCGCTGGAGGCGTTCCTTTCTAATTACAGGGAAATAATCAGGGAAATATCACGCCTTGGCGGGCTGACCCGAGCCGCAAACCTGCGAATGGCGCGGGACACTGGCAAACTAAGCATCCCCGAGAAATAGGACGGGACAGGCGATTAACAGGGAAATCTCTGCCTACGAGCTCCGAATCCTGCGCGAAAAATGCCGCTCCGTTGGTCACGCCCCTAATGGGGTACCAATATCCGTCTTCCCAGCTTTCGGTGGAATCTGTGGGCAGACCACGACAATTCAATAGGCACTCGCAGACTCCGCCATCCTCGCCTGTTGATCTTTTGCAGAGAACCTCCCTTTCTCCGCGAAGTGCAACGGCGGCGATTTGGGAGAGCGCTTCCCGTGCGAAATTCGGCGGAAGCAGAAGGCCAGACCTCTGCGAGAAGCCCCTCTTAAGGCCATGTGAGGCAGTCTTGCACGTCACCAAGGAAAGGCCTCAGCTATTGACGTTCCTCCGAAGCGCACCTACCGTTGCCGACAATGCCACGCGTTCCAAGCCGGTGGCGGGGTTTCTCGCATTCTTCCAACCCGCTTGATGCCGCATTCAGAGGTTTGGAGTCTAGAAGACGAACTTCAGCGCAAGTGTCATACTGCGAATCCCGCCGCTGAAGAACTTGTCGGGCTTCAGGAAGTTCGGATCTGTAGGTATCACATACCCTTGGGTGGTGGTTGCGGTTGTGACGCCGGCAACGCTGAAGACGTTTCCGTTGCTGAGAGCGAAGTTCGGGTGATTGAGAACGTTGAAAATGTCAGCCTTCACCAGCAAATACTTCCCCTCTGTGAAATAAGTCCTCTTGCCGAGGGACAGGTTCAGCACGGCGAATCCTGGGGTGGTAATGCTGTTCCGGCCAACGTTGGTCCGTACTCCACGGCCGGCGACGACATAATTCTCCCTCTGGAAAACAGGGCTGATTATGGTGAGGTTGCCGATAGGAATGTTGGGTGTACCCGTGGCGGGATTTCCTGCGGTTTCACCTAAGCAGTGTACACAGATACTTCCCGCGTCATTCGCGGGTGCTACCGGGAAATTGGCCAAAATATTCGAAACGGCTGAGTTCGCTGCCATCGACTTGAGCATGCTCAGTCCGGTCGCGATAGGGGCCAGCAAAGCGGTTGGGTTTCCGGCTCCATGGAGAGTGGTGTATTCGTAGGCGCCGAAGACGAATAACTTGTCTCTGACAATGGGGCCGCCCATTGTTCCGCCGAAACGCTTATTGTCGAAGTCCGGCTGGCCTGCGATCGTTCCGCCCACGATCGCAGCTTTGGTCAGCTGATCTACGGAGTTGAAGTTCTTGTTTTGCGAGTACCACTCTCCAGAACCGTGCCAGGTGTTTGTGCCGGTCTTGGTCACTAGGACGAACTGACCGCCTGAGGAATGGCCGTACTCCGCGCTGAACTGGTTGGCCTGTAAAGCAAATTCCCCAACCGCGTCAGGAATAACGGTGGAATTGGGGCCCGTCACACCTAAGTTGTTGTCATCCACGCCGTCGATAACAAAGTTGTTTTCTCGTGGGCGCGTGCCGCCCACCGAGCCGCCTATTCCGGTTACGCCTCCCGGTTGGGCCACGACGTTAGGAGCCAAAACCGCCAGATTCAGTGGACTCCCATTGAGCGTCCCCGCCGCCTGAGGAAGATTTGCCAAATCGCTTGCATCGAAGTCGTTGTTAAGTGCGGAAGACGTCGTTTGCACCGCCAGGGCGCCAGCGCTCACTTCTACCGTTTCCGTGGCTACCCCCAATTCCAGCTTCACATCCGCCACGTTGTCCTGGTCAGCCAGCACCGGCACGTCCGACTTTATGGCCTTCTTAAAGCCCTCAACTTCCACGGTCACCGTGTACTTCCCAGGCAGCAGGCTTGGAAAATCGTAGGTTCCTGCTGAAGTCGTTTCGATGGATATCGAAACGCCAGTATCCTTGTTCACTGCCGTCACGCGAGCATTTGCCACCGCCGCGCCAGCTGGATCCAAGACTTGTCCGCGGAGGGTGCCTGTCGTTCGCTGGGCGACCGCGGTACCAATTGAAACTAGAATTGCCGCTGCGACCGCAACCGTCGACAATAAGCGCATGACTAGCCACGCAGCCTTATGTGAATTTGCGCATTGTTTCGTTGATCTTGCCTGATTCATGGTCGTCTCCCGCAAAGAACTTCCGTTCGTAAGGAACAGAGAAGCAGTCGCGGAACCGCAAATGGGCTAGAAGGGGCCTACAGGGACGACTGCGCCACTCGTAGGTACAAACGAATCGCCCAACGACACTAGTTGCCACTCCTGGGGAGATCGGCCGTTCAACCTGAAGGCTCGGTCTGATAAGTTGCTATGCCGAACTGTAGATTGTTGGAGTAGGGCCTATGAGATATAGAAGGCTAAAGGACACCCCAATGGCTTTTGATCCAATGCCCCATTCGTCGGATTCGGCGCATAAGACATCACTGCGGACGTGGGAATACGGATTTCAACGCGGATGATCTTTTTGGAGCAGATCGGCGCAGTAAGCGGCAACGAGCTCTCCGAAACGGCGATTGAGGCCCTGGGTAGAGATAGTGAGAGCGGTGTCCATGAAAGTTTTGAATCTAGCACAGCCAAGGAATCGCCGCGCGAGTGCTCCTGGTCGGGCGTAACGCGATGAAACCGCCAAGGACACGAAGTCACACCGAAGAAGGGAACCGCGCCTTTCCCTCATGCCTCAACTTGGGCTCGCCCAGATGGTACGAATGACGAAGTTTCTGTTACAGATACACAGAAAATAGGGACTAACCAGCTATTCCGGACTGCAGCGCGGTTGAACACTCATCTATAATGTCGTAATCGTATTCGGATTTCTCAGCAGTAATCTAGTATCCCACGCATGCATTTAGAAATGAAAACCCGGTGTGAGAAATGTGGGGGCACCCTCCTAGCGGATGGAGAAGCGTACGTTTGTTCGTACGAGTGCACACTCTGCCCTAGTTGTACTCTGAATACCAAGGGCATTTGTCCAAATTGTGGGGGTGAACTTGCTCGCCGGCCACGGCGGAAAACACTTACCGGGGGTGGGGAGAATCGCGACCTAAGAATACCAGGTAGCAGAGGTCCCTGGCTGATATGGGTAGTGAGTTTTGGACTGTGGACGTTTATCGCCCTCGTCAACGCGGCGTCCATGTACCAGTTCGACCGATCGTTGGGGCGGCACGTGACTTTCGTGAAAGAAATCACCCTCCCGGTCATCAATAATGTCATCTATGCTTTCTTAACGCCTGTGCTTTTTGGAATTGCCATGCGCTACCCAATTCTACGAACCAATTGGATGCGCCGCACGGGCCTTCATGTGGTGGCGAGTTTAGCGTTTACAGTTGCACACGTGGTCCTCAGGGGTCTGGTATATCCGGTCTGGGATCCGCGCATCGGTGATTACGCATACGCTGTGTGGAACCCGCACACCTACGCGTTCAGTATCCAGTGGATCTTGTTTGAGAGGCTGTTCTTTTACAACCTAGTGGACGACATTTTTTCTGCATATCTGCCGGTGGTACTGATCGCACATGCGGTGTGGTATCAGAAGAGGTTCAAGGACCGGGACCTTCGTGCCTTCGAGCTTGAGGCACAACTGGCGAAGGCACACTTGCAGGAGTTGAAACGTCAGTTGCAACCCCATTTCCTATTCAACACTCTGCACTCAATTTCGGCGCTGATGCTAACCAACGTCCGTGCGGCCGACAGAAATGATCGCCCGTCTCAGCGATCTGCTGCGGATGAGCTTGGAGAACAGCGAAATCCAGGTGACTACTCTGAGTCGCGAGCTTGAATTCTTGACTGGCTATCTTGAAATCGAGAAGGTTAGATTCGCCGACCGGCTCAATATTGTACTCGACGTCGCGCCCGACGCGCTTGATGCGCAGATGCCGCATTTACTTCTGCAGCCTTTGGTGGAAAATGCGGTGCGCCATGGCATTTCCAGGCGTTCTACCGGTGGTGAGATTCGAATCGCAGTCAGCTGTGATGCCCACAACCTCTATTTGCGAATCAGAGACAATGGCCAGGGACTCCCCGACTCGGGGGCAGATCAGTCGACAATAGGGCTGGGCCTCAGGGCAACCCGGGAACGGCTCCAAACACTTTACGGGAGCGACCACAGCGTTGACATTCGGGATGTTCCGGAAGGTGGCGTAGAAGCCTGCGTGCGGATACCTTTTCGCGCCGCGCGCCCTCTACCATATGAGGCGGCCTCTGGAGACCCTGAATCGGCTGCATGAGGACTGGACATGACCCCTACAATTCGCACCATCATCTCCGATGACGAACCGCTGGCACGCGAGAAGTTGCGCATTCTGCTGGCCTCGGAAGCCGGTGTACGTATCGTTGCGGAATGCCGGGATGGCAGGCAGACCATCGATGCTCTGCGAACTTACAAGCCGGATCTCTTGTTGCTCGACATACAAATGCCGGGTGCAGACGGCTTTCAGGTATTGAGCACCATCCCTGCTGACGACATACCGCTTGTTGTCTTCACCACGGCATACGACCAATACGCAATTCGAGCGTTTGAAACGCACGCAGTGGATTATTTGCTGAAACCGTTTGACCATGAACGATTGCATAAAGCCATTGAGAGAACTCGCAGCGAACTTCTGAAGACAAACGATCGCGAAATGACCCAGCGAATTCTTGATCTCCTGGCCAGCTCAAGGGTAGAATCGCGAGTCGCGAAGCGCCTCGTGATCAAAGCTGCGGGTCGCGTCGTGTTCCTTGATGTGGAGGAGATTGATTGGGTCGAAGCGGCCGCCAATTACGTGAAGCTGCACGTGGGGAGAGAATCTCACTTGCTCCGAGAAAGCATTGGCCGCATCTCCGAAAGGCTCGATCCGGATCGGTTCGTTCGCGTCCATCGCTCTACAATTGTGAATGTTCGAAGGATCAAGGAGCTGCAACCCTGCAACAGCGGTGAATACATCGTGGTGCTGAAGGATGGCAAAGAACTGTCCTGCAGTCGAGGCTATCGTACCGAGCTGCACCATCTGATCGAAGATACCTGAGTGAAAGCATCGCAGTGCACCCACAAAATGGTCGGCAAGCGTTCATCGCCATGGAGTTTTTGGATGGCGCGGCCCTGAAGTACTGCGCCCTGATCGGCTTGCCCAAACGACGGCTGTCAACCGGGCATTGCGCAAGGCCTACGGAATCCGGCTCTGCTCTGTCGAGGAGTTGGGCTGGCTTACCGGGTCGCCGAGCACCGCGAGGAAAGAAGACCAGGCCGTAAAGCCGCCTAACTCGAATGGTTCGAGTAACGGGCAACCCAAGTTGCGAGATCGGCTGGGCGCGATCATCGAGGGGGGCTGTTGAGTGCCCCGATGTCAGCGCGAATGAGTTGCGGATAGCGCTCTAGCAAGGATCGTCTGGCGTCGCGCCATTCCTGCGCCTCTGCTTGCTCTTTCCGGGCAGTTGCGATCTGGGCTTGTACGGCTTCGAGTGCCGGGCCCCCCGGAATCTTTCGGATGCTAATGAAATAGTCCGGATCGAGCGCGCGCATCCACATTTCGCGCGGCTTGCTGAGTTCTCTTCCCAACATTTCGACTGCGAGACTCTTCATTGCCGTTACCAGCCGTTCGGGAGAGTACTCGCCGCCAATGGCGCGGACAGCCGCGCCTACCAGTCGATGGGCCGTGCGGAAGCTGATGCCTTCTTCCCGGACGAGAGTATCCGCCAACTCCGTGACGCAAAGAAAACTCCCGCAAGCTCGGAGGCGCATCCGCTTGTGATCCACTTCGGCGCGGCTCATAGTGCCGGCAAAGAGGCGGAGCGCGCGCACGGCATCGGCGCACATGGAAAATGCCAGTGGTTGTAGATCATCCTCACTGTCCACGATGTCCTCGAAGGGAGTATTGTGCGCGCAACTGAGCACGGCTTGGGCCTGGCCGAATGCCTTACTCGCCAGAATGCGCACGTGCTCCAATGCGACAGGATTTCGTTTCTGCGGCATGATGCTGCTGATCTGGACGTAAGCGTCGCTCAAGCGCAGAAAACCAAACTCTTCCGTGCACCACAACAGCAAGTCCTGCACGAGTTTTCCCAAATTGAGTGTCAGCACGGCGACAGCCGAGGCCGCTTCCGACAGATAATCGATGGCCGCGATTGCGCCGTAGGAATTTACTTGCAGCCCCTCAAAGCCCAGTAAACGGGCGGTATAACTGCGATCGATGGGAAAGCCAGTCGTCGTAATGGCGCAGGCGCCGAGGGGGTTCCGATTAATCGTGGCAAAAGCGGCGCGCAACCGCTGGATGTCGCGACCCAGGAATTCGACGGCGGCGAGCAAATAGTGAGCCAGCGTGGTCGGCTGGGCCGGCTGTGTGTGCGTGTAGGCGGGCATGATGGTTCCCACGTGTGACGCGGCGAGATCAAGCAGCACCTGACGCGCGTCCGCGGTTTCTCCCGCGATTCTGAAGATTTCGCGACGCAGGCACATGCGGTACATCGTGAGATCGATGTCGTTGCGGCTGCGTGCGGTGTGGATCTTGCCCGCCACCTCTTCCCCGCAAGCTTGCACCAGCAGTTCTTGGACGTGAAAGAACAGGTCCTCGCAGCGGCCGTCGTAGCGCGCCCCCAGAATCTTAGGACGATCGAGCAGGGCGATTGCTTCAAGGCACATGCGGGCATCCGCCGTCGGGATAATGCTTTGGCGGGCGAGCATCAAGGTGTGAGCCAAGTGGATTTCGAGCAGCGCGTCCAGGAAATACTTCTTGGCATCTTCGAAATTCACTGCCAGAACGGTTTCAGAATAGACGGGAGCGGGAAAGGGTTCGGAGGATTTGGACGACGATTCGGAAGGATGGTCTGGCTCCTTCAACGCGCGCACGCCTCCATCGAGCAGAGCTGAAAACTGCTGGCCGTGGAGCGCGCGGCAGTCGCCCTAGAAAAAATCATCCGGAATACCCCTGCTTCCAGTACACGAGCGCATCAGTTTAACAGCGGTGCGGCGAAACATCGAGCGACCCTACCATCTCACTCCCAACCCAAAACCGAGGAGTCGGCCCTGAAGAACAGTGGCCGAGGGCGCGAAGCTCGTTGGCAAACTTCCAGACGTGAGCTGCCCGCAGTGCGTGGGGTCCAGAGTGAAGCCGTTAGCCGCGCTCGGGCATCCAGTCGTAACGACAGAGACGCCCGCGGTGTTAAGGGAGGTGACGTTGGGGTGGTTAAAAATGTTGGTGGCTTCGGTCAAGAACTGTGCTCGAAAGCGTTCCTTCAGCGTGAAGAGCGTGCGCGTGTAGCGCAGGTCAAACTGAACAACCTTCGGCCCGCGGACGATATTCCGGCCGATATTGAGCGGCCGCGTGATGCTGGTCACAAGTGAGTCGCCGTTGAGGTTGGCGTTGGCAGTGACGTTTTGCTGGTCACCCGAAGCGATGTTCGTCAGCATGGCAAACTGGTTGTCGTTCAGCAGACGGTTCGCAAATGAGTTCTCCACCTTCGGGCGAGGTGACCACACCGTGCTGGCTGTGAAGGATTGGGGCCGATTGATGTAGCTGTTGCCGCGGTCGCGGAGGCGATTCGTCGTATCTTCGACGTAGACCAGGTTTTGCTCAAAGCCGTTGACGTCGGGAGCGTCGCTGATGGTATGCGAATAGATGTAGGCGGCGCTCGCCACTAAGCCGCGCGAGAAGCGGTGTTCGTAATTGATCTCCAGCGCGTTGTACTTCGAGCTGGCGCCCACATCCTGCAGAGTTACGTTGTTGAATGCCGGGTTGGCGCGCGTGCCGGCGTTCACCCGCGAATCAAACACCGGCCGGCCGTCGAGCAGGAAGCCCAGCGGATTAATGAGGTTGATGTTGTGCAGCCACTGTAATTGGCGCCCAGCCGTGTTCACGTAGGCGAACGTGACAGCATCGTTTTTGGAGAGCTCGCGCGAGACCTGGAGCGTCGTGGTCATCGCGTAGGCGTTCTTGAAGTTCGGCGTGACCGTGAATACAGATGGAATCGCCGGAGCCGTGGCTGTCGTCAACGGCTGCGGAAAAGAAGGAGCTCCCGCTGAGGAAGGAGAAAGCGAGGCGTTGAAGGAGCGGCCGGAACCGTCGTTAGAAAGAGCGTTGAACCACAGATTGGTGGGCGGAGCGTCGTAGAAAATTCCCCAGGAGGCGCGGACGACGGTCTTGCTGTCAAGCCTCCAGGCCAGGCCCAGGCGAGGCGATACGTCGCCAGCGGGATTGTGGAAGTCCCGCGAGAAGGGAAAGGGAGCGGCCGCGTTGGCATTCGGCGATAGGAAACGGTCATAGCGAATGCCGTAGGTTACGAGCAACGAAGGGCGGAACTGCCAGCTATCCTGGGCGAAGAAATTAAAGAAGTTGGAAATGTAGGCCACGCGCGTGTTGCCTATGAGAGCGTTCACGGTGGTGTAAGACTTCGGGTTCGCGCCACTCACCGCCGCCTGATAAGCTGCAATGGTTGGGAAAACATATTGCGTGAAGCTGTCTCCCTGTTGTACGTCGATGATACGCGAATATCCGAACCCAGCCTTGAAAGTGTGCGGGCCGCGGATGTAGGTCAGGTTGTCGTTCCAACTGGGGATCTTTTCGGCAAGCACGTCGCCTACAGAGACGCTTCCGTTAAAATTGGTCGCGACGCCTGGGATACTGACGGCTGGACCGGACCCCGTCAGCGGCCCTGCGATGTGCTTCTCATTCCGGTAGGGATAGGAAAACCGGAACTCGTTGAGGAGTTGCGGTGATATCGTGGTGACCCACTGCAGTCCTCCAACATGGGCGCGATCCCTGAAGTCAGCTTCGGCAGCAATCAAGTTCAGTCCGCCCACAGCGGTGTTGAAGGGATACTCGTTCCGGAAGTAATTGACGCGAACAAAGGCGTGGTTCTTTGCATTGATATCCCAATCGCCGCGGACATCCAGGAACTGCGCATGCTGGACCGAAGGTGCAGTACCGAATTGCGAGGCGGGAATGCCGATGGCTTCGAGGGCCGCTTGGTTCGCCGCACTGACAGTAATCGGAACGGGAAGGGCGCGGTACAAGTGTTCGTATGCTCCGTAGATGAAAAGTTTGTCTTTCTTGATGGGACCTCCGGCATTCATGCCGTAGGAATTCATGAGCAGGTTGGGCTTTGGCAGGGTTGGGGAGAGAAGAATTGGCCTCGCGGTCGTATCTACTGGTCCGCGGATCCACTGGAACATGCCGTGGAGATTGTTGGTGCCCGACCCGGTGATGACGTTATAGATGTTGCCGGTAGTGCCACCAAACTCCGGAGCGAAGCTGTTGCTCACCGTCTGGACCTCGCTCACGTAAACGGAGGAAATCGGGAACAGGCGAAGGCCGTAACGATCGGCTTCGGTGTCCACCATTCCATCCATCTGATAGTTGATGCGGTCCACGAACCCGTTGGTATTGAGAGTGCGCGGGATGCCCAACTCCGGGTTGGGGTGGCCGCTGACGCCGGGCTGGAACATGATCCAGTTGTAGGGGTTTCGCGAAGTGAGCGGCAGATTCTGCACTTCCATTTCGGTGATTGTCCGGCTGATATTCGTTCGCGCCGGGTCGACCACTGGCGCACCACCGCCCACTTCGATCGACGTAGTTACGGCGCCTAACTTGAGACCGCCGTCGACAACTGCCTCCCGGCCGGCTTGCAGGACGATCTCGGTAAACTTGAGTGCGGTGAAGCCGTCCTTCGTCACCGTGACGGTGTAGGTTCCGATCGGCAGCAGAGGGATTACATAATAGCCGTCGTCACCGGATGCGACGCTGCGGGTGTATCCCGTCGCGGTATTGACGGCGGTGACGCTGGCGCCAGCCACGGGCTGGTCACTCGGGTCGCTAATGCGGCCTCGAATCGTGGCGTTAATCGACTGCGATTGCGCCCGCGCGGGAGGCATGCAGGCCAGGAAGAAGAGGATGACAGCCGTCACAAAACGCGAAGCGTAAAAGTAGACGAAAGGAGACCCACGTTTTTCATTGCTCACTTTGATCACCCCCGGAGATCATCCCCAGACTCGACTTCGTAAGTGTGTCTCAATCATGGAGACTAAACAAGGCCACTTAACAAAGTTTCGTCAAATCCCGTCTGCGAGAATCTCTCGCCCCGAGGCAGGAGGAGGCGGGAGCCTCCATCTCTATTGCACTGGCGGAGATGGCAAGTTCATCCCACCGGTCGATGTGCCCGTGAGCAGCCTCGTTCGGCAGATAACCACAGCCGACGTGGACGGCAACGGCTCATCCGACGTCGTTACCAGCCTGCCGTGTGAACGGACTCTTCTCGTGGCCCTCTCGCGCAAGCACTGGCCCGGGAGCATGCGCCCGAGAGTCCGGTCCTCGCTCTCTCCTCTCGATACAAGAGTAGTTAACCGGAACACTCGGCCGTAATCACCTTTTCTATATAACACGCCTATCCGCTCGTCCTCAGGAAAGCGAATGGCGCACCTCAAGTTTGGGGAGGACCGGTGCGTTCACTCCCGTGCTCGCAAAGCACACCAAACACCTGAGCCTCGTGGACATCCTCTCGGTCGGAGTGGACCGCATGCAGCGGAGCTTCGAGCCGATGAGAAAACAGGTCGAGTCCTGGAAGGGAACACGCCTTCCGGAAGAATCCGCGAAGTTGGTGATCTACCGGGCCTTTGTGGAGGGCCAGTTAGATGTTCCCAAGCACTTGGCGCGCTGTGTTCACGATCGGTATTTCAATCCGCAGATCGAAGAGTTCGCTCCGCGAACGACATGGAGTCTGTCCAATGCGTTCACGAGTGCGTTCAAAGAACTCGATCCTATCCCGCAGTTTAAGGCAACGGCGAAGCTCGCATCGTTTCTCGAAGGGGCCACCGCTGGCTTGAACTAAATGCATCGTTGCGGCCCAGTTGGGCGCAAGGCGCGAATTGGGCTGGAGGCGGACCGGGAGGCAGCCAGCAACTGCCTCCTACCTCCCTAGTTTGACCGCTATTGAAGCCGTTCCGTGACCCGGTTTGTGTGGCATGAGACGCGCTGAGATTCAAGGACGCCTGCGCAATCCGGACGCGCCATCGTTCGCATCCTTTCCTTTTTGCCGAGCTTTCAGTTGCGGACCTACGTGTGCTGTCCGCGACGCCTTCGAATCTACGACCTCATCTCCATCTCCGCGAACTCGCCAACCATATGCAGCATGGCTCCTCACCTCCGAAGAAGGAAGCCACATCTTTAGGAATCGGTCAGTTCGAATCCCACGCACACCTTGAACCTTCTAGTTAGGCGGTTCCGCCATCGATGTGCGGCAGAGAATGGCTATGCGACCGCCCAACAGCGTCGATCTAGTTTTGGAGAGCTAGCCGACGCAGGAGGGACTGGAAACGAGGAGCGGAACGCAAAGGGTCCAATTGTGGATCAACCTTGGAGAAGACGATGGCATTGGAACGATCCCTGTAGGCCCTTTCGAGCCAATCGACCGCTTTGTCATTTTCACCCAGTCCTACATAGACGATCGCCACGTAAAATGGAGAGACATACTGTTTCTTTGATTGCTCCATCAATTCAGCCAAAACTTTCTCAGCCTCGGACCCGTTGCCCGAAGCGCCATAGGCATGCCCCAGCGCTCCGAGCATCTGCGGACTGTCGTGCGAGATGCCGACAGCTTTCTGAAGCTCTGAGATGGCTTGTGGGTATGCGTTCTTCTGCTCGTAGGCCTGACCGAGAACCATGCGAGGCAGGGCGAAGTTCGGATCCATCTCGAGCGTGTTTTGCAGTTGCTCGATGGCCTGGTCGTACTTGCGCGCCATATAGAGACGCCACCCCAGACTAAAATTCATGCTGATTGACAATGGGTCGAGCTCGCGTGCACGAGTCATCTGCGCAAGGCTCTCATTCGTCCGCCCCATGGCCATGAGATACAAAGAGTAGCGCTGATAAGCCGTGGCGTAGCTTGGGTTGAGTTCGATGGATCGTTGGAAGCCAGTCGCTGCGCCAGCCCAATCCCAATCGTAATTGAACCGCACGGTAGCCAGGGACGTTTGCGCTTCGGCAAGACTGTCATCCAGTTGCAACGCCTTCAGGGCCGCGGCTTTGGCCTTCGGCGCTACATCCTGAGAAGGCACCGTTCCGACAATCGCTGAGCCAATGATGCTGTAACAATCGGCGAGGCCAGCATAGGCGAGAGCATAGTTTGGATCTTTTTCGATTGCGAGCTGAAAATACTCGATTGCCTTGGTTAGTCCTTCTTCCGACCGCTTGTTCCAGTAATATCTGCCTTTTAGATAGTTCTCATAACTTTCGCCACTGACTGAGCGAGTACTGGCCAGGCGTTGCTGTTCCTCGGGAGTCAGATTCACTCTGATCTCGTTGACAATGGCGCTTGCCACCTGGCTCTGGAGTCCCAGAACGTCTCCCAACGGGCTTTCATAGGTTTCCGCCCAAAGGTGGCGGTCCGTGGCCACCTGAACCAACTCCGCCGTGATGCGGACTTGGTTGCCAGATCGCAGTACCGTCCCTTCAACGACAGCATCTACATTCAAATCGCGGGCAATTTGGGAAAGAGTCTTGTGCGTGTCTTTGTATTCCATGGAAGAGGTGCGCGAGATCACGCGCAGGGAACGGATCTTCGCGAGATGGGCGATCAACTCATCGGTCATGCCGTCGGTGAAGTACTGCTGATCCCTGTCACCCGAGAGGTTATCAAACGGCAGGACGACGAGAGACTTGATCTGATTCGGCTGTGAATTTGCTTCCGAGCCATGCCGGACAAGACGCAGCCTCACTCCGACAAGTGCGATGACAAATATGGTGAGAAGACTCCCAATGACGAAGACGAGGCGGGAAACGATCGGTCTGGGCCCGAGGTGCAGTGCGGCCTGTCCCGCAGAGAACTGCATTACGGGCCCGGCTTCCGGAACCCGGAGGGAACTTTCTGGAGTCGCACTGGAATGCGCTTCCGCCGCTTTTTTCGGGTCGGAGCTGTCAAGCTCTTCGATCGGGGCGATAAAGCGATAGCCATGGCGGGGAAGGGTTTCAATGAAGCGCGGATTTTCCGACGAGTCGTTCAGGGCTTCGCGTAACCTCATGATTGCGGTGTTCAAGCTGTGATCAAAATCAACGAACGTATCATCGGACCAAAGCCGTTTCCGCAGGTCTTCACGGGTGACGACTTCGCCGCGCTGTTCCAACAAAATTGCGAGAATCCGGCAGGGTTGCTCCTGAAGCTTGATCTTCCTGCCCTGCTTCCAGAGTTCACTCGTGCGCACGTCGACTTGGTAAGTACCGAAGCGGACGACCTTCGGCGAAAGGGCGGGTTGTTTGCTCGTTCCCAAGGAAAGCAGTGGCAGGAGTATACGCCGTGCGGCGCATACGGGTCAAAGCGTGAACGCCAGTCGGAAGTTATCTAAGCCTCTAAGTCCTTCATTTTTAGCGGGATTCCAAGTTATCGACAATTGTTTTGAATGTGATGGATAGAGCATTGTGATGCTTTGACCGATTGAAGCAAATTCCGTGTCATCGGGGCGCTCCGAGGCGATCTTGGCGCGTGGCGGAGTTTGGACACAAGACCAAGAATTAATCAAGACGTTGCTGCAGCGTAGCGGCCGAAGCTGCCCTTGGGCGTATGACAGTTCTACTGTACTTGGGGCATTTGTTGAGAGCGTTGCCGTTCGAATGGCAAGGGAGGTCGCAATGATCAATCACGGGGCGAGAGAACGGTGGTCAGGGCTGCAAACGTTTGTCGTGACGCTGCTTTTGTTCTTTGTCTCAATCACCCCAGTTGCGGCTCAGGAGGCCGGCGGAACCATCGTCGGCACGGTGACAGACCCGAGTGGGGCCACGGTGGGAGGCGCCAACGTGACCATCAAGAACGTCGCCACGGGTGTCACGCGCAATTCGACAACGAATGAAGACGGCGTGTACACGGCGCCCAATCTGATTCCGGGCACCTACGAAATCACCATCACTGCGACGGGATTTGCGACCACCGAAGTCCAAGGTGTCGGGTTGTTGGCGGGAGACCGGCGCGAAGTCAACGCCGTCATGAAGCTGGGGCAGGTCTCCGATAAAGTCAGCGTAGTCAGCACAGAAATCTCTGACGTTCAATTGGCTTCTTCTGAAATGCGTGGCGTGGTGGATTCTCACACCGTTAACGAATTGCCCCTTAACGGGCGCGATTGGACCTCATTGACTCTCCTGGAGCCAGGCGTGGCGCAGGTGCGGACACAAAAAGCATTGGGCGTGAGTAACGACCGGCCAAACCGTGGGTTGGGCACGGACGTGACCATCGGCGGGAACCGTCCCCAGGGAAACAACTATCAGCTCGACGGAGTCAGCATCAATGACTACAGCTCAGGCGCGCCGGGAAGTGTCACAGGCGGAGTACTTGGGGTGGATGCGGTGCAGGAGTTTTCGGTGGTGACGAGCAACGCGCCGGCCAACTATGGAAAAACTTCGGGAGGCGTGATCAATGCGGCCTCCCGCTCCGGTACGAATGCGTTTCATGGATCGGCCTACGAATTCATTAGGAACAGCAAGCTCGACACGCGCAATTTCTTTGACACCGCGAAAGACGCGTCCGGAAATCTGATCGTCCCACCGTTCAAGCGCAACCAGTTCGGCGCAACCGGCGGTGGACCGATAATCAAAGATCGTACTTTCTTTTTCGCCGATTACGAAGGCTTGCGCCAGAGTCTCAGTCAGACCAACACCATTACGGTCCCATCGCAGAATGCCCACAATGGCATCCTCGTCAGCGGCAACGTCACTGTGGATCCAAAGGTCGTGCCGTACCTTAACCTATTTCCCCTCCCGAGCTCCCCGACAACAGGTGATACTGGTACTTTCAGATTCGTCGCGAAGCAGGTCACCAATGAGGATTTTGCCACCGGGCGGGTAGATCATAAGATATCGGCGTCCGACAATCTGTTTGGAACCTACGTTTTCGATAACGGACAGCAGCAGAATCCCGACGCGTACAATTTCAAGTTGATTGGGAACCATTCCAGCCGGCAGACTTTTGCGTTGGAAGAATCTCACATTTTCATTCCAACATTGGTAAACACGGTACGCTTCGGGTTCAATCGAGACGTGGTGATCGCCTTCACTACCTTGTCCGCGATCAACCCTGCCGCGGCGGACGCAACCCTAGGATTCAATCCGGGCCTGCCAGTTGGAATCATCACGGTGGGTTCAGGGGTTACACAATTCTCCGGAGGGCTGGGAGCTATCTCGGCGTATCGTTTCCACTTCAACTCGTTTCAGGCCTTTGAGGATCTCTTCTGGACGCGAAACAAGCACTCTGTGAAATTTGGTTTCTATGTCGAGCGTATCCAATCCAATCAGTTCACACAGGGCGCGAGTCCCAACGGCTTTTACACATTTGGGTCACTGTCGAACTTCCTACAGAATATACCCACTACCTTTCAAACGTTGCTGGGCACATCACGCACACCACGCGATCTTCGACAGAGTGTGTTTGGCGGATACATTCAGGACGATTACAAGATTAAGTCGCGGCTGACATTGAATCTTGGGCTTCGCTACGAGATGGCCACCGTACCGACGGAGACGGCCAATCAACTCTCTACGTTGATCAATTTTACAGACACAACGCCGCATCTTGGGTCGCCGTACTATTCGAATCCTACGTTGAGAAACTTTGCGCCGCGTGTGGGATTTGCCTGGGATCCTTTCGGGGGAGGGAAAACCTCTGTTCGCGGTGCTTTTGGCATTTACGATGTGCTGCCGCTGCCTTACCAGTTCG
>WNFO01001997.1_pt1 | contig 16598 bp, 12 predicted proteins | sample 5400251 | NCBI WGS metagenome assembly WNFO01 (sample SAMN13153354, study PRJNA577476) | soil metagenome | isolation source: 100 cm saprolite under Madrone tree | place: USA:California | collected 2016-06-14 | reverse complement strand
GGCCGCCAAAACATCCGTCAAGGCATTTCTAAAAGCAGTGCTCAAGCTTGAGTAATCGGAGTGCGTGCTCGCTTGGTACCCAGCGGCATTTCGATTCGCGCGAACACGCATAGCTCCCGGATGGTCGGCAATCCGGAAGCTACGACTCCGCTGGATCTAACTTCCGAGTTCCCCGTCATCCAGAAACAATGGCTTCGCCGCATGAACTTGCGGGCTTAGCCGATATTGACCCGAAGCGGCAGCAGCATCATGGCCCCCTCTAGATTGTCTCCCACAGAACCCTCCTCAATCGTCTGCTGCTGATATCCCTTGAGTAGAGGCAAAGAAGTTCGGACCGAAACTCGCATTGTCTTTGCGATTCGTTGGCCAAGAAGTCTTGGGGAACATGTTCCAATCAATGTGTAGGAGGGCAAACCCGTCGTACAATCTTTGCGGATTGCGAGGTCAAAAAGGAAATCCAGGTGGATATGCCTTTGCTCCGTGTCAATGCAGTTCGCCGCTGCGGCGCGGTCTTGGCTGGAGCGTTCTTCATGACCTGGCCCACGCTCTACAACCGCTATCCGCTGCTGTACCCGGATTCGATGTCCTATCTCGAAGACGGCCGACTCGTCGCCCGGGCGGTGTTCCTGCACAAATTCTCGTCTGACTATGGCGGACGCTCTTTCATCTATTGTCTCGGCATTCTGCCGTTCCATTGGAACGTCAACCCATGGCCCATTGTAGGCCTCAATGCTCTCCTGACCGCTTACGTCCTATGGCTTGTAGTGCGATCCCTCTTTCCACAGCAAACTGTCACGCATTATTTGGCTCTCATTCTGCCGCTCAGCATGTTTACTGGCTTGGGGTGGTTCGTCGGCTGGATCATGCCGGATATCCTCGGCCCCGTGCTTTATCTCTCCATGTATCTGGTCGTATTTGCTCGAGAAAGCCTCTCCCGGACCGAGCGTCTGACCCTGGTCCTGATCGCCTGGTGGGCGGTGGCCTCGCATGTTACGCATCTCATGTTAGCCGCCAGCCTGTGTCTCCTCCTGGTGCCGGTGCTGGTTCTTCAAAGCCAGCCGACCCGCCGATGGTTGAGAGCCGTCGGCGGAGTGGCGATGATCGTCCTTGTTGTGGCAGCATCCCACCTGGCGCTGCACCTGTACTTGTATGGTGAGCCGTCGCTGAATGGCAAGCGACCACCGTTCTTGATGGCTCGCGTAATCGCCGATGGCCCCGGCAGGTGGTATCTGCAGCGGCATTGCGGCGACCTTCACTTGGCGATCTGCGACCACCTCCACGACCTGCCCAACAATGTGGGCAAGTTCCTCTGGGGAATCGATGGAATCTGGGACAGCTCCTCGGCGGATGAGCAGGAGAGACTGCGGCGCGACGAGATGCCAGTGGTCCTCGGCACCCTGCGCGCGTACCCCCAAGAGGAGTTGATTATTTCTGCCGACCATTTCTGGCGACAACTTCAGACCTTCGGATTGTCGGACTACGACCCGAATCCGTGGATCTTCGAGATGATCGACATAGCGCTGCCGGGCGCTCGAGCACCATACCTACAAAGCCGGCAAGCGCAGGAGACGCTACATGAAGAATTCTTCACCTCGGTGCAAGAGTGGACGGTCATGGCCTCACTCGTGGTGATTGCCGTATGGACGGTATTCGTACGGCAGTGGTCACGTCGAGTGGTCGGGCTGACGGCGATCATCGTATTTGTGGTCATCGCTAACGCCGCCGTCACCGGCATTCTGTCCAACGTCGAGGACCGTTACCAGGCCCGTGTCATTTGGCTGGTGCCGCTGCTGGCTGGGGTGTTGGTGCTGGAATGGCTCGATCACTATCCCCGCCAAGATTGCAAAGGAGAGCCGAGGCTACAAGAGTCGGCCTTCACAAACTTGTCAGACGTCTGATTGAAGTCGGAATATCGCCCTAGGTCGTCAAGTCCCGAATGGTCGGCAACCCGGAAGTAATGAGACAAGGCCGCGAGAATCGGCCCGGGAGCGCCGCACGGCATCAACACACCCCGGCATTTATGAGATGAGGTTCAGTTTCTAATTTCTGTTTCCAGTTTCCAACAGTCCTCCCCCGAATGGTGTATACTTTTTCTCCTAACCGAGATTTGGAGATGTGGGCCATGTTTTCCCTCCGTCGACCTTCCCCTTGTCCAAACTGCGGCAGCACGTCCATCCGGCGGTCTAGAAGAAAAGGCCTCCTTGAGTTCCTGCTCCACCGGCTCTTTTCCATCAACCCGTATCGCTGCCGTGTCTGCTACGAACGCTACTTCCGCTTGCGCCACACCCAGCACCATGCGGATTCCGCCACGCCGAAACACGCCCACTAACCCTCCGTCTTTTATCCACATAGTAAGTGATAGCGATTTTACTTCTATGCTATAGTGTTTTTCTGCCGCCGCGGCGGACGCGGGACCTCTCTTGCTTGTCCAGCGAAACAGACGCTGTCGTTGAACCGTGCTAACTATATTCACCACCGCCAAACCCCTCCGCGGCCACACCGCGATCATCCAGCGGAACGCCCTGCAATCCTGGAAGGCGCTTCATCCCGACATTGAAATCATTCTCTTCGGCGATGACGACGGCGCCGCGGACGCTGCACGGGAATTCGGACTGCGGCACGAAGCGCACGTTGAGCGCAACGAGCGGGGCACCAAGCGCCTCGACTTTATGTTCGCAAGGGCGCAGGCCATCGCGCGGCACCAAATCCTGTGCTACATCAATTGCGACATCATTCTGATGCACGATTTCTGCCGCGCCCTTGAGCGTGTCCGCGCCATTCACCGGGAATTTCTGATGGTCGGCCGCCGCTGGGACACCGACATCACCGAGCCATTGGCATTCGCCATGCCGCATTGGGAAGAGGAGTTGCGCGCATTGGCACTCCGCCACGGCCGCAGGCGCACTGCTGAGTGGATCGACTACTTCGCCTTCTCCCGCGGCTTCTATGGGCCGGACATGCCGCCATTTGTCCTGCGAGTCTTCTGGGACAACTGGCTGGTGTGGAAAGCGCTGGATTCCGGCAAACCGGTCATCGATGCTTCGCGCGCCGTGATGGCCGTGCACCAGAACCACGATTACAGCTACCATCCGCAGGGGAAAGCCGGCGTCTGGAGCGGCGAAGAAGCGGGCCTCAATGCCCAGCTTGCGGGGGGATGGCGGCACCTTCGCACCATCGCCGACGCCACCGAAGTTCTGTCGCCAGAAAAGCCTAAGGCAAATGTTTTCAGATATTTATCGGCCGCAAGACGCTACGTTAGCCAGGCCAGCCGAGTTTTGTTTTATGACGTCTGGCACCCCGTCTGGTTCGGGTTTTTAAATCTCACCCGCCCCCTCCGCCGCTCGCTACACCACTCCCCACGCGGTTCCCTCCGTCGCTGGCAGTAGCATTTCCGCAACACAGTACTTCGCGCCCATTGTGCGCCGCGGCCACGTGCCAGATCATGGTGGGAGAAAACGCTATGGGCACGCTGAACCGCACGGAACTGGATAAACTCGAACGCCGTGAGCTGCAGCTCACGGTTCTCGCCGCTGCTTTCGTTCTAGTGCAGGCCGCTGGCCTCGCCATGTTCATGTACCCCTTGGTGTTCCTCCACCCAGCGGGAAGCAAATGGACGCTGCGCGTGGCCTTCTTCGGATTTTGCGCTCTGACAGTACTTTTTGTTGGCTACCTGCTGGACCACCAGCGCACGGTGCGCAAACTAAAGCAGCAAGTTCTCGCGGAACTGGAACGCAACGTCACTCTCCAGCACCAAGCCAGCGTGGATTTGCTCCAGACCATGCCCGACCAGAATCATTTCTGGGATCGCCTGACCATGGAATTCAGGAGGGCCATGACCATGGAGAAGACGCTTTCGATCCTGCTCGTGAAGGCCAAGCCCGCGAGCGCGGCGGCAAAAAGCGAGCCAAGCACGGAAGCCTGGAGCGACGCGGCGAAAGCGATGTCCCGCAAGCTGCGGCCCACGGATTCGATTTACCGGCTTTCGGCGGAGGTGTTTGCGTTGGTTCTTGCAGAGACTGACGGACTAAATGCGAAGCGCGTCGCCGTCCGGCTGCAAGAAGGGCTCCAGGAAGTGCGCGGCAAACACAATCTGGCATTCGACATTACCGCTCATAATTATCCGGAGCACGTGGGCAGCTCGCACGAACTGGAAGACATCGTGAAGTCCCTGCTTCCGGAGCAGGATGAATGGACTTCTCCGGTCCTCGTCCCCAAGGAATAAAATTCATTTGGCGCTTCGTTTCTTGGTTTCGAAGCGGCGAAGCTTAACAGGGCCAGTTCTAAAGCGCAAAAAGGGAAACTAAGCGAGCGCTTGTTTCAAATCTTCGATTAAATCCTTCTTGTCTTCCAAACCAATGGACACGCGCACCGTACCCGGGCTGACGCCCGCGCGCCGCAATTCCTCGTTCGTCATGTTGTAGTGCGAACTGTAGATCGGGAGTATCACCAGCGACTCAACTCCACCAAGGCTTGCCGCAAGCAAGAAAAGCCGCACGCGGTCGCAGAAGCGGCGCGCCGCAGGCAGCCCGCCTTTCAGGTCGAAAGCCAGCATGCTCCCGAATCCGCGCATTTGTTTCTTGGCAAGTTTGTGATCCGCGTGCGATTTCAAGCCGGGATAATGCACTCGCGCAACCTTGGGATGGCCTTCGAGAAACTTGGCGACGGCGATTGCGTTTTCGCACTGGCGCTGGACGCGAACACCAAGCGTTTTGACGCCGCGAATCAGGAGATATGCTGCGCCCGGATCCATCGAGCCGCCAAGATGAATGATCATTTGGCGAACGCGTTCCACCCAAGTCGAATTGCCGACGGCGACGCCGGCGATGATGTCGGAGTGGCCGGCGAGAGCTTTTGTGGCGCTGTGAACTACCATGTCGTAGCCGAGCGCGATGGGGTTCTGCAGGATGGGCGTGGCAAAAGTGTTGTCAATGATGGAGACGAGTTTGTGTTTCTTGGCGAAGGCCACGGCTTTGTGAATATCGACGAGGCGAAGAGTGGGGTTTGTGGGCGTTTCGACATAAAGAACTTTCGAACGCGGGGTGACAAGATTCTCGATGCCTGCGAGATCGGTGCCGACTTGGCGGACGGTGATGCCCATATTGGGGAAAACGTCGCGCATCAAACGATAGGTGCCGCCATAGGTCTGCGCGGTGGTGATGACTTCGTCGCCGGCCTTGAGGGCGGCGAGCAAAGAGGAGGAAATGGCAGCCATGCCGGAAGAGGTGACGATAGCGGCTTCCGCGCCTTCAAGGGCAGCAATTTTCTTTTGCGCCACGGTGAGAGTGGGATTGCCGTAACGCGTGTAGATGTAAGCCTTGTTCTTGCCCTCGGCCCAAAGTTTCATTTCCTCAGTGGAAGAAAAGGTAAAAGTGGAAGAGCGGATGATTTCCGTCACGATGGGGCCGTTGACGCCGCGGCGGTTGGGCTCGCCGCTGTGAATGGCCTGGGTCTGCGGGCCGAACTTTGCGGGCTTGCTGGTTTTCATGGGAAAGAGTGTGCACCTTGCGGGCAGACAAGAACAGCCTCCAAATTGGCAGGGGCGTAGACAAATTGGGCTAGGACGATAAATCCTGAAACGAATTTGATCGACTGATGGTGGTCGTAGGTGCCTACCCGCGAAATCCATGGGTTAGGAGAATCTACGGAAGTTTTGGGTGTATACTCCGCGTACCCGAAGGAACCAGCCGTTATTCGGAGGAGGAGTCTCTGAGGGAAACACAGACTTCTATTTGAGCCCGGCCGAGAGCTGGGGAGAAGTGGAACGGCCGGCACTCAGTTAGAGAGGGTGCGATGAAGCAGACCTTCGCTATCGCTATCGGAGGTGCGGCCGGACAGGGAGTCGCCACGCCGGGCGACATCTTTGCAAAGATCTTCAGTCGGCGCGGCCTGCACTTGAATGCCTACAACGCCTACCAATCCATCATTCGGGGCGGCCACACCTTACTGACGATTCGAGCAGGCACGGAAAAGGTCACCAACATGGGTGACCGCATCGACCTGCTGATCCCTCTGAACCAGGACACCATGGATCGCCACCTGCAGCTGCTCACGGCAGGCGCGGCCTGTATCTATAATGCCGACACCATAAAGCCGGGACCTGCTGCCGACGGCGTGCAGCTTTGCCCGCTCCCCGTTTCCGAGCTGGCAGACATCACCAGAAACAAGGTTGCACAGAACACCCTGGCCATTGGCGCGGGCCTGCACATGATGGGGATCGGTTTCCAGTCATTAGAGGAAGTCCTTAGGGAACAGTTCAAGAAAAAGGGCGAAGCCGTCGTGGCCGAGAATGTCGGAGTGGCGCGGGCCGGCTACGATTATGCCGCTGCACGCTTTTCGGGCTTCGCGAATCCCATTCCCAAGACCGAGAATCGCTACGCGATCCTGAGTGGCAATGTCGCCATGGCCATGGGCGGGGCGGCAGCCGGCGTGAAATTCTATTGCGCGTACCCGATGAGTCCTTCGACCGGCGTTTTGCACTGGATGGCGGCGCACGCGCGCAAAGCTGGCATCATGGTCCGCCAAGTGGAGGACGAAATCGGCGTGATCAACATGACGATCGGCGCGGCGCATGCCGGTGTTCGCGCCATGTGCGCCACGTCCGGCGGCGGCTTCGCTCTAATGAGCGAAGGGCTGGGCATGTCCGCGATGATCGAAACTCCTGTGGTGGTCATCAACTGCCAGCGAGCCGGCCCGTCCACAGGCGTTCCCACTAAGACCGAGCAAGGCGATCTTTGGCAGATGCTTGGCGCTGCTTTTGGCGATTACCCCCGAGTGATCGCGGCTCCGCTGGACATCGGCGATTGCTTCAAGCTCATCCCTGAGATTTTCAATATGGCCGACCGCTTCCAATGCCCGGGCCTGGTGCTATGCGATTTGCTGCTATCGGAAGGCCGGCTCAGCGTGCATCCGAACGATCTGGATTTCAGCCCGCCTATCGACCGCGGCGAACTCATCACCAGCGCCAACGGTAACGGCAACGGAGCGCACTCCGCTGCTGCCACGAACGGCGATTACAAACGCTACAAAATTACCGAGAGCGGCATTTCACCGCGAGCCGTCCCCGGCGTGCCCGGGCACATCCATACGGTTGCCACCGATGAACACATGGAAGACGGGGTCCTGATCAGCGATGAGTTCACCAATCCGGCGAAACGCCGCGCGATGATGGAAAAGCGCATGCGCAAGGTGGCTGGCATCGAAGCCGCCGTGCCGCCGCCAACGCTGTCCGGCCCGCGCGACGCGGATGTCACCTTGATCGGCTGGGGTTCAACCAAAGGCGTAATCGAAGAAGCCTGCGAGAGCCTCAATGAACAAGGAATCTCCGCGAATCAGCTTCAGATTCGCTGGCTCGTGCCGCTGCATGGCGAAGCCATTCTCGAAATCCTGAAGGACTCGCGGCACACCATCATCGTCGAAAATAATTTCAGCGGCCAATTTGCGCGCTACCTGCGCAGCGAAACCAGCTTTGTGCCGGACGGGCACATCCGCAAGTACGACGGCGAACCTTTCATGCCGCACCACATTGTCGAAGCCGTGAAGGGACAACTCGCCGGCCAGACAAAACTCTCTGTTCCCGCGCACGAGATTATGGTCTGAGGAGGAGACGCAAATGGCGACAAGCGTACAACGTGCCACGCAGCAACTGACCATGGCGGATTTGAAAGGCAAAGTCGATCCCGATTGGTGTCCTGGATGCGGCGATTTTGGCGTGCTCGCGGCGGTGCAAAAGGCGCTGGTCGAGTTGCGCGTACCGAACCACAATGTGGTCACCATCAGCGGTATCGGATGTTCCTCCAACTTCCCCGGCTACATGAATACCTACGGCATGCACACACTCCACGGCCGCGCTTTGGCGGTGGCTACCGGCCTGAAACTGGCGAATCACGAGCTAACCGTTTTGGTGACGGGAGGGGACGGCGACGGCTTCGGGATCGGCGGCAACCATTTTGTTCATTCGATGCGCCGCAATGTGGACCTGCTCTACATTGTCATGGACAACCAGGTCTATGGCCTCACCACGGGGCAGACTTCGCCGACTAGCCGCGTGGGCATGAAGACGAAAAGCATGCCGTTCGGCAACATCGAAGCGCCGGTGAATCCGATTTCTCTGGCCCTAGCCGCGGGAGCGACGTTCGTTGCCCGCGGCTTCAGCGGCGAGCAAAAACATCTCACCGAACTGATCAAGCAAGGCATCGAGCATCCGGGCTTCTCGTTCCTGGACGTCTTCAGCCCGTGCGTCACCTACAATCACGACAATACCTACCAGTGGTTCCGTCCTCGCGTAAAAAAACTCGAGGACGATCCCGGGCATGACCCTGCCAACTGGATGGCTGCCATGGAAAAATCGCTGCTGTGGGGCGATGAGATCCCCATCGGAAAATTCTTCGAGCGCACCGACATTTCAACGCTGCACGGCGCCGAGCCGGTGTTGAATGAAGGACCTCTCGTACACCTCGACCCGAGAGTGCCTCCCGATGTGGCCCGCTCGTTCATTGAAGAGCTGATGTAGCGGCGCACAGAGGTTGTGACCAGCCCGCTGCCGAGTTTGCTCGACACGCGGTCACCTTCAGCGCAGAACTCATCCTTCGAGGCCGTGACGCTTCCATGGTGTGCTTCCCTGGGGATAGCGCGTACTTCGCTACGGCGAAACTCAATCGACAACATCCAGAAAAAAGCCCCACACGCTTGACAACTACCTTCATTAGTACAATACTGACAGAGTCATGAATGACCTATTGCTGCTGGCCAACTTGCTTGGTGGACCCAAGCACGGGTACGCGCTCAAGAAGCAGGTGGGACTGATTTCCGGGCGAAGCGAGATGCACAACAATCTTGTCTATCCGCTCCTGCGGCGATTTGTAGAGAGCGGCTGGGTTAGCCAGCGCAAAGGCCCCGGCGAGCGCGGCCAGACCCGAGAAATTTACGGGCTTACGAAAAAAGGCAGACAAGAACTGGTGCGTCGCCTGAGCCATTTCGCGGGCAGAGAGGCGGCTTTAGAGAACGCTTTTCATTTGCGCGTTGGACTGTTCATGGTGCTGGATACCGAGGCTCGGAGCCGGATTCTCGCCGCGCGAGACGAGTGGCTGGCCGTGCGCGAGCAGCGCCTCGCGCGGATTTCCGGCGCGCTGGATACAGGCCCGTGGGGCGGCGAGGTGGTGGGTTTTCTGCAGGCTCAAATTCGCTCCGAACGCAAGTGGATTTCCCATTTGAGGCGAAAGGTTGGCCGCCGCGGATCTTAAAGGCAGAAGCAAACGGAGGCAGACATGGATTTCTCCTGGTCACGGCAGTGGATAAACGCGCTATGGATCTTGTTTGGATTGTACTGGCTGGTTTCCGCGCTCAAGCGGAAGAAAACCAAGCGGCGCGAAACGTGGATCCAGCGCTCCCGCTATGTGCTTCCCCTGGTGGGCGCCTGGTACCTATTGGCTCGACCGGAAGCGCATTACGGATGGCTGGGATCGCGCTTTGTCCCCGCGCAGCCAGCGGTCGAATGGATCGGGGTCCTGCTGACCGCGGCGGGGGTGGCTGTCGCGTTGTGGGCGCGCTGGCATTTGGGCGCCAATTGGAGCGGAGTCGTCACCCTAAAAGAAGGCCACGAGCTGATACGCACCGGGCCGTACCGCGCCATCCGCCACCCGATTTATACGGGGATTCTGCTCGGTCTACTTGGGACGGCGATTGCCATGGGGGAAGTGCGCGGATTGCTCGCGGTGGCCATTGCGTGGCTGTCCTTTTACTTGAAGGCGCGCCGCGAGGAATCCTTTCTCACTCAGGAATTCGGCGAAAAATTTGAAGCGCATGCGAAGCAGACCGGAATGTTCCTGCCGAAGATTGTTAGCGGTTGACCGGCAGGGTCAAGAGAGAAGAGCGCTCGCCACGGGTCCAGAGTTATACACGAAAATGAGAGCTTCGCGGTCGCGCGGTTCCTACGCGGCATCGACTCCGGTTTGGAGACTTTCGTCGGGCACGGGCACCGGGCTGCCGGGGCGGCCACGCCAAGTGGCGAAACCTTCTTTGACGAGGCTGGAAATCGTGCGGCGATTCTGATAAATCAATTTCAGCCACGCAACAGGGCCCATCTGGGGGAAATAGATTCCCCGGAAGCACATGCGGGCGATGAAAATATTTATACGGTAGCCCAGCGGCTTGTCCTTGAGCGAGTCGACAGCTTGCGCCATGGCTTCCGGGCTGTAGGCATGAGCCCAACCAGCTCGCACTTCGGCGTGGGCTTCCTCAATGGTCATCTTCAGTGGCGTGTGGGCCATGGCAAACGGGATGAACTCCTGCCAATGCTTGGGGCGCGTCAATCGCCCGGCAGCCTCCAGTCTTTTGTAAAGGGGCGTGGCGGGCAAAGGGGTGAGCAATCCAAAAATGGGCAGTCCCGCGGGCCAAGTGCGGATTTCTTTCAGCGTGCGCTCGGCAACTCCTACGGTGTCGTTGTCCATGCCGAAAATAAACGAAGTGATGGCGTAAACGTTGCGCTGAGCGAGGCGTTCGAGGACGGCGGCATATTCGCCGGGTTTGTTGAAGCCCTTGTTTACGTCGGCTAGGTTCGTGGGATCAATGGATTCCATGCCGATGAAGACCCACTTGCCGCCCGAGGCGGCGATGAGGTCGACGAGTTCTTCGTCGCGCAGGAGATTGGCGCTGATCTGCGCGACCCAATGGACCTGCGCGCCGGCGGCGATAATGTCGCGAAGCAGCGATTTTGTGCGCTTGATGTTGATGGCGAAATTGTCGTCGATGAAGAAGACAGCGATTTGGCCGCCCTCGGTCTTGGCCCGAGCTTTTAGAAGGAGCAGTTCATTCACCACACTTTCGTTGGTGCGGAAGCGGATGGAGTCGCCAAAAAAGCCGGTGACGGTGCAGAATTCGCAGCCATAAGGACAGCCGCGGCCGGACTCCATGGGAATGATGCGAAATGTGCCCCAGCCTCCAGCAATGCTCTGGAGCGTGCTCTTAAACATTTTTGGAACTAAATTAAATTGGTCGAGATTTATTTTGTCCCAGGGAATCGCGGGATATTCCTTCAAGCTTGGTTTGCTTTCCTGGCCAAAGGCATCCACGGGAGCGTAGATATCCTTGAGTGTGCCGCGTTCGGCATCCGCGACAATCTTTGGCCAGGTTTCGTCGGCTTCCCCGAGAGCCACGGCGTCGGCATGGCGCGGGCCGCCATTTCTGCCGAGAGCTTCGTCGGCTTCTTCCGTTACGTGAGGGCCGCCCATCACCACCGGCACGCCAACGGCGCGAATGGCATCGGCCATGCGGTAGGCCTTGGCGATCATGCGAGTCATCGCGCCAATCCCGGCAAGCCCGATGTTTTGTTCGCGCACAAAACGGGCGATGCCGGCTTCGTCCATGGGTTGCGCGTTGCCGTCAATGAGCACCACTTCGTGGCCTACAGGGGTCAAGGCCTGGAGCAGAAACATCCAGAGGTGAGGCATAAAATTACGCGTGACCCCGTTATCCGGGTTGTACAGTAAAATGCGCATGAGTGTTTTATCTCCGTTTAGAAAGCGCTTCCAGGCGCTCGGACGGACAAGCCGCGATCTAAAGGTTTGCTGTTAGGGGCGCGGGCGCAACCAACAAACTGTCCCGAAGATACCACTTCTTCGGGCGGTGGTGAGCAAAATCAAAAATTAAGTTACGGGAATATAAACAAGGATTGCGCGCGGCCGTGCTCTCTGGGCGATAGCGGGCAGCTTTCCCCTGCCAACCCGAAGGTAAGCGCTGAACTTGTAGAAAGAAAGGAATTACCTAGGCTTCTTCTTCGACGAGTTGTTCGCCGTGGGCCGCTTTGTGGGCGGCGATGACCTTTTCCGCGAGTTCGTTGGGAACGTAGTCGTAGTGCGAAAACTCCATGGAATAACTTGCGCGGCCTTGCGTTTTTGAGATGAGGTCGTTGGCGTAACTGAGCATTTCAGCAAGCGGCACCTGCGCTTTGATGATGACGTTGTGGCCGCGGGATTCGCTGCCGGAGATGCGGCCGCGGCGGCTGCTGAGATCGCCCATCAGGTCGCCAGAATATTGGTCGGGGGCATAGACCTCGACGTGCATGATGGGTTCGAGAAGAGCGGGACGCGCCTGCTTCATGGCTTCCTTGAAAGCGAGTGAGCCGGCGATCTTGAACGCCATGTCCGAGGAATCGACGTCGTGATACTTGCCGTCGTAGAGGATGGCACGGAAATCCACAACGGGAAACCCAGCCAGGTAGCCGCGAGCGGCGGCGTCGCGAATTCCTCTTTCGACGGAGGGGATCCAGTTCTTGGGGATGGCGCCGCCAAAGACATCGTCGACGAACTCGACGCCCTTGCCGCGCTCGACGGGTTCCATCTTGATGCGGCAGACGCCAAACTGTCCATGGCCGCCGGACTGCTTTTTGTGTTTGCCTTCGACGTCGGCTTTGCCGCGGATGGTTTCGCGGTAAGGGACTTTGGGCGGCTTCAGAGTGAGGTCCACGTGATAGCGTTTGTGGAGCTTGGCGACCACGACTTCGATGTGCTGCTGGCCGGAACCGGCGAGCAGGAATTCCTTGGTTTGCGGATCGCGTGAAAAACGGAGCGCAGCATCTTCCTCGAGAATTTTATGAATCGAGACGCCGATCTTGTCTTCATCGGCGCGGGTTTTGGGTTCGACGGCGAAAGTGATGGAGGGCTCGGGAAGTTGCGCGGGCGAATAGTAGATGGGTGAAGCTTTGTCGCCGAGAGTTTCGCCGGTGGTGGTTTCCTTCAGTTTGGCGATGGCGCCGATGTCTCCGGCGTGAAGCTCGCCGACTTCCGTGAACTGCTTCCCTTGAACGATCTGGATGTGCTGGAAGCGCTCCGGAAGGTTGCGATTGTAATTGATGAGCGTGGCGTCATTTTTCAAGACACCACTTTTTACCTTGAAATAGTTGATGCGGCCGGTGAAAGGATCGGAAAGCGTCTTGAAGACAAATAGGGAAAGCGGCTGGCTGTCATCGTACTTGCGCTCGACGCGGTCGCCCTTGCCGCCGGGTTCCTTGAACCCCACCTGGGCGTGCTCATCGGGGTGCGGGAAAACGTCAGCAAGAAAAGTGAGCAAGCTGGCGGTGCCGATATTGTGGAGCGCGGAAGTCATCAGGACGGGAAAGATTTTCTCGGCGACGATGGCTTTGCGGACGGCGGGGATTAGATCGTGGATGGGGATGGTGCCTTCGCGGAAAAACTCTTCCATCATTTCGTCGTCGCCTTCGGCGATCATTTCGACGAGTTTTTCGTGGGCTTCCTTGGCGTCATCAGCAAGAGCGGCGGGGATTTCTTCGATGGAAGGCTTGCCGTTGCCGCCGGGAGTGTAGATGTGCGCTTTCATGGCTACGAGGTCAACGACGCCGCGAAACCCCTTCTCACTGCCGATGGGCATCTGCAGCGAGACCACGCTGCGGCCGAAAACTTCTTGGAGCGATTCCATGGAGCGCTCGAAACTGGAGAGTTCGCGGTCCATCCAGGTAAGCACGAAGGCGCGAGGAATGTCGTACTCGGTGCAATAGTCCCAAACTTTTTCCGTGGTGACCTGCGAGCCGACGTGGGCGTCGACGGCGATGAGCGCGGCATCGGCGGCGATGAGCGAGGCTTTCGCTTCGGTGATGAACGTGGAATAGCCGGGGAGATCGATGAAATTGATTTTGACTTTTTCGGCCGAACCGGAGGGTCCCGTGGGAGTGGCGGGCCATTCGGCATGGGCTAGGCCGGTTTGAATGGAGATTTTCCGGGAGATCTCTTCATCGTCCCAGTCGGTGGTAGCGCTGCCGTCCGCAACTTTTCCCCAGCGCGGGGTCATGCCCGCGGTGTACAGCAACGACGACACCAGTTGCGTCTTGCCGGTGCCGCCGTGGCCGACAATGCCAACGTTTCGAATGTCCTTGGTGAGATAGTTCTTCATAAAACCTCCATGGGCGAGAACCGTCCTGAAGGTTTCAGGAGCAATCCTGAGCCCGGCAAGTTGGAACTGAGGGAGGAGAACGTGGCCTATGCACCTGGGTCCCCGTGGGGCGGGGCCGAAGGTCTGACGAATAATCCCTGGTCCGGTCTCCTGACGAAGCGGATGCTAGCACAGGGTGCGGAATGGAGCAACGCGATGCGGAGAGAATTCTGATCCTGCCACGGGTCTTAGGGATTCGAGAAAGTCGCTCCGTTCTCAGGGAAAAAATACCGGGACTAGTACCCGCAACGGGCGAGAAAGCTTTCGCGATCTTACTCTTATCTCTTGACAACAGGGGACTTAGCAAAAGAACGGGTTTGTCGATGTGCGGTGCTCGCCTTGCATACGAAGAGACGGGCCCTTGCGCTGGCCTGCGAGCAGATGGCGGGGCGCGATATTTGTCGGTCCGACCGGTGAACGGGTGGATCACCCCTTCCACCAGGCAGACCGAAACAGAACGAGAGTGAGGATAAACGACAATGTCAGAACACTTTGATGAAAACGAAAACGAGAATGCTAAGGAAGGCGGGTTGGGATTCTCAGGCATGAATCGCTGGCTGGTGGTGGCTGTGGTGGCGATGCTTGTCGTGGCGGGGATAGCGGTAGGCTACGGCTACCGGCAGCAAATCCTGGCCGAGCACTTGACCGCGCAGCAGTCGATGGCCAATGCGACAATCAGCGAGATGCAAGGGCAGTTGAATACGGTTACGACGAAACTCAATGAGGTGACCGCCGCCCAACAGGCGGCGGCAGTAGCGGCAGAGCAAGCGAAGGCGGCTCATGCGCCCGGGGCGAAGACTGTGGCCGGCAAGAAAACCTCAACGGAAAGCAAGCGGCTGAAAGAGCTGCAGGCGAAACTCGACGACCAGCAAAAGCAGTTGAAAGATACGCAGGACCTGGTGGCCAAGAACCGCGCTGACCTGGAAGGGAATCTGAGTTCAACAAAAGACGAACTGAACGGCTCCATCGCCAGGACCCATGAGGAATTGGTGGTGTTGCAGAAGCGCGGCGAACGGAACTATTTCGAATTCGACCTCACGAAGTCCAAGCAGTTCCAGCGCTTCGGACCGCTAACTCTCTCTTTGCGCAGGGCCGACACCAAGCACATGAATTACGACGTGATGATGGTCGTTGACGACAATCAGCTCAGCAAGAAAAGAGTGAATCTCTACGAGCCGATCTGGATCCATACGGAAAATGAAGCCCAGCCAGTGCAGGTGGTGGTGAACAAGATCAGCAAGAATGTGGTTCATGGGTACATCAGCGCGCCAAAGTACAGGCCTTCGGAATTGGCCACGAGCGGCGCTGCCGGCGCCACCCCCACGGTTACGCCAGTGGCGGAGCACCCCCAGGCGCAGGCCCAGCCGCCGGCCCAGAACCCGGAGATTCCAAAGCAGCCGGATCAGCCGAACCAACCCGAATAGTAGATACACACAAAGCGTAGCCAATTCGGCAGGGCGCGCACCAGCGCCCTGCCGTTTTTTTTTTGGCCTCGTGAATAGGTTTGGAGCGGCGTGGTAGTGCCTCACGAAGCTGGGTCGAGAGTAGCCTTGAGCGAGGTTTTGCTGGACTTCAGAACTTCGAGGGTGCGTCGCCAGTCGGCGTGGCCCGGGAATTTCAGGACGATGGCATGGGACCCGGTACTAAGTTTCAGCATGGCAGGCGTGTTGCCGTGAAATTTTTCGTCCACGAAGATTTCCGCACCGTCCGGGTCGGAAGAAATGGAAACGGTGCCGACGGAATCCGGAACAGACGAAGTCTTCAGCGGTTCGGGGCTTTCGGAGGTTTCGGCAGTGTCGGCCGGCCTGGCCGCCTGCGTAGTGCCGTGGTTTGCGAGGGCCGCGCCGGGATAAAAACGGTGGAGGACTTCGAGAAGATCCGTGGCGCTGAGGGCGAAGCCGATGCCAGTAACGTTCTTTTTAATGAGCTTTTGCGTGTTGATGCCAATCACCTCGCCGCGAGAGTTGAGCAGCGGGCCGCCGCTGTTGCCCGGATTGATGGGTGTGTCCGTCTGAATCCAGGTGCCCGGGCCAGCATCGGGAAATTTTCCGACCGCGCTAACGATGCCTTTCGTGACGCTGAAGAGCATGGCATCGCCGGGATTGCCGATGGCCAGGACACTTTCGCCTTGGCGGACGGTGGAGGCGTCGGCAAGTGTGAGACGCGGGAGTTCTCCTTCCCCTGAAGCAGCCGCAACTTTGACAAGGGCGATGTCGAGGTCCGGATCGATGTACACAACTTTGCCTTCAAGTTCGCGGCCGGTGGAGAGCAGCGTGTGCAGGGTTTCTTCTCCGTGGGCGAGATGGGCATTGGTGACGATCACGCCCGTGCTGGTGACGAAGAACCCTGAGCCGGACTTGTCCAGTCCTTTCAAATAGACGACTGCCGGTTTGGCTTGGCGCACGAGCTCTTCGAGAGTTAGTTCAGGCGCCAACGCAACATTCGAATCAGAAACATTTGCCGTGATGCTGCCGGTGAAAGTCTCGGAGACGGCTTGCAAGTCCACGTGAAAATGATCGGACTTGAAGAGCCAGTATTCGCCGCGGTTGCGGCCGTTGAGAGAAATCCAATTCATGGGACCTTCAGTAAGTTTCATCTCCTTGCTGGCGTAGCCGGTGAGGCTGATGCGAGCGACGACGGGATGCTCGAGGCGCTCACCC
>WNFO01010748.1_pt1 | contig 16606 bp, 17 predicted proteins | sample 5400251 | NCBI WGS metagenome assembly WNFO01 (sample SAMN13153354, study PRJNA577476) | soil metagenome | isolation source: 100 cm saprolite under Madrone tree | place: USA:California | collected 2016-06-14 | reverse complement strand
TTGACCCTAGTACGAGAGGACCGGGTTGAACGGCCCGCTAGTGTACCGGTTGTCACGCCAGTGGCAGCGCCGGGTAGCCATGGCCGGTTTGGATAAGCGCTGAAAGCATCTAAGTGCGAAGCCAACTCCAAGATAAGGTTTCCCACCGGGTTAACCGGGTAAGGGCCCTGGTAGACAACCAGGTTGATAGGCCGCAGGTGTAAGAGGAGCAATCCTTTGAGCTGAGCGGTACTAATAGCCCGAGGGCTTGTTCACCTATAACTCACTCTTCAGTTTCTGAGGAGTCGAGACGTCACGTGATCCAGCGCTGAAGGCAGCTGGAGAATCTCATAGACCTAATTCGGTTGTCGATCATCCCCTGGGCGCCTTTGCGCGCTCCGGGCTGAGCCGCCCGTATATTGCCAGGACTTGTCAGCGACATCTTCCGATCCGAATGTCGACCTGCACTGGGCCGCGCGTGCCATCGATCTGGCCCGCCAAGCCGATTACAGGACCAGCCCGAATCCAATGGTGGGGGCGGTGGTGTTGGACGCAGTCGGCGGGCTCGCCGGCGAGGGTTATCACCGTCTGGCGGGGCGGCCACACGCTGAGCAGGAGGCGCTCGAGGCCGCGGGCGAGCGAGCAAAGGGTGGCACGCTGTACGTCAATCTCGAGCCGTGTACGCACGTTCATCGGGAGCCTCCCTGCGCCCAGGCGGTGGTGCAATCCGGGGTGCGCCGAGTCGTGATGTCGATGGCGGATCCGGATCAACGAGTGCAAGGCGCCGGGATCGAGTTCCTGCGCTCAGCCGGCATTGAAACCGTGGTCGGCGTGCATGAAGATCGGGCCCTGCGGCTCAACGAGTTCTACGTCAAACATCGTCTGACCGGGCGACCGTTCGTGACCGCGAAGTTCGCCATGAGCCTCGATGGAAAGATCGCCACTCGCTCCGGTGAGTCTCGGTGGATCAGCGGCATCGAATCGCGAGCCCACGGGCACATGCTTCGATCTGCTCACGACGCCATCCTGGTCGGCGTCGGCACAGTGGTCGCCGACGATCCCGAGCTGACCGCGCGGGTGGAAGGCTCGGCAGCGCGACAGCCCCTGCGCGTGGTCCTCGATTCCCACCTACGTACGCCGCCGAACGCCAAGGTCGTCGGGCCTAACACACTGATCGCGACCACGCGTTCCGGGGAGCTGGGCGAGGCCGAAACTTTGGTGCTGGCACGGACTGCAGAAGGGCGGGTTGGACTAGGCCCTCTGCTCGACGAGCTCGGTCGGCGCGGGATTCTGAGCCTTCTCGTGGAGGGTGGGCCGGAAGTTCACGCTTCCTTCTTCGCCGAAAGACTGGTGGACAAGGTGCAGGCCTACATCGCCCCCTTGGTCATCGGAGGTCGCGAGGCGCCGGGTCCCGTCGGCGGTCAAGGAGTCCGCGACCTGGCGGACGCGATCAGGTTGCGCGACATCGATGTCACTCGGATTGGCGATGATCTCTTGATCACTGGTTACGTTTGATGTTCACCGGGATAGTTAGCGCGACCGGCAACGTCGTCGAGGCCGGCTCTGGCCGACTCGGTATCGAGCACGGACCGACGACGAGGCGCCTCGAGCTTGGCGGGAGCGTGGCTGTCAACGGGTGCTGCTTGACAGTCGTATCCAAGCGGGGCCCAGCCTTTTACGCGGATGTCGTGCCCGAGACCCTGCGGCGGACCAATCTCGGGCGTTTGGTGCTCGGGAACCCCGTCAACCTCGAGATGCCGCTTGCAGGCAACGGCTTTCTGGACGGTCACCTGGTGCAGGGGCACGTGGATGCCACGGCGCGGATCAAGAAGGTGACAAAAACCGCAAGCGGGTCCGAGATTGTGATCGGGCTGCCGGCGCGGCTGAGCGACCTGGTCGCCGAGAAAGGTTCGATCGCCGTCGACGGGGTGAGCCTTACGGTGGCGGGCGTTGACGAGCCCAGCGGAACCTTCAAGGTGGCCCTGATTCCCCACACTCTGTCCGCCACGATCGCGGCAGGCTATGCCGTGGGCACTACGGTGAACCTCGAGGCGGACGTGATCGCCCGATACGTGGCCCGAAACCTGCGCCGGTAGTATTCATTGTCGCTATGAGCCTGGCTACCGTTCCGGAGGCGATCGCCGACTTCGAGGCCGGAAAGTTCGTGATCGTCGTCGACGACGAAGACCGCGAAAACGAAGGCGACCTCGTGGTCGCTGCCCAGCTCGTCACGCCCGAGCACATCAGCTTCATGACGCGCCACGGATCCGGGCTGGTATGCATGCCTGTCATGGCCAAGCGACTGGACGAACTGGGCATCGGGCCCATGGTTGAGCGCAACACCAGTCGCCTCGGAACCGCCTTCAGCGTCAGCATCGATGCCAAGGACAACGTGACTACCGGGGCTTCCGCCTACGATCGGGCCGCGACGATTCGAAAGGTTCTCGATCCAGCGGCGAAGGCAGCTGACTTTTCGATGCCCGGCCACACCTTTCCCCTGCGGGCGGCGGAAGGCGGCGTGCTCACACGGGCCGGCCAGACCGAGGCAGCGGTCGATCTTGCGATACTGGCTGGGCTCTACCCGGCCGGGGTGATCACTGAGCTCATGAAGGCAGACGGCACTATGGCGCGCATGCCCGATCTCGAAGCGTTTGCCAATGAGCACAGCATCAAGGTCATCACGGTCGAGCAGATGATTGCCTACCGGCGACGCAACGAGAAGCTCGTTGTGCGCCGCGTCGAAGCCGTGATCCCGATTGGGGAAGAGAGACCGCAGGAGTGGAAGCTATATGCCTACGAAGACGTTCTTCGGCACGAAAACCACCTTGCTCTGGTCCTCGGGGACATCGATCCGCAGCGGCCGGTGCTCCTGCGCGCACACTCCGAATGCTTGACCGGGGACATCTTCGGCAGCCTTCGCTGTGATTGCGGCGCGCAGTTGCACGCGGCAATGGACATGATCGCCACCGATGGGGTCGGCGTGATCCTGTATATCCGGCACCAGGAAGGTCGCGGGATCGGGCTCCTCGACAAGCTCCACGCCTACAACCTTCAGGATCGTGGCCTCGACACGGTCGAAGCGAACGAGGCTCTCGGCCATCCCGCCGACAAACGCGATTACGGCATTGGCAGCCAGATCCTCTACGACCTCGGCGTGCGCAAGATCCGCCTTTTGACGAACAACCCCAAGAAGATCTACGGTCTGGAAGGATTTGGGCTGGAGGTGGTCGAGCGGGTGCCGATCAAGATCCCGTCCAACCCCCACAACGAGCGCTACCTGAAGACCAAGAAAGACAAGCTCGGTCACCTTTTGTAGGCGCGCTGACGATTGGGGGAAAAAGGCAGCCAGCCTGACCTGAGCGGCGCGGATCTTCACATCGCCGTGGTGGTCGCGCGCTACAACGAAGATGTGACCAAGCGGCTGTTGCGCGGGGCGCTCGGGGCACTGGAGGCGCGTCAGGTGGCTGAGCCAGATGTCTACTGGGTACCGGGCGCGCTCGAGCTGCCCGTGACCGCGCTCACCCTGGCCGAGAAAGGCCAGCATGATGCCATCGTATGTCTCGGGTGCGTGATCCGCGGCGAGACTTTTCATTTCGAGGTAGTGGCGTCTCAGGCCGCGGCCGGAATCATGCAGGTCCAGCTCGATACGGGAGTGCCGGTCGCGTTCGGAGTGCTGACCACCGAGGACAGGGACCAGGCGCTCGCGCGCTCCGGTCCAAAGAACAACAAGGGCGCCGAGGCGGCGGAGGCGGCCATCGAGATGGCGAACCTGCTGCGCAGCATCCAGGGCTAGCTGTTCTTAACAGCCTGGGTTGCCGTGCCGTTTTCTCGCGACTAATCTCGCGCGAGGTGCGTCGGTTGGGGGAGGGAACGGCACCGGGACAGGGAGGGCCCGAAGGGCGAACTATTTTTTGCTAGCCGGCGACCGAGTAGGCCGCAACCTCGGCGCCCGCCGGGGCAACCACGAAACCTTCGGTGGCGGCCGGCGTGCTGAAGTGACGCGCCTGGCCAAGGTCCGCGGTATACAACACCGCCCCCGACGTGATGTCGAGCGCGTAGAGCCGCCCCGACTCCGGCTCGATTGCCCACACGGCGCCGGCGGCGAGGATCGGCGAGCCGAGCCGTGGAGACGACGCCTTCCACGCGATGCTGATCGTGGTCTGGGTGACCGTAAGCGCGAGCAGTCCATCCGAGCACGGAACCCATAGCATCGAACCCGACGAGGCAGTGCCACCCAAAGCGCCCGCGCAGACGGCGCGGCTTGCGATCTGACCGCCGACGCCGCCCAGCTGGCCGGCCCGCAGCAGGTACGCGACTCCCTCCTTCCCGATGGCCACCACCACCCCCAGCGACGGCAGCAGCGTGGCTCCCACCGAGCCGAGGTCCGTGTCGCTCGCGTCAAGGGATCGCCAGTTGCTGGGCGCGAAGAACGATCGCATCTGAAGATCGGGCGATAGCTGGATCACAGAGTTGCTGTAAGCAAATGTCTGCGTGGCAGACCCGTTGCCCGTCACCACGTATACGGCCCCGGTCGAGTCGATGGTAGGGCCCGCAGGGCTCCAGATTCCGGCCCCTCCAATGACCGGGGACCAGTAGGCAATATGCGCTCCGCCATCAACTGGCACAGCCCCCAGATAGGCGTGGTAATTGCCGCAGTCGCCAAAGAGCCTACCAAATGGGATGTAGACGCGACCCGACCCTAGGGCAAGCGCGCCGCGCTCCTGCTGAACCAACGGGTCCGAGCCGGGCGGGTCGACATCGCGTTGGCCCACCACCGACCCGTCGGTCAAGCTCAGGGTGAAGAGAACGTGGTGGTATCCGCGCAAGAAGGCGACCACATACAAACGCCGGCTCACCACATCCGCAGCCGGCGTGCCCGTGATGCCGGTCACCGGGCCGATGTCTCCGCAGGGGAGCGTGGGACCACGACGTGCCCTGCAACGATCAAGGGCGAAGCGTAAACATCGCCGTCCACCGCAGCCCGCCACGCTTGATGGGGGATTCCAAGCGAAGGCGCGCCTGGGCCCACGCCAGAGCGAGCCGCGCTCTGGTGGTACTCGGGCCAATCGAAGCCAAGGCTGGGCGAAGGCGAAGACCCGGAGGCTGCGGAGACCGAAGGAGAGCTGGAAGCGGTGCTGCTCGGTCCACCACCACACGCGACGCCGACCACGAGCACGAAACCAAGACAAATCGACAGCCAGGTCTGCGCCTCACGTCGTGTGGTGATCACAGGCCCCAGCTGAACTTGCTCACCCCCGTCAGGCGAGCTCGCGCAGGTCCGATGAGCTCGGCTCGTCCCTGGACGGTCATGCCTCGTTTGGGTCCCATGGCATCGACGACGATGGCCGCGCGCGGCTCGGCGGTCAGGTTGCGGAGCTTGATCCCATCGACGTCGAATTCGAAGGCGCCGGAGTCGTTGAACGCATACATGACCGGCACGACGTGCGGCCATCCGGACGGTCCAACGGTGGCGAGACGGCCGATGCGCTGCGAGCGAAGGAACTCAAGTTCCGGCTCGGTGAAAACCATCACGTCCAATCGTATCGTCGCGGCGGCAGGCGTCCCGCTCGTAGACTGCAAGGACTCAGTCTGGACAACGGCGATTCTTCGGCGCCAGAAGACGCGGCGCCGTCATTGGAGAGTGTGGAATGGCCAGTATCGGCGTGCGCGGTCTGGAGGCGGTCGGCGGCTACACGATCGTGCGCCGCGAGCCACTCGAGAGGCTCGAGGGCTCATTCATCGAGCTTGTTCACGAGCGCACCGGGGCCAGGCACATTCATGTCGAGTGCGCTGACGACAACAACGCGTTCTCCGTGTCCTTTCCGACCGTCCCCAACGACTCGACCGGCGTGGCCCACATCCTGGAGCACGTGGTGCTGGCAGGATCGCGACGCTTCCCGGTGCGCGATCCCTTCTTCAGCATGACCCGGCGTTCGCTCGCGACTTTCATGAACGCACTCACCAGCTCCGATTCGACCACCTATCCATTCAGCACGCGCAACGCCAAGGACTACATGAATTTGCTGCTCGTGTACCTCGATGCGGTCTTCTTCCCGCTGCTGGAGGAGGACTCCTTCAAGCAGGAGGGAATCCGCTTTGAGTTCGAGGATCCAGCCGATCCCTCCAGCGGGCTCCGTTACAAGGGCGTGGTCTTCAACGAGATGAAGGGTGCGCTGGCGACGCCGCAGGCGGCCATGCAGCGAAACCTGGGCCGCACGTTATTTCCGGGTCTAACCTACGCGAACGATTCGGGCGGAGACCCGGAGCATATCCCCGATCTCACCTGGGAGCAGCTGCGGAGGTTTCACGCGGCGCACTACCACCCGAGCAACGCGTACTTCTACACCTATGGCGACCAGCCGCTGGACAGAACCCTCGCCACGATCGAAGAGAACGCACTGGCGCAGTTCGAGCGGTTCGCCATCGACACGTCGATCCCAAATGTGGCGCGATTCAAGAAGCCCGTCACATCGGTCGAGGCCTACCCGGCCACCCCGGGCGAAGACAACTCGCGCAAAGCCCAGGCCCTCGTCGGGTGGGTCACGGTGCCGGCTGTCGACTCGTTCCAGCTGCTGGCGATGAGAGTCCTGTCCGAAGTTCTGCTCGGCAATCCTGGCTCGCCTCTACGCAAAGCCCTCATCGACTCGAAGATCGGCAGCGCATTGGCGGACGGCAGCGGTTTTCATGACGACTACAGAGAAACGGTCTTTGGCGCTGGGTTGAAGGGAATCGCCATCGAGGATGCACAGAAGGTCGAGGCAGTCGTCCTGCAGACCCTCGAAAAACTCGCCAGAGATGGTGTGGACAAAGCGCAAGTCGATGCTGCCATTCACAGGCTCGAGTTCGAGAAGAGGGAACGCTCGAACGCCGGTTATCCGTATGCGCTCAAGGTTCTGTTCACTTTTCTCGGGCCCTACCAGTACGGTGGCGATCCATATACCCCCCTGAATCTCGATGCCGACCTCGAACACCTCGAGCAGGCGCGAAGAGAAGGGCGTTTCTTCGAGAACCTGATCGCGGCCGAGCTTTTGGACAATCAACATCGAGGCCTGCTCGGCCTCGAGCCAGACCCCAGCCTCGAGGAACGAAAGCGGCGCCAGGAGCTGGAGCGCCTGGCGGCCATCGAAGACACGCTCACGGACGCAGACCGAGCCCGTATCGTCGCCGACGCGCTTCGCCTCAAAGCCGCGCAGGAAGCCAAGCAGGATGTCGCCGTCTTGCCGTCCCTCGAGTTGACCGACATCCCCATGCAATTCGAAGACGTCACCAGCCGGCGCATCGACATCGGACCTGCGACCGTGGAGTTTTTCCCGCTCCCAACCAACGGGATCACGTATATCGACATTCGCTCAGACTTCTCAGCCCTGCCGCAGGACTTGAAGGACGAGCTGCCGTTGTTCAGCCGCGTGTTCACCCAAACAGGAGCGGCCGGCCAGGACTATGTCGAGATAGCGTCCCGCATTGCGGGCTACACCGGCGGACTGGGCGCGGCTCCGGCGGTCCAGCCACTGGCAGCACGCGACGACTACCTGCAGTCCTTCTATGTCTCAGGGCGCGCGCTCGACCGCAACGTCGGTCCGTTCATCGACCTGCTCACCGACCTCACAGCTCGGCTGGAAGTCGAACCAAGCCGGCTCAAGGAGGTCATCGACGAAAGCGCAACGCGGCTCGAGAGCTCGATCGCCGGTCTCGGCTTTCAGTTCGCCCTCCTCAGGGCCACCTCCAAGCTCAGCTCCGAAGGCGCCATCAACGACGGTTTGCAGGGGATCGGAATGCTTCACGAGGTTCGCCGGCTGGCTCGGCTTGATGTAGGCGAGCTGGGCGAGGTCATCACCAGGCTGGTCGCCATACGTACCGCCCTCTTCCGCCAGGACTCGGTCCACATCATCGTGACCTGTGAAGAGTCGATGATCGACGCCATCGCCGAGCGACTGCAGGGTTTGGTCGGTGCGCTGCCGGCGGGCGGCGCGAACGGCCATGTCGAGAAGCCCGACCCACTCGCCGCCGCCCCGGAAGCGCGGACGACGCCACTGCCGGTGGCGTTCAACGTCCGCGGATTCAAAACCGTTCGCTACACCCACCGCGACGCGCCTGCATTGCTGGTGCTGGCCAACTATCTCCGCGACACTTTCCTGCACCGCGAGCTCCGTGAAAAGGGCGGCGCATACGGAGCGATGGCCCAGGCGAGCATCGGCAGCGGAACGTTCTATATGGCCTCATTCCGTGATCCGAACATAACTCGCACGTATGACACGTACGACCGAGCGATCACATGGCTCATCGAAGGCCAGGTGGCCGTCGACGCGCTCAGGGAGGCAATCCTGGGCGCTTGCGGCGACGTCGACCCTCTGGAATCTCCCGACATCAAAGGCCGGCGCGAGGCCGGCAACCGGCTTACGGGGTTCACCCGACAAGAGCGGGAGAAGTTCAAGGGGCGCCTCCTCGAGGTCACCGCCGCCGACCTCAAGCGAGTAGCGGCGAAGTACCTGGCGCGTGGTCGCCACGTCCAGGCGACGGTGGCGGGCCCTGAGCTGGTGGAGGCGGCACTCAGGGAACGGCCCGGACTGTTCGAGGTGGTCGCGCCGGTCTAAAGCCCGTCCATGTCAGAATCGGCCCCATGAACCTCTGGCGTCGCGAGTACTTCTGGCCCGCCGTTTTGATCGTGTTCGGCGTCTATTTGCTCCTGAGCAACCTTCACCTCCTGACCTGGCTGCGTGGGGATTTGATCTGGCCACTGGCGTTGATCGGCCTTGGTGTGTGGCTCATCCTCAGGCGAACACGCGCCTAGTCGATCTGGAGCACGGGGTTCGGAATGAATCGGAGGTATAGGAGCCTCTTCTGGCCGGCGATCCTGATCCTGGTCGGGGTGTTCGCCCTGCTCGTCAACGTGGGGCTGGTCCCGGTCGACCGCCTCGACCGCCTGGTGGACCTGTGGCCGCTGATCCTGGTCGTGATCGGGCTGGAGCTCGTCGTCCGGCGTGCGTTGCAAGGAGTGAGCGCCGAAATTGCCGCCGCGGTGATCGTCCTGCTCGCGATCGGCGGCGCAGCGGCTTACGTGGCGCTTGGGCCTTCGACTCCGACGGGGATCCAGACTCTCGATACCGCCGGCAAGATTGGGAGCCTCAATCATGCGGCGGTCCAGGTCGACGCAGGCTCAGCGACCGTCACCATGCAAGGAAGCAGCTCCATCGGCGACGACCTCTTTCGTGCGCATATCGAGTACTCGGGGCGCAAGCCGGCTGTGAGCCTGGATTCCTCGAGCGGTGAGCTCCATATCTCACAGAACGACACCTCGGGCTTCTTTTTCCAGAGCCGCCGATTCGCTCTCACCCTGCAGCTCAGCTCCAGCGTGCCCTGGAAGATTGGCGTCGACACCGGTGAGTCGAGCAACAAGTTCACGCTGTCCACGGTTCACGTCGCGAGCATCGACCTGAACACCGGGGCGAGCAAAGAGGAGATCTCCCTTGGCGCGCCCTCCGGCACGGTGCCGATCACGATCAACGGAGGTGCACTGACCGTGAACGTGCACCGGCCTGCCGGGGTTGCCGCCTCGGTCTCAGTGTCGGGTGGGGCCGCGAGCCTGAGCTTCGACGGCCGCCAGAGGAAGGCAGTGGGGACCCTGACAGCGCAGACGAGCGACTACGACCACGCCTCCGATCGGTACGAGATCCAGGTCGACGGCGGCGCTTGCAATGTGACTGTGGACGCGAGGGGCCTCGGGGCCTAGGGGCCGACTTCCCCGATTCTGTGGTCGAGCGCGCCGATTCGCGCCGTGTGCCGAGACAGCGTGTCGCGGTCAAGCGCGGACCGAAGGCCTCGTGCCGCGATGTCGAGCATGGCCCCGAGCTCGGGCTCGAACACACCGGCGGCGTTGAGAACCTGGACCAGCGCCGCCATCCGCTCCGCGCCGGCGAGCAGCTCACCCTGATCGACTCCGATGCGGGCGAGATCATCTGCCTCTCGCTCCAGCCGCCCCGCGAGCCTGGTGTGCTCGTCATCACCGCGCGCCGCACAAAGCTCCGCGCCGCGTCGGGCGGCGGCAGCGGCCAGACGCGCCTCGAGCAACCGCCCGCTTGCAGCCGGGAGAGCGACGAGCGCCGGGCACAATCCGATCACCTGCTGCCGGCCGACCTCTATGCCGCGCCGCTCCAGCTCCGTGATCACTGCTGAGGGCGCCGTCTCATCGAGGCGGAATAGGTTCAGGGATAACTGAATGCGTTCGTCCGAGCTCAAAACGCCACGCGGCAGTTCGAAGACCAGGGCCTGCACTCCACGCATGCCGCCGGCCGATTCCCTCAACGATCTGGCCAGCGCGCGAGCCGCCTTCAAACCCAACCCAGGCAACAGGATGTTGAATGCCAGCAAGAGTCGCCGTGCGCCGACACATACAGCGCCCGCGGACGGGTGCAGCTCCGGACCGCCGAGGGTCGGACGCACACGGCCGGCTCGAATGTCCGCAAGCGTGTCCTTTTCACCGTATCCGTAGAAGAAAACCGGGATGCGCAACTCGTTCCAGATCCGCTCGCCGAGGTACCTGGCGAGGTCGCGAGCGGCGTCGAGCGACGCCTCACCGAGAGGCACGATCGGAATGACGTCGGCAGCTCCCACTCGCGGGTGGACTCCACCGTGTTCGCGGAGGTGGATCCGTTGGGCCGCCACCCGGACGGATGCAGCCAGCGCGTCGACGATGTGGGGGCCCTCACCGGCAAGAGATACGACCACCCGGTTGTGGTCGGCGTCGGCGTCTACGTCGAGGACGTGCGCGTGGGCGGCAGCGCCCGCGATCTCTGCGATGACTTCGGCACGCCTTCCTTCAGAGAAGTTGGGAACCGATTCGAAAAGTTTGAGGTGCCCCATGCCCCTGCTAGCCTACGTGCCCATGCCCGGCCCGGTCGCGCTCGTGTATGGCGAGGAGCTGATGAAGCATCGCCTTTCCGACCAGCACCCGCTGCAGCCGATCCGGGTCAAGCTGGCCGTGGATCTGATCCGCGCAACGGGCCTGATCGAGCACGCTCACCTGCTGCCGCCACGGCGCGCAACCGTCGCCGAGCTCGAGCTCGTTCACTCGCCCGAGTATGTGGACCTGGTGCGCAAGCTGAGCGACCCCGCGCAGCGGCCCCAGGTGCCGCCCGAGCTTGTCGAAGCCGCCGGCTTCGGATCCGCCGACAATCCAATCTCAGACGAGCTGCACGAAGGGACGTCACTGGTGGTGGGCGCGACTCTTGTCGGCGCCGAAGCCCTGGAGATTGGGTCTGCGCTTCACGTGTTCAGCCCGTCAGGCGGTCTGCACCACGCGCATCGTGACCGCGCGTCGGGCTTCTGCACGTACGACGACCCAGCAATTGCGTGCCGGTGGCTGCGCGAGCGCGGGCATCGAGTCGCCTATGTCGATGTCGACGTTCACCACGGCGATGGCGTCGAGGACATCTTCTACTCCGATCCGGATGTGCTCACGATCAGCCTTCACGAGAGTGGTCGTTACCTGTTTCCCGGCACAGGATTCCCGAGGGATTGCGGCATCGGCGAGGGTCGAGGCACAGCGGCAAACCTGCCCTTCGTACCTTTCACGTGGGACGAACCGTGGCTCGAAGGATTCGAGAAAGTGGTCCCGGCCATGCTGCGCCGGTTCAAGCCGACCGTGCTTGTGACCCAGGACGGCTGTGACACGCACTACCTGGATCCGCTGGCTCACCTTGCCGCCACCACGCGGATCTGGCCGCGTGTGGGGGCGATGTTCCACGAGCTCGCCCATGAGCTGTGCGAGGGGCGGTGGCTGGCGTTGGGGGGCGGGGGGTACGCCATCTACGAGGTGGTGCCGCGAGCCTGGACCCTGCTCTTCGCCGAGATGGTCGAACGGCCGGACCTGGCCGCCGATCTCAACGATGCCTCCGGCGTGATCCCGGCGGAGGAGGCGCAGGAACGTGTGTGGGCCTCGCTGCGCCAGGACCTGCGGACGCTCGGCGAGGTCCACGGCCTCGACTTCGGCTGAGGACCCCGAAGCTCAGAAACGAGCTGTCGCTCAGGCGGCGTAGGTGCGCAGGCAGCGGGTGCAGACGCGCGCGCGGACCGAACGCCCGGCCACAGTCACGCGGCCCATCTGCAGGTTGGGTTCAAATCTCCGGTTGACCCGGTTCTTGGCATGACTGACGTGGTGTCCGTACTGCGGCTCTTTGCCGCAAATCGCGCAGCGTTTGGCCATGAGTCACCTTCGGAGGGGGAATTCAGTCGAAAGGCAGAGGCCCGGGGGAGCCGATCTCACCTGAGCGTTACCGAATTGTACCATGGGCTCTCCATGGCCTCGAAAACCCCCACGGCGCTCGGGCGGGCTCAGCGCTGGGGCAGAATCGAAGTCTTCCCGTCCGCCGTCGCAGCCATCGCCGGCCACGCCGCCACGAGCTGCTATGGCGTCTCGGGCATGGCCGCGCGCGGACTCCGCGATGGCGTGGCGGAGCTGCTCCGAAGGGAAAGCGTGGATCGCGGTGTGGAGGTGGTCGAGGTCGAGGGTGGGCTCGCGATCGACATCTACGTGATCGTGCGCTACGGGATGCGGATCTCCGAAGTCGCCCACAACCTGCAGGAAACGGTCAAATTCGAAGTCGAACGGGCGGTGAACGTCCCTGTCGTGGAGGTCAACGTGAACGTTCAGGGCGTCAAGGAAGAGCGGAGCTGAGTCAGGCCTCCCGTAGGCCGGCCGGGGTCGACGGTCCCCTCTTCAAGCAGGCCTTGCTCGGCAGCCTCAACTGGTTGGCGACCAACCACGAGGAGGTGAATCGTCTCAACGTGTTCCCGGTACCGGACGGGGACACGGGCACCAACATGCTGCTCACGCTCCAGTCCGCCGTCGAGGACATCAAGGAGTCGAACGCTGCCGAGGTGAGCAAGATCGCCAAGCTCGCCTCGCACGGCAGCTTGATGGGTGCTCGTGGGAACTCGGGCGTGATCCTCTCACAGATCTTTCGGGGGTTCGCACGCGCGGTCGAGGGCAAGAGCTCGCTGACCCCTCGAGAGCTTGCCATCGCCTTCGAGGAGGCCGCCAACGCCGCCTACCGCGCCGTCAACAAACCCACTGAAGGCACCATCCTCACAGTCGCCCGCGAGGCCGGCCGGTCAGCAGCCAGCTGCAGATCCTTCGGGACGCGGGCGTCGTCGACGCCGGTGGCTTTGGCCTGCAGATCATCCTCGAGGGCATGCTGAAGTCGGTCGAGGAGGTGGAATCGTTCCAACTCGACACGACCGCGGCGAGGCCGAAGGCGGCGCAGATCGCCCTCGACCTGCCTGAAGGCGGGTGGGGCTACTGCACCGAGTTCCTCATCGACGGCACCAACCTCGACCTCGACCAGATACGAAACGAGATCGAGGCGCTCGGCAACTCGGTGCTCGTGGTGGGCGAACCGGAGCTGGTCAAGGTTCATGTCCACACGGACGACCCCACGCGCGTCATCAACCTCGCCGGCGGCTTCGGGAAGATCCTGAAGCTCAACGTCGGCGACATGTCGACCCAGCACAAGCGCATCCTCGACAGCGAGTCGGCTGCCGGCCGGCCGCCGCGCGCCAACGGAGTCGGTCTCGTCGCTGTGGTCGCAGGCAGCGGGCTGGTCGAGATCTTTCGCGGCCTCGGTGTCGACGCGATCGTCGAGGGCGGCCAGACCATGAATCCGAGCACCCAGGACATGCTCACCGCAGTCGACGGCGTGCCGTACGACGAGGTCGTCCTCCTGCCCAACAATGGCAACGTCATCCTCGCGGCGAGCCAGGTTGCCGGCCTGACCAAGAAGAAGGTCCATGTGATCGAGACACGCAGCGTTCCGCAAGGCGTTGCCGCGGTGGTCGCGTTCCGGCCCGAGCGCGGCGGAGCCGACAACGCGGCGGCCATGAAAGCCGAGGCCGCGCGCATCCAGACGATCGAGGTGACACACGCGGTGCGCGACACGCGTTCGAACGGCCTCAAGGTCAAGAAGGGCGATGTGATCGGGCTCATCAACGACAAGCTGGAGTTCGCGGGCGCCGACTACGCCGAAGTCGTCAACAAGGCGCTCGGCAAGCTTGGACCCGACGCATACGAGCTCGTCACCGTCTATCGAGGCCAGGGCGCGAGCGACGACGACATGGCTCACCTCGAGTCGGCGATCCGCTCCAACTTTCCCGGCCTGGAGGTCGAGGTCCAGCAAGGCGGCCAGCAGCACTACCCATTCATCCTCTCTGTCGAATAGTCCCGCCCGGTGACCTCCAAGCGCCGGTTCGCGGTGGTCACCGACTCCACCGCCGATCTTCCCGACGAATGGCGTGCTCGGTACGGCATCGAGGTGGTGCCGCTGAAGGTCATCTTTGGCAACGAGACATTTCGCGACCGCGTCGACATGTCCGACGACGAGTTCTTCCGCCGGCTCGCCGCCGCGACGAAGCTTCCGACCACGTCAGCCCCGTCGCCGGGTGAGTTTGCTGAGGTTTATCGACGATTGGCAGAGAACCATGACGGGTGCATCTCCATCCACCTCGGCGCCCAGCTCTCCGCGACTGCCGAGGCCGCGCGGATCGGTGCGGAATCGGTGGCAGGCTTTCGGGTCGAGGTCGTCGACAGCCAGACCGTGACGATGCCTATCGCCTTCCTGTGCAGGGTGGCCGCAGAGTGCGAAACCCTGGAGGCGGCCACAGCCGCCGTCGAGGCGCGCGTCCCGAAAACCCGGGTCCTCGCGCTTCTCGACACCCTGCGCTACCTCGAGATGGGCGGTCGCCTCAATCGGGCCCAGGCGATGATCGGGACCATGCTCGACATCAAGCCGCTCCTCCTGGTCGCCGATCGCGAGATCAAGCCGGTCGAGCGAGTGCGGACGCGGTCGCGGGCGATCTCACGGATGGTCGACTATTTTCGCGGCGAGCTGCCGGTCGAGCACGTCGCTGTGATGCACGCCCAGGCGCCCGATGAGGCTCTAAAGGTGGCGGTGGGACTGCGCGCCGAGCTGCCTGGCCAGGAGGTCGCGATCGGCAAGATCGGCTGTGTCCTCGGAACTCACACCGGGCCCAAAGCCCTCGGCGTGGTCTACATCAAGAAGTAGCCAACCTCACCGATTTGCCGGGGAGCGGCCACACGCGCAGCACCGGCGGCGTCAGCGCCACGATCCGAGGCACGGCGGCGACGGCGAGCTTGAACGCATTCTGCTGCCCCCGTCCCCAGGCCAGGCCATACGACTCCCTCAGGGCAGGAGGCAGCAGCCCGGTCGTCACGACCTCGAACGGAACCATCAGCGGTCCCGGCAGCAGACGCAGTCGGGGCCGCACCACCAAATGGGCCAGCGTCTTCGCGCGTGGGGTGACGTACACCTCACCCCCCGCGATCATCCCGAGCAGGTAGCGGTCGAAATCGCGCAGCGATTCCGGGAAGTGATCCCGCGGGATTCCGAGCAGCTCGCCCAGCAGCTTCGACTCCTGGTAGAAGTCGTCACGCTCAGATGTTGTCAGGGGCGCAACGAAAGTCTGGTAGGTGACGAGAGCGGAATCGACAAGCGTTGCGTGTACCCACAGGAGCAGCTCCGGATCGAGCGCGTGATAGTCGTCACCCCGAACGCGGGAGTGCGCTTGATTGACCGCTCGGGCGGCGGCCAGGGCGGTCTCTCGCTCACCGAAAACGATCGCCATCGTCACCAGCACGGTGCGGCGAAGACGACGGATGGGATGCGCGCGGAAGTCCGAATGATCGTCGACCCCCGCCGCCACCTTGGGGTGCGCAAGCTGCATCAGCAGCGCGCGCCCACCACCCAGTAGGAGGATGTTCTCGCGGCTGACACGCCGGGTTATCGAATCGTCTGCGTATAGGCCGGTCAGGTTGTCGCCTTGTCCATCTCCGCGTTGAAGTCGTCGCGGTAGTGCTGGTAGTAAGACTTGATCTTGGCCGAGGTGCCGGTGAAGTCGACAGCATTCATGGCCACGAAGTCTGCCGTCACTGATTTGTTGGCCGCGTCGTAAGCCGCCGGCGTGCGCGCATTCAACACCTTCGCTCCGTCAACCGCGAACGCAAGCAAGGGAACCAGGAAGTCGGAGTATTCGCGTGGCAGCCCGGGCGTGTTTGCCGTCAGCTGCTGCGCTTTGGCCACGTCGGCCTGCAGCGCCGTGTCAGCGCTGGATTCGCCGACGATATCGGCGTTCTTGTCGTCGGTCAACAGCGTTTCAAAATCGGTCAGAGCCTGGTAGAAGGCCTGGAAGAACTGTCCCAACAGCCTGTAGTCGCCGGTGGCCGATTTGAGCGTGCCCAGGGCTCTACGCGCGTGGTCGATGCGGCCGGCTTCGGCGTCGAGGCGCGCGCTGCTGATCGCAGTGAGCCATCGCTGGTCGTGCAGACGAGAGCGAGCCGTCACCATCGCCTGATCGTCGCCGCCGACAATCGCGCTCATGTTCTGAGACTCGGTAACCAGCTCGCCGGCGGTTGACTTGCCCAACTTGGGATCGGTCATCGCCGCGAACGAGCTCACCTGCTGGTCCAGGAGGTCGAATGTGGTGTTCACGTAGGCGCGATGGGCGCTCGCACCGTTGATGGCGCCGCTGGCGTCCGAGATGCGGCTCGATGCGTACACATATCCTGCAGACACGTAGGCGATGAGCCCGATCAGCAGCACGACGACGACGACGACCGAGG
>WNFO01004968.1_pt1 | contig 16608 bp, 15 predicted proteins | sample 5400251 | NCBI WGS metagenome assembly WNFO01 (sample SAMN13153354, study PRJNA577476) | soil metagenome | isolation source: 100 cm saprolite under Madrone tree | place: USA:California | collected 2016-06-14 | reverse complement strand
CTGCGAGGTGCTGCTGGGGGAGCTCGAGCTCGGCGCGGCTCTGATCAAAGTCGACCCCGGCGGCTACACGCTCCTGCCCGCTAACCAGGACCTCACGGCCGCCGAAGTGCGCCTGCTCACCATGATTACCGGGCGCGAAACGAAGTTACGCCACGCGCTCGCGCCGCTGCGCGAGTCCTTCGACGTGATCCTCGTAGACTGCCCGCCGGCGCTCAACATGCTCACGGTGAACTCACTCGTGGCGGCAGATAGCGTCCTCATCCCCCTCCAATGCGAGTACTACGCCCTCGAGGGACTGACCGCGCTGCTCGGGACGATCGAGCAGATCCGCGAGGCCGTCAATCCGCAGCTCGAGATCGAAGGCATCCTGCGCACGATGTTCGACCCCCGGAACAATCTCGCGAACGAGGTGAGCGCGCAGCTCATCATGTACTTCGGCGACAAGGTTTTCCGCACCATCATTCCGCGCAACATCCGCTTGGCGGAGGCGCCTTCCTTCGGCAGACCGGTGCTGTTTCACGACAAGGAATCACGCGGCGCGCTCGCCTACCTTGCCCTAGCCGGGGAGATGATTCGCCGCGAGGAGGACGAGGGCCCTGGGATCCCCGCGACCGAGGCGGGTGCGCAGGACGGCACGCCGCCCGCGGAAAGCGCGGCGAACGCTGGCGAGCAGGCGGTCAGCAACGGTTCCGAGGAGGCGGCGCTGCATTCACGGGCCGCGGCTGATTCCTCCGCCGATTCCTCTGCCGCGGCGGACGAGGTCCCCAGCTCCGCGCCCCGGGAAAATCAGGCTTGAGACCCCCGGCGGGCTCCCGTGGGATGAGCGCGCCGCGAATTCGCTATGATCGGCGCCCATGATGCACAAGAAACCCACCCTCGGCAGAGGGTTGGCGGACCTGCTCGGACATGCCACGGCCCGCCCTGCGCCCTCCGAGAAGGGCCCGGTCCCGGCCCCGGCGCCCCCCGCTGAGCAGCTCGCAAAGCTGCCGCTGGATCTGCTGCAGCGAGGGCGCTACCAGCCACGCATCGACATGCGTCCCGAGAGCCTGCAGGAGCTGGCCGATTCCATCAAGGCTCAGGGTGTCGTGCAACCCATCGTGGTGCGCCCGCTGGAGGTGCCCGGAATCGGGGAGACGCAGCGCTATGAAATCATCGCCGGCGAGCGTCGCTGGCGCGCGGCGCAGATGGCCGGCCTCGCCGACATCCCGGCGATCATTCGCCACATTCCGGATGAGGCCGCGATCGCCGTCTCGCTCATCGAGAACATCCAGCGCGAGAACCTCAACCCGCTCGAGGAGGCGCGCGCGCTCGAGCGTCTCATCAAGGAATTCGAGCTCACCCATCAGGAGGCCGCGGATGCGGTGGGGCGCTCGCGCGCCGGGGTCAGCAACCTGCTGCGGCTGCTGGAGCTTGCGGCGGAAGTCTGCGCGCTGATCGAGAGGCGCGAGATCGAGATGGGCCACGCCCGCGCGCTGCGCGGACAAGCTCGGCGCCAAGGTCGCCATCCAACATTCCGCCGGCGGCAAGGGGAGGCTCGTGGTCAGCTACAACAGCCTGGACGAGCTCGACGGGATCCTGGCGCACATCCAGTAATCACCGCCGCACAGCGCTTGGCCGCAGCACCACCCGCCGTGAGCGGCCCGGGGAGCCAAGGAAGCGCCTGAATAGCTGGATTTTTTGCGTTGCCATGCTGTGGACTCGCGGGCGTGCGGTCTCTATAATCCCGCGGCTTTTTCGCCGGGTCTGGACCTGAGCCCCACGAGACGTAAGGGGGTCGCGTCCTAAGGCTTTGGCCCCTCGACGGGACTTAAGGTGATCGCGACGACTGAGCCCAACGCGCGGCGGCTGGCCTTCGGCGTCGTGCTGGGGCAGGCGGCCGTGACCCTGATCGTCGCGCTCTCGAGTTGGCTGATCGCGGGCCGGGGAGCAGCGTTGTCGGCGCTTCTCGGAGGGGGCATCAGCACCGCTGCAAGCCTCGTGATGGCTGCCTTGAGCTTCGGCGGCTCGGCCGGGGCGAATGCGCAGCGCGCGCTGCGCGCGTTCTACGTCGGTGAGGCCGTCAAGGTCGCGCTGGTGGTGTTGCTGTTCGTAGTGGTGTTGAAGGTGATGACGGTGGCGCCGCTGGCGATGCTCGCCGCGTATGTGGCCACCTTCTTCGTGTACTGGGTTGCGCTTGCCAACGCGTTGCGGGCGCGCGGGATGCCTCGCACGCGCGGGACGCGGACGCCGCGCAATCCCTTGAGTTGAGATGTAAGTCAAGCAAGCTGGATCTCGCGGCGCTCCGGAACCTACATGGCAGCAGCAGAAAACGCCCCCAGTGCCACCGAGTACATCCTGCATCACCTGACGTTCCTGTCAAACAAGGCGCCGCAGGGGATCGTCGAGTTTTCCGTCATCAATCTCGACACCGTGTTCTTCTCGGTGCTGCTCGCGGTGCTGTTCGGGGGCTCGTTCTATCTCGCCGCGCGCACTGCGACCGCGGGCGTCCCGGGCAAGTTCCAGAACTTCGTCGAGATGATAGTCGAGTTCGTCGACAACCAGGTTAGGGACAGCTTCCACGGCACGAGCAAGCTGATCGCGCCGCTCGCGCTCACGATCTTCTGCTGGGTGTTTCTGTTCAATTTCATGGATCTGGTGCCGGTCGATCTGCTGCCGGCGGTCGCGCGCGGCGTCGGCGTCGAGCACCTGAAGGTGGTGCCGAGCACCGACCTGAACGCAACCTTCGCGCTGTCGCTCACGGTCTTCATCCTCATCCTGTATTACAGCCTCAGGATGAAGGGCCTGGTCGGCTTCATCAGCGAGCTCACGCTGCAACCCTTCAACACCAGGAATGTGTTCGCGCAGGCGCTGCTCGTGCCGGTGAACTTCATCCTGGAGTCGGTCACGTTCCTCGCTCGCCCGGTATCGCTGTCGCTGCGCCTGTACGGCAACCTGTACGCGGGCGAGATGATTTTCCTGTTGCTCGCGGTGCTGACTCTATCGCGCGGGCTCGAAGGCCTGACCTCGGTTGGCGGCTGGTGGTGGACTCTCGTGCAGATCGCCCTCGGGCTCGTCTGGTCGGTGTTCCACATCCTCGTGATCACGATCCAGGCCTTCATATTCATGGTGCTGACGATCGTCTATCTGTCGATGGCGCACGAGCATCACTGATGCTTTTCTTAACCGTTTAGTTGCAGGAGAGATGAATGGAAAGCGTTGCACACATCCAGGCCATGACCGTGCTGGCCGTCGGCATCATCTTCGGCATGGGGGCACTCGGCACCGCCATCGGTTTCGGCATCCTGGGCGGCCGTTTCATCGAAGGCTCGGCGCGCCAGCCGGAACTGCTGCCGACGCTGCGCATACAGATGTTCCTGGTCGCAGGCCTGCTGGACGCGGTCGCGATGATCGGGATCGGCTTCGCACTGTTCTTCACGTTCGCGAATCCCTTCGTGAGCGCGCTGCACGCTGCGCATTGACGCGTACGCGTGTTTGACGGGTCGAGGCAGGAGATAGGACCGTGAACATCAATCTCACGCTCATCGTGCAGATGCTCGTGTTCATCGTGCTCGTCTGGTTCACGATGACGTTCGTGTGGCCGCTCATTCTCGGCATGATGGAGGAGCGCTCGCGCAAGATCGCGCAGGGGCTCGCCGCCGCGGAGAAGGGCCAGCAGGAGCTCGCGCAGGCTCGCGAGCGGGCGGATGCGATCGTGCGTGAGGCGCGCGAGCGCGCGCACCAGATCATCGATCAGGCGCAGCATCGCGCCAACGATCTGGTGGACCAGGCCAAGGGCGCCGCCAGCACGGAAGGTCAGCGCCTCGTGGCGGCGGCCCACCAGCAGATCGAGCTCGAAGCGACGCGCGCCCGCGAGAGCCTGCGCCGCGAAGTGGCGCAGATCGCGGTCATCGCCGCTGCGAAGCTCCTCGGGCGCGAGATCGACGCGCGCGCGCACGCGGATCTCATCAGCAAGCTTGCCACAGAGATCTAAGGGCAGCACCTCAATGGCGGACAAGACGACCATCGCGCGGCCCTACGCCAGAGCGGCATTCGAGGAGGCGCGCGGCCAGAAGCTTCTCGGAGCCTGGTCCGAGGCGCTGCACGTTGCCGCCGCGGTGGTGAAGGACCCGCGCGTGGCGAGGCTGCTCGGCAATCCACGCGTTACTGCGAGTGAGCTGGCGCAGCTGGTGATCGACATCGCGGGCCCGCAACTCGGCGAGTACGGACGCAATTTCGTGCGCACGCTGGCGGAGAACCGGCGTCTGGCCTACCTTCCCGAGATCTCGATTTTGTTCGATGCGCTGAAAGACGAGGCGCAAGGGGTCGTCGATGTTACCGTCACCTCCGCCGCACCACTGGACCAGTCTCAGCAGAAGACTCTTGCGGCCGCGCTCGAGCGCAAGTTGAAGCGGGCGGTACGCTTGCACTGCCGGACGGACCCGGAGCTCATCGGCGGAGCCGTGCTGCGCGCCGGCGATCTCGTCATCGACGGCTCGCTGCGCGCGCGGCTCGACCGGATCGCGTACGAGCTGACAGCCTAGACAGACGCTCAAAGTTTCGAGGACGTAAGCACCATGGCGATCAAGGCAACCGAGATCAGCGACCTGATCAAACAGCGGATCGAGAACTTCAAGGCGGTCACGGAAGCCCGCAACGTCGGCACGATAGTGTCGGTGACCGACGGCATCACGCGAATTCACGGCCTGGCGGATGCGTGCTACGGCGAGATGCTCGAGTTCCCCGCCAACACCTTCGGCCTGGCGCTGAACCTCGAGCAGGACTCGGTCGGCGCAGTCGTTCTCGGGGAGTACAAGCACCTGCGGGAAGGCGACTCGGTCAAGACCACGGGGCGCATTCTGCAGGTGCCGATCGGCCCGGAGCTGCTCGGCCGCGTCGTCGACTCACTCGGCCGGCCGCTCGACGGCAAGGGGCCGATCAAGAGCGCGCGCAGCGCTCCGATCGAGCGCGTCGCCCCCGGCGTCATCTACAGAAAGTCCGTGAGCCAGCCGGTGCAGACCGGCTACAAGGCCATCGATGCGATGGTGCCGATCGGCCGCGGTCAGCGCGAGCTCATCATCGGCGACCGGCAGACGGGCAAGACCGCGCTCGCCGTCGACACCATCATCAACCAGAAGACTTCCGGCGTTAAGTGCATCTACGTCGCGATCGGCCAGAAGCAGTCGACGGTCGCGAATGTCGTGCGCAAACTCGAAGAGCACGACGCTCTCAAGCACACCATCATTGTGGCTGCCTCGGCCTCCACGCCGGCGGCCCTGCAGTACATCGCGCCTTACTCCGGCTGCACCATGGGCGAGTACTTCATGGACAACGGTGAGGACGCGCTCATCATCTATGACGATCTCACCAAGCAGGCCTGGGCGTACCGCCAGATCTCGCTCCTGCTGCGCCGTCCGCCGGGCCGCGAAGCCTACCCCGGCGACGTTTTCTATCTGCACTCCCGGCTGCTGGAGCGCAGCGCGCGTGTGAATGAGCAGTACGTCGAGATGGTCACGAAGGGGGCCGTGAAGGGCAAGACCGGCTCGCTCACTGGCCTGCCGATCATCGAGACCCAGGCGGGCGACGTGACGGCGTTCGTTCCGACCAACGTGATCTCGATCACCGACGGGCAGATCTTCCTCGAGACCGACCTGTTCAACGCCGGCGTCCGTCCGGCGATGAACGCGGGCATCTCCGTGTCGCGCGTCGGCGGCGCCGCCCAGACCGACATCATCAAGAAGCTCGGCGGCGGTATTCGCCTGGCGCTCGCGCAGTACCGCGAGCTGGCGGCGTTTGCGCAGTTCGCCTCCGACCTCGACGAGGCCACGCGCAGGCAGCTCGAGCGCGGCCAGCGCGTCACGGAAGTCATGAAGCAGAAGCAGTACTCGCCGATGTCGGTTGCCGACATGGCCCTGTCGATCTACGCGGTCAACAACGGACACATGGACAAGGTGGAGCTGAAAAAGGTGGTGGACTTCGAGGCGGCGTTGCAGGCGTTCGCGCGGACCAACTACCAGTCCATGCTCGACGGCATCAATGCGCAGCCGAAACTCACCAAGGAGAACGAGGCGGCGTTGCAGAAGTGCATCGAGGACTTCATCGCCACGGGCTCATATTAGGCGCTGCCCCACCCCATGCCTGGCACGAAGGAAATCCGCTCCAAGATCGCGAGTGTCAAGAGCACTCAGAAGATCACCAAGGCCATGCAGATGGTGGCCACGAGCAAGATGCGGCGCGCGCTCGAGCGGATGCGCCTGGCGCGCCCGTACGCCGAGAAGATGCGCAACGTCATCGGCCACCTGACGGAGGCGAATCCGGACTACCGGCACCCGTTTCTCGTGACCCGTGAGCCGAAGTCGGTCGGCATCATCGTGATCTCGACGGATCGGGGCCTCGCCGGCGCGCTGAACGCGAACGTGTTCAAGCAGACCCTGTATCTCATGCGCGAGTGGCAGGCGCAGAGCGTTGCGGCGAGTCTGTGTCTCATCGGCGCCAAGGGATTGCAGTTCTTCCGGCGCCTCCCCACGCCGATCCGGGCGAACGTCTCACACCTCGGTGACCGGCCGCACGTGAAGGATCTCATCGGCACCGTGAAGGTCATGCTGGATGCGTATCGGAACGGCGAGATCGACCGCCTGTTCCTGCTGAACGCGCAGTTCGTCAACACCATGACGCAGAAGCCGATGGTCGAGCAGCTGCTGCCGATCGAGGCCGTCGATACCGAGAGCTTGGCTGAGCACTGGGACTACATCTATGAGCCGGAAGCGGCGCAGATCCTCGACGGGCTGCTGATGCGCTACATCGAGTCGCAGGTGTATCGCGGCGCGGTCGAGAACGTCGCCTCCGAGATGGCCGCGCGCATGGTGGCCATGAAGGCGGCCTCCGACAACGCCACCAAGCTCATCAACGAATTGCAACTGATCTACAACAAGGCGCGCCAGGCTGCGATCACGAAGGAGCTCGCCGAGATCGTCGGCGGGGCGGCGGCAGTTTAGGGTGCGACGCTCAAGCGTCGCACGGAGACATTGAATTTATGGCTACCACGGCGGAAGGCAAGATTACCCAGATCATCGGCGCGGTCATCGACGTCGCGTTCCCGCGCGAGGCCATTCCGCGAGTGTACGAAGCGTTGAAGCTGAAAGACGTGGATCTCACGCTCGAGGTGCAGCAGCAGCTCGGCGACGGCGTCGTGCGCACGATCGCCATGGGCTCGTCGGAGGGGTTGAAGCGCGGACTCGCGGTGCAGGCAACCGGCGAGCCGATCGCCGTTCCGGTCGGCAAGGGCACGCTCGGCCGCATCATGGACGTGCTCGGCAAGCCGCAAGACAACCGCGGCCCGGTGGAAGCCAAGGAGATGTGGTCGATCCACCGACCGCCTCCGTCCTTCGAGGAGCAGGCCGGCGGGCGCGACCTCCTCATCACCGGAATCAAGGTCATCGACCTGCTCGTGCCGTTCGCCAAGGGCGGCAAGATCGGACTGTTCGGCGGCGCGGGCGTGGGCAAGACCGTCAACATGCTCGAGCTCATCAACAACATCGCCAAGCAGTACAGTGGGCTCTCGGTATTCGCCGGCGTCGGCGAGCGTACCCGCGAGGGCAACGACTTCTATCACGAGATGATCGAGTCGGGCGTCATCGACAAGGACAACCTGTCGAACTCCAAGGTCTCGATGGTCTATGGCCAGATGAACGAGCCGCCGGGCAACCGCCTGCGCGTCGCGCTCACCGGTCTCACGATGGCCGAATACTTCCGCGACGAGACTCGCGAGGATGGCGGCAAGGGCCGCGACGTGCTGTTCTTCGTCGACAACATCTACCGCTATACGCTCGCGGGTACGGAGGTGTCGGCGCTGCTCGGCCGTATGCCGTCCGCGGTGGGTTACCAGCCGACGCTCGCCGAAGAGATGGGCGTGCTGCAGGAGCGCATCACTTCCACGAAGACCGGCTCCATCACTTCGATCCAGGCGGTGTATGTACCGGCGGACGACCTGACGGACCCCTCGCCGGCGACGACCTTCGCGCATCTCGACGCAACGGTCGTGCTGTCGCGTCAGATCGCATCGCTCGGAATTTACCCGGCGGTCGATCCGCTCGATTCCACGAGCCGCCAGCTCGATCCGCTCGTGGTCGGCGACGAGCATTACAACACCGCGCGCGGCGTGCAGGCGGTGCTGCAGCGCTACAAGGAGCTGCAGGACATCATCGCGATCCTCGGCATGGACGAGCTGTCGGAGGATGACAAGCTCACCGTGTACCGCGCGCGCAAGGTGCAGCGTTTTCTGTCGCAACCGTTCAACGTCGCCAAGGTGTTCACGGGCCAGGACGGCAAGATCGTCCCGCTCAAGGACACCATCCGCGGCTTCAAGGGCATCATCAGCGGCGAATTCGACTCGCTCCCCGAGCAGGCCTTCTACATGGTCGGCTCGATCGACGAGGCCGTGGCGAAAGCCAAGACGCTGCAATAGAACGTAAGGGCGCAACGGATCCGAGCATGGCTGCAGCACACACCATCCAGGTCGACATCGTCAGCGCGGAGGGCGAGATTTTCTCCGGCCCGGCCACGATGGTGTTCGCGCCGGCGTCCCAGGGCGAGCTGGGCATCGCTCCGCGCCACGCCCCGCTCCTGACCCTGCTCAAGCCCGGAGAAGTGCGCGTGCAGACGCCCGAGGGCGAGCAGCATTTCTTTTTCGTCGGCGGCGGGGCGCTCGAGGTGCAACCCAACAAGGTTACGGTGCTCGCAGACACGGCGCTGCGGGCGAAGGATATCGATGAGGCCGCCGCGCTCGCGGCGAAACAGCGCGCGGAGGAGGCTCTGCGGGACAAGGCAGGACACATCACGCAGGCCGAGGCACTCGCGGAGCTGGCGCGCGCCGCCGCGCAACTCAAGATCCTCGAGCGCCTGCGAAGACTGCGAGGGTGACTGTCGGTGCCTGAGGGGCTGCGCGCGGGGTTGCTTCGCAACCTTGCGGGCGGGGTTGCGCTGCTCGTGTTGCGGCGGACGCCCCCGGAAAGCTTCGTCCGCAGCTTCGACCAGCTGCTCGCGCTGCTGTTGCTGAATCTCGCCCTGTGGGCGGGACTCGACACTCTGCACGCCGGGGCCGACTCGCAGCTCCTGCTCGTTGCGCTGTACGGCTGGGCCTGCTACCTGCTGCTCGGTCTCTTCGCATGCGCCCTCATCGCACGCGCGCATAGTCGGGACGCGGATACGCGCGCGTTGCTGATTCCCGCGCTCGCCGTCTCGCCTTACGTACTGGGCCTGTTCTGGCTGTCGGCCGACGTCTCCCAGGTAAGAGCCCGGCCCGTGCTGGCGATCCTGGCAGGACTGCTGTACCTGATCGTGCTCGGCCTGCGCGTCCTGCATGCAGCCTACGGATCGGTGCGCACCCGAGCAGTAATCACCACCATCGCGCTCGTCGTGCTGGCGCCGGTCGCGCTGGAGGTCCTCGATCTCGATACCCGGTTGTGGGTCAGCGACGAGTCGCTAGAGACCGACGACTCCGACGATTCCTCCACGGTCGAGCCGCTCTTATACGACCAGCCTGAGCGCATCGCCGCGGCCGTAGCGCGTGTTACACCTGAGCAGTCGGGCCCGCCAGGGGTGTACTTTGTCGGTTTTGCCGGCAATGGCGACCAGGCCGTCTTCAAGCACGAAGCGCTGTTCGCCCAGCAGGTGTTCGCCGATCACTTTGACGCGGGCGATCGCTCCGTCGCACTCATCAACGACGTCGAGGACCGCGACTCGTATCCGCTTGCGACCGTCACCGGCTTGCAGCGGGTGTTGCGGCTGCTGGCAGCGCGGATGGATACGGAGCAGGACGTGCTTGTTCTGACCCTGACCTCTCACGGGTCGGAGGAAGGACTCGAGGTCAGCAACGGCACCCTGCCTCTGCTGCAGCTCGGACCCGCCGATCTGCGGCAGGTGCTGGACGAGTCCGGGATCAAGTGGCGCGTGATCATCGTGTCCGCCTGCTACGCCGGAGTGTTCCTGGACGCGCTGAAAACCGACACCACCCTGATCGTCACCGCCTCCGATTCCGGGCACACCTCCTTCGGATGCGAGGCCGACCGCGATCTCACGTACTTCGGGGAAGCCTTCCTGCGCGATTCCGTGCCGAGCAGCGACTCGCTGGAGCAGGCATTCAAGCAGGCCGCCCGGCTCATCGAGCACCGCGAGACCGCCGAGCACAAGACTCACTCGAACCCGCAGCTCTACATGGGACCCCTGATCCGGCAAAAGCTGGCCGAGATCGAGTCGGGGAGCGAGCGCCGCGACCAGCAGTCCGCGACCGTGAGCAGATGAGTCCTAAACCTACGGGTTACAATCGCTGCCATGCCGAAAACACAGCCCGAGGCTGCCCCGCGCGCCGCGCCGTTGTCGATCGTGATTCTCGCCGCGGGCGAGGGCAAGCGGATGAAGTCCGCGGTGCCCAAGGTGCTGCAGCCGCTAGCAGGCCGGCCGCTTCTCAAGCACGTCATCGACACTGCGCGTTCGCTCGAGCCAGTCGCCGTCCATGTCGTTTATGGACACGGCGGCGATCGGGTGCGCGAAGTGTTGCAGGAGGAGCGCGTCTCCTGGACGCTGCAAGCCCAACGCCTGGGCACCGGACATGCCACGATGCAGGCCATGCCGAGCGTTCCGGACGATCACGTAACGCTCGTGCTGTACGGTGACGTGCCGCTCATCAGCCGCCGCACGCTGGCCGATCTGCTGGCGCTCGCCGGCCCGAAGCAGATCAGCCTGCTCACTATGGTGCTCGACGACCCGACCGGTTACGGCCGCATCGTGCGCAACACCCGTGGACAGGTACAGAAGATCGTCGAGCAGAAAGACGCCTCGAAGAAGGAGCTCGCGATCCAGGAGTGTAATACCGGGGTCATGGCGGCGCCCACGCGGCTCCTGAAGAAGTGGCTCAAGAGCCTGAAAAACGACAACTCCCAGAACGAGTACTACCTTACCGACGTCATCGCCATGGCGGTCAACGAGAAGTTCGCGGTCAATCCACTCGTCGCCGCGAGCACAATCGAGGCGCTGGGCGTGAACGACAAGGTGCAACTGGCGGAATTGGAGGCCGCTTATCGACGCCAGGTGACGCGTGATCTCATGCTAGCAGGTGTGACCGTCGCTGACCCAACTCGCCTCGATGTACGCGGAACTGTTACCCACGGCAGCGACGTGTTCATCGACGTCAACGTCGTGCTCGAGGGGAGCGTAAAGCTCGGCAACCGCGTGCGCATCGGTCCGAACTGCGCCGTGCGTGACAGCGAGGTTGGAGACGATACGGAGGTCTTCGCGAGCTGCGTCATCGACGGCGCGGTCATCGGACCCGATTGCCGCATCGGTCCCTTCGCGCGCTTGAGGCCGACCTCGACCCTCGACCGCGGTGTCCATATCGGCAACTTCGTCGAGGTCAAGAATTCCCGGATGGGGATGGATTCGAAAGCCAATCACCTTGCCTACGTCGGTGACGCGCACGTGGGAAGTCGCGTAAACATCGGAGCCGGCACGATCGTCGCGAACTACGATGGCGCCAACAAGCACCGCACGATCATTGCGGACGACGCGCACACCGGTTCAAACAGCGTACTGGTAGCGCCGATCACCGTGGGTGCCGGAGCGACGATTGCCGCGGGGTCCACCGTCACGCACGAGGTGCCGGCGGGCAAACTCACAGTGGCTCGCGCCCGGCAGACAACCGTGGAAGGCTGGCAAAGGCCGGTGAAGCAGAAGAAAGAAAGGTAGCCAAGCCCTTGGGTGCTTGGGGGTTTTGGTTTCTGTAACGCAGTTGTAGCACTCGTCCGCTAACGTTTGTGCGCCTTCGACACAAGAGCGCGCCGAGGTGGGGATCATGAGTGCGTCAGAAGATCTGCCTGCCCGGGCAGGGGCTTTTCATCGGTGAGCCGCTGGCCCGTCCGTTTGGACCGGCCGTGCGATAAGAAATACTTTTAGTATCAGCGACTTACAGAGACACTTCTATAAGCGCACCGGGCACCCGGTGCCCTTGGTGCTCAGCGGCTTGCCCGCGGGTGGAGTGACTCCGCCGTGGAATGCACGCCCACGGGAACCAGCGCTGCGGTCGCGCGCTTTCATCACGCGCAGGCGCCCCGCGATCGGAGTCACGCATTTTGTCAGTGGAATCAGCGTTTTCCACCAATCTGAGGCAAACTACGCGCGCCGCTCAATCTGGGTCGCTGCGCAATGCAATGAACATTCGCGGGGCGGGCCCGGAGCCAGGCTTCGGCGGCCGGTCACCCGGTCGATGGAGCTTCTTCGTAAACGGCACGTTTATTGCGTTACCTAGTCTTGAGTTCCCGGTGGTTTTCGGATGTCAGCGCGCCAATTCAGTTAAGGCGGACAGTCATGTGTGGAATTGTCGGAGCGATCGCCGAACGCGATATCGTCCCCATTCTGATGGAGGGCCTGCGGCGGCTCGAGTATCGCGGCTACGATTCTGCCGGCATCGCGGTGCTGAACGGCTCTCGCCATCTGGCGCGCTTGCGCACCGTTGGCAAGGTGAAGATGCTCGACGACGCGCTCGAGCAGACTCCGACCGCCGGCAAGATCGGGATCGCGCACACTCGCTGGGCGACACACGGAGTTCCCAGCGAGCGCAATGCGCATCCTCATATCTCTCGCGATGGGCTCGCCATCGTCCACAACGGCATCATCGAGAATCACGAAGAGCTGCGCGAGGAGCTGGCGCGCCTGGGCTACGACTTTGCCTCGGAGACCGATACCGAGGTCATTGCGCACCGCATTCACCATCACCTCGAGACTGTGAAGGACTTGTTCAAGGCGGTGCGCGCAACGGTGGCAGAGCTCGAGGGTGCTTACGCGCTTGTCGTGGTGAGCGAGCACGATCCCGACCGCCTCATTCTCGCGCGTGAAGGCTGCCCGGTCGTAGTGGGACTCGGCGTTCAAGAGAACTTCGTAGCCTCCGACGTGGCCGCGCTGTTGCCGGTGACGCGGCGTTTCATCTTTCTCGAGGAAGGCGATGTAGCCGAGGTCCGACGCAAGTCGGTGCGCGTGGTCGAGCGGCCCGTTCGCGAGAGCGAGCTCAGCGCCGATGCAGCGGAGAAGGGGCAATACCGTCACTTCATGCTCAAGGAGATTCACGAGCAGCCGCGCGCTATCGCCAACACGCTGCAGGAGCGGGTTGCAAACGGCCGCCTGCTCGAGGCGGCGTTCGGTCCGGCGGCGACCGACGTGTTCAAGCGTACCGAGAACGTGCACATCGTGGCTTGCGGCACGAGCTACCACTCGGCCGCGGTCGCCCGCTATTTCATCGAGCAGATCTGCAAATTGCCCTGCTCGGTCGATATCGCGAGTGAGTACCGTTATCGCAATCCGCTGGTTCCCGCGAATTCGCTGTTCGTGACGATCTCTCAATCCGGCGAGACGGCCGATACGCTGGCCGCGCTGCGCCTGGCGAAGCAATCGGGGTATCTGTCGTCGCTGTCGATTTGCAACGTGCCCGAAAGCTCGCTGGTGCGCGAGTCGGAGCTCGTGATGCTGACGCGTGCCGGCCCGGAGATCGGCGTGGCCTCGACCAAGGCGTTCACGACGCAGCTCACGGCACTGAGCATGCTTGTCGTGGCGCTAGCGAAGCATCACGGCGCCGACGCTGAGCGGGAGCGAGGTCTCATTACGCGCCTCATCGAGCTCCCCTCGCTCATCGAGAGAACGCTCGAGCTCGACCCTGTCGTTCACAGGCTCGCGGAGCGCTTCGCCGAGAAGCGCCACACCCTGTTCCTCGGCCGCGGCGCGCTCTACCCGATCGCGATGGAAGGGGCGCTGAAGTTGAAGGAAATTTCCTACATTCACGCGGAAGCCTATCCGGCGGGCGAACTGAAGCACGGCCCGCTCGCGCTGGTCGACGCAGACATGCCTGTGATCACCGTCGCTCCAAACAACGACCTGCTGGAAAAGCTCAAGTCGAACCTCATGGAAGTGCGTGCACGGGGCGGTGAGCTCATCGTGTTCGCCGATCCTGAGGCCGGCATTCAGCCGAGCGACGGCGTGACCGTCATCGAGATGCCAAGGCATGTCACGTACTTCCAGGCACCTGCGGTCTACACGATTCCGCTGCAGCTGCTTGCCTATCACGTGGCGATTCTCAAGGGCACGGACGTCGACCAGCCGCGCAATCTGGCCAAGAGCGTGACGGTCGAGTAGGTAAGCCAGTTCGCTGCCGCGACCGCTGGGCCGTGTGCGCGGGCGCGTTGCGCACATCAAACGACCCGCACCGCACAGCCGCTCGGCCATAATTGCGTTTATATCCGATCGCAAATAATCGCATTTATAGCCGATAGAATATATAGTGGACAAGCTCGACGGAGCAGGGGCCGGAGCATGTGGGCACAATCCGCCGCTGAAGTCGGCAAGATCATCGCCGCAGCGCGCCGCCATCACAAGCTGACCCAGGCCGAGCTTGCGCAGGCGATCGGCGCGACACAGACGTGGGTTTCCGAAATCGAGAATGGCAAGGAAACAGCGCAGATCGGCAAAGTCCTGCGCGCCTTGAGCCACCTCGGCGTGCGGCTGCAGACCGGTGTCGTCCCTTGGAGCGCGCGCAAGTCCGCCACACCTGAGCGCAAGAGCGTTTCCCTTTCCGACATCATCGGCGCACATACCGAGTCGAAACGCCGCCGAGGCAAACAGTGAGGCTGATGGTATGCCTTGAAGGGCAGGTTGCCGGCCTCCTCGAGACGAGCGGCTCGCGCACCCGCCTTACCTACACTGACGCGTGGTTGAGCGGGGGCGGCGCCTACCCTCTATCGCAATCGCTCCCTCTGCAGCCTGGGCCGCTTACCGGCGCGCCGGTCATCAATTTTCTCTGGGGTCTGCTGCCTGACAACGAGCGCACGCTCGACGCATGGGGCCGCCAGTTCCATGTATCGGTGCGCAATCCTGTGGCGCTACTGGCGTGCGTCGGGGAAGACTGCGCCGGCGCCGTGCAGTTCATTCGCGAAGAACGGTTGGATGAAGTGCTGGCAGCGGCAAACAACACGGCGAAAATACAGTGGCTCGATGAGACGGAGCTCGAGCGCCGCATCCGCCACCTTTCCCGGGATGCGGGTGCGGCCCGAGAAAGCGCTGCGGAAGGGCAGTTTTCGTTGTCGGGCGCGCAGGCGAAGACAGCTCTGTATCTCGATCGGCAACGCAAGCGCTGGGGCATCCCCCAGGGCCGCACACCCACCACGCATATCCTCAAGCCGGTCTCCAACGATTTCGACGGATTCGCCGAGAACGAGCACTTTTGTCTCGCATTGGCACGACGCGTCGGTCTTGCTGCCGCGAATACCGAATGGCGGTCCATCGGCGGTATCTCCACGCTCATTGCCGAGCGCTACGACCGGGTGCAGCTCGCGGGGCGCTGGCACCGGATTCATCAGGAAGATTGCTGTCAGGCGCTGGGAATTCATCCAGGCTTCAAATACGAGAGCGAGGGCGGCCCTGGCTTTGCGCAGATCATGAGCCTGCTTGAGGGCACCGATGAGCCACGTGTCGACCGCGATCGCCTGATGAGGACCGCTTGCCTCATCTACCTGCTTGCGGCGACGGACGCGCACGCGAAGAATTTCTCGCTGCTCTACAGCCGAGGGGTGAGCAGACCCGGCATGCGCCTGGCGCCGATCTACGATATCGCGAGCGCCTGGCCTTATCGGCGACGAATTCCGCCGCAAAAGATGAAACTCGCGATGCGAGTCGGCCGGCATTACAGAATGATGCAGATCCAGCCGCGCCACTTCGAGGAGCTCGCCAAGGCCTGCCGGTACCCCGCCGACGGCCTGATCGCGACGCTCACGGATCTGTCCGGGCAATTGCCAGACGAAGGATTGGCCCTGATGAAGGAAGTCGAAGTCAAAGGCATGGTGCTTGATGTGTTGGCGAAACTGCTGGACGGATTGGTCGCGCAGTGCAAAGCCACCAGGCGCAATCTCCAACGCCGCCTAGGTGCCTCCTCTAACGATGTGCGCAAAGTGTGACCAGGACTGGCGCTGGCGCGCTGGTGAACCTATAGTCTTGGGGCCGGTCTCAATTCTCCACTGCAGGGTCGAGATTCATAATGCGTCGTTGGGTTGCAATGCTGGCTGTCTGGGCCCTCCTCGGAGGGGCTCTCCCGACGCTCGCCTGCACGCTCAGCAGCTCCGACAGCTGTTGTTCCTCCGGATCTCAATATCCCTGCACGGGTGTTTCGGGGTCCGCACTGGACGGCGCACAGGGCGCCTGCTGCTACGTCGCGCCCGCCCTTACGCGTACGCCCGCGGCGGGTGCGGCTCGCATCCGGCTGGAGCCCAGCCATGCTCCCCACTCGCCGGACCCCGCAGCCCCCCTTCTGTGGGTGCTTGCTGCGCAGGCCCCTCAGACCGCGCGGGGAATCCTCGCGCCTCTTGCTCTCTCGCATCGCGATAACGAGTCGCTAACCTATCTGCGCACCGCTCGGTTGCGCCTTTAAGTCCCTGCGCGCCACACGTGGGCTCGATTCGAGCCTGCGTTCTCCTTGCCATCGTTGATTCGCCTTCGTCGCTCAGCAGCGCGCGCGGCCGTGCGCCTGCTGGCGCTCGACCGTTCGGCGATGCACTTGCGCAAGACTTTCGAGTGGACGCAGCCATCATGAACCGATTCAAACAC
>WNFO01010102.1_pt1 | contig 16617 bp, 12 predicted proteins | sample 5400251 | NCBI WGS metagenome assembly WNFO01 (sample SAMN13153354, study PRJNA577476) | soil metagenome | isolation source: 100 cm saprolite under Madrone tree | place: USA:California | collected 2016-06-14 | reverse complement strand
CGCCAAATTTGCAGAGTATCCCGAGACGCGCTCTCCAAGTTTCTTGTCTTAATCCTCAGCCTGGCCGTGGCTCTGCCTGCCGCGGCGTATGACTATCCGCTTTCTTCAACTGCCATTCGCGACGCCTACTTTCTTGGAACAAGGCAAGGAGGGCTCACACCGCAGTTCCTTGCTGCATATTCCCACTTCGTTTCGGAGCTTCACCAGGGAAGCTGTACCTCTGAAATCAGGCTGGAAACTCCCTTCCTCCAGGTCGTTGCTTAGACCGGCGGGGTGCCCAACTACAGCTCGCAGGACGCGGTAAAAGACTTCTATGATAAGCCGATGAAGTTCCGACTTTTTCTGAACATCTGTTATATGCGCCTCGCGCCACCTCCAAATTCGGTCAAAATTAAAGTCCTCCAGAATAAAAAAGAAATTGTGCCTGAAACGGATACCCGCCTGGCATACGCCGAGCCGGTCGACGGACTCTCTACTCTGCCTCCTAATGGAGAGAAGGTAGAACTTGAGTTCGACGCGGGGAAAATCGATTCTTCTGCGATTACGCTGGCAATCGATACGCCGAACGATCAGCACGTAACGGTTGAACTCGACCTGCAAGGCCTGCGTTGACATCGAACCTCGCCGTTAATATTTGGGCAATTCTGGGTTTTCCCTGCATCACGAACAAGGGACTGGGTTAAAGTGTTGGTGGGGAATTCCAGCCGCGCATCGCCGCCACAGGTGGCGCCCAAATCCGTCGTGGGGTGTTGCATGAGTTCAAGAAAATACCTGGTTTTTGCAGTGTTGGCCGCAAGTCTATCGCTTTCTTCCTGCAGCGGCGTGCATAATCGGTGCACCACAAACTGCGTCGTGAACGGCGACGCGTTGTTGAGCGTCTCCATCTCGGACGCGCCACCCACGAATACCACTATCGTGAGCTTCACTTTGCCGATCATCGGCATCTCGTTGACTTCATCGTCAGGCAGCCAGGTTTCTGTGCTCTCCTCCGGCACGGCGGCTAATTTTGAATTGACACGGCTGCAATCGGATTCCGACGTGGTTGTCACAAATGCGTCCGTTGCGACCGGCACTTACACGGCGGTCAACGTCACCGTTGGCGCCGCCTCCGGCACGTTCATCAACAATTCGGGCGCCGCGGTTGGTGCCTGCCCCGCGGCAAATCCATTCAGCGTTTGTGGACTCCCCAACGGAGTCACAACCACGATCACTGTTCCCATTAACCTAACGTTGACGACTGACGCGCACCAGTGGCTGGACCTGGACTTCAACTACAACAACGCGATTGTGACCACGGGCGGTATTGGCATCGACATGCAACAAACGAACGTGCTGACAGCGACAACTACAGTGCCCACCGGCGTTTCCAGCGGCGACTTTGCCAATGTTGACGATTTCACCGGGCGGGTCACTGCCGTTTCCAGTGGCAGCATCAAGTTGACCTCGACGGTGCGCGGCACCCTGACGGCCTCGATCAATTCGTCCACCCAAGTCTTCGATCCCCAGGGACAATGCAGTGGCGGTGTTGGCAGCCTATCCTGCATCGGTGTTGGCTCGATCGTGAGCTTGCAAGGGGTGCTGACGAATACCGGCACGGTGGTCGCCACGTCGCTCGATGTTATCGATTCCGCGACGTCACCTGCCGACGAAGTGGAAGGCACAATTTATCCTAGCAACTGCAACGGCGGGTCAAATTTCGGACTGATCATCAGTGACAGTTCGATCATCACCAGCGGCTCCCCATTGGCCACCGCGGGCTTTGGTAGTGGCGTGTGTTTAACCGTCAGTCCAACAGCGACGTTTCCAGTTGATTTCGGAATTCTAACCGGCCAGCCGGGGTTGCCAGCGCAAAACAGTCCTGGGTTCAAAACTACGAGCGATCTACTCGCGGGTCAAACCATACGCGCCAAGATTACCGGGGCCGCAACGGGCACCAACAACCTGATCAACGCCACGGCGACAGCGATGATCCTGCGCTTTTCGCGCCTGACGGGGACCGTGGGCATAGCTTCGGGCACAGCTTTCACTGTCACCGGACTGCCGTCTTATATCACCGCTTTCACTGTGCCGCCTTCAGTGCAGACGTACACGAACGCCACACTCTTTGAGAATGCTGCCAACCTGTCGGGCGCGGTGTCCATCTCGGCGCTGTTCTACAATCCAATCGGCGGGCCAACACAGCCGTTACAGGCTGCCAAGGTTCGCGAACCCTAAGTTTTTTCACCCGCCTCCGCAAAGGCAACGGGCCCCGGAAGTTCCGGGGCCCGTCTTTTTTTGGAGTGCGAGAGATCTGCTCTCGCTTTTTCGGTCTAAACTCCGGCAACCAAATTCGCCTTGTACTTTTATTACACTCAAAAGCGGCGGCAGAGGCACCCTTCGGCAAGCTCAGGGCAGACCGCACTCAACAGGTTTTAAATCCCCCCAACCGTGGTGTGCGGTGGAAGCGGGTTGCTGAGCGGAGGCATCGGCGCCGACGGAATGTTGGGCGCAAGCGTCGGCTGCAACCGGCGATAGAGCGCCAGCGAAATGGCTCCCATTCCCCAGATGCCGACAACGAACCCGGCCCAGTGACCGATAAACGGCAGGCTTGTCACCACGCGGACCGCCGCAATGCCCACGACCACGCGCAGGAAGAAGGGCCAGAACTCGTCATCGCGGCCCATAATCCACTGGCCAACAATTCCCCCGACAACCACTTCCGAAGCAAACAACATGACCAGCCATAGCATCAGCGAGGAAATGCCCACCAGCATGCCGACAACCGTGATGCACGCAATAATAGAAGCGATGGCCACGCCAAAGAAAACCAGCACGCCCAGGCCAAAAGACGCACCGATATGCCCGGCGGAGTCCACCGTCTCAATTGCAAATTTCGGCATCAGACTGGCCAGCACCAGGCCAAACAAAATGAATGTACCGGTCCAGATGACCCGCCAAAGGTAGTAGCCCCCACCGCGCTCTTCGTGCCTGTGCTCCACCTTCGTGAATTCGGGAGGCGAGGCGAGTTTGGCGTCGGAAGCAACGCTGGGTTCCTTTTGCCCCTTGAAGCTTGTCTTCCCGTCGATTTCCGCGCCGGAAACGATAGAGAGCGATTTGCCCTTTTCGCGCACGGAGCCGCCGATAAATCCGGAGATCGTGGTGGTATCCGCAAAACCAAGAAAATCACGCCCGATCCTTCCATCCAGGGTCAGGGTTTCGCCTCCGGCCGTAAGACTGCGGCCAATCTTCCCGCTGGAGTCCAGATTGAACGTCTCATTCCAGACCATGACATTGCGCTCCACGGTTCCGGTGAGGGTCACGTTGTTCGCCCCAGCGCGCAGATTTCCGTCCACCACACCGCTGACGCGCACGGCCTGGGCGAAGCAGATGAGGTCGCCATTAATGTGGCCTGTCACATCCACCTGGTGGGCGAACGCATAGACATCGCCGTCTACGTCACCATCAATCCGGATGTGTTCGCCGGTGACGAATAGGTCGCCCTTGATCGTCTCGCCTTTTCTGACGTTGACCGTGTCACCCTTGCGGAATTCAGTGGCCGATGCGGGCGTGGCAACCGCCATCATCACGCCGAAGCCGGCGAACAGAACGGCCAGCGCCGAGCCACGCCGCAAATAGCGGCGGAATGCGAACAAGCCGAAGCCAGCCATGGACGCCACGGCAAGTACTTCGAACAAGCTGAACATGGATTGCCATCCTTTCCAGAATGCGCCCTGAAACACCACCAGATTCAGCAGATTCGTGCTGCCGAAGCCGGCTTGTTCAAACTGGCTTTCCCAGGGCAGGATATATCCCGTATACAAGGCGTAGACGCCCAGAACCGCCAGGCCAAAGACCACGCCCCAAATCCATTGCATGTTGCGCTTCACCCTCTCGTGAAACTCCGCTAGCCGCGCGGGCAAAGCCTCGTCCTGCTCGAGCATGGAGCGCGTCAGCAAACGTGATTCACGATCGAGCGCGCGCAGCAGTGTCAGGCAACGCGTGCAGGTCTGCGTGTGGAGAGACACGCCCTGCGCCGCCTCGCGGTCGAGTTGCCGCTCGGCATACAAAAGCAAAGTCATTTCGTCAACGTGGGTTTCGTTGGGGTCTCTATCCCTGTTCATGTCAGGTTCTGTCATCGGGTTCCTCCCACGGCGAGGGCGCTGTTCTCTCCCAACGCTTGCCGCAATTCATGCCGTGCCCGCAGGAGCACGACCCCTACAAACTGCCGGCGGACGCCCAGGGCGTCCGCAATTTCGTCGTAACTCATATCCGAGTAGTAGCGCATCACGAGGGCCATGCGAGCGCGCATGCCAAGCGTGTCGAGAGCCTTGCGCACCTCTTCGCTGGTGCGTTCCTCGATCAGCTTTTCGAGTTGGTTCGGCTCCGGACATTCCAACGGGACGTCGTCAATGTCGTCGGTATCTTTCTCGTGGCGGGCCTTGCGGCGGCGAAGCATGTCCCAGCAATGATTCGCGGCAACTTTGTACAGCCATGCGGTGAAGGACCGCGTCTGGTCGTACTGGATGAGTTTGTCGCGCAACTTCATGAAAATCTCCATCGTGGCGTCTTCCGCGTCTTCGCGCGTCGGCATCGCCCTCCGGCAAAAGCGGAAGATTGCCGGGGCAAATTCCCGGTACAGTTCGCCCCAAGCCTGGGTATCCCCAGTCCGGGCTCGAGCGATTACATCCGTCGGCTCCGTTTTTCCCGGTGCGCTCATTCGCCCTGGTCTCAGCGGTTCCATAGGTTAGTACGCGGCAGCCGTCGCAAAACTATCACAAGTTGCAATACCAAGTGCGAGTTACGGCAGGGCGGCTACTCCCACGATTCTGTCCGGGAAGGAAGGCGCCTCTCGTAAGTGCGGCATCTAAAAGACTTACTTCCGGTACAGTCCCTGGCTTCCCAAAGACACGAAGGCCCCGGGCTGGGCGACCGGGGCATTCGCGCTACTTCTACAAACTTGAATCGAGCTAGAACGTAAACTTCGCCGCAATCTGCAAGCTGCGTGGCCCGCCGCTGCCAAGGAAGGGATACCCAATGCCCACGTCGCCTGTAGCGGGCAGGTGCAGCGCGCCAGCCGAGGTTCCATTGGTATTGATTCCCTGCTGAGCGGCGTCGGCAATGAAGTTCGGCAGATAGGGGTTTGCGAAATTCGGATGGTTGAACAGGTTGTAAGCTTCAAAGCGAAGCTCCATGTTCATGTGTTCGCCAAGGGGTGTCTTTTTGTAAATGGAGAAGTCGAACTGCCGGAAATGCGGACCGCGCAGGGAATTCCGGCCGAGCGACCCGAAGTGCATCGTATTTATACAACCGCCGGTGTTTGTGCCACCATTACCGGCGGCGTTCTGATCGCACTTAGCGCCTGTCAGATCCGGATTGGCAGGATTGATCGAGATACAGTTCCCCGCACTGGTACCAAGTCCGTCCAATGTGCAGGGCACCGCGAACGAGGTGAGTTGCAGGTAATTATTGGGGTCGCCTTCGTGATAAACGATAGGGCCGACAACGTCGGGACGTGCAAAAAACTCGCCGGTTCCGTTGTAATCGTCTTCGAAATTATAGTTCAGGTGGAACGGCTGCCCGGCTTGGACGGTGACTATTCCATTGATGCCCCAGCCGTTGCGAATGATTTTGTAGCGGCTGTCCGGAGCGTTGGGAAACTCGTAAATAAAGTTCCAGGCGATGCGATTGCGAACATCGAAATTGGAGTTCCCGCGATTGAACCGGTTGGGAGCTTGGCTGTTGTCAGGCTGCGCGGCGTTGGGGACGTAGTCTTCGCCGTCGCTCGAATCGTCGATAGAATGTGACCATGTGTAATTGAAGGTAGAAGTGAGTCCGTGCCAGTTGTCGATCCGGAAGCTAGTCTGAAGGGAATTGTAAATCGAGTTTCCCGAGGCTTCTTCATAGTTGTAATAGATTGCGCCTCCGCCCGGACCTAAGAGGGCACCCGGAGTGCAGCATCCCCCTTGGATTACGGTCCCTGACGAGTCGGTGACAGCGTGATAGTCATAGGCCTGGATTTGCGCCAATGTCGGCTGGTTCAAATCGCGGAAGCGCAACAATTTGTGTCCTTGCGAGCCAACATAGCTGACCTGCAAGGTCATCTTGCGGTTGATCTGCTGTTGCAGGTTGAGGTTGTAGTTCTCCATATACGGCGTGCGAAGGTTTTGATCCACGCCAAACCTGTCAGACATCAAACTCGGAAAACCAAAAACGGGCCCGGCACCGAGTTGAAAACCCGACCCGGTGGCTACAGAGATCGGATGGGGAGCGTTGCCGGAATAGGCAGGTCCCGGATCGTAAAAGCTGTTAAACGGCAGGTGTCCCTCGAACATATCCTGCGAGTAGGCATCATAGAAAATGCCAAATCCCGCGCGAACGACAGTTTTCTGATGCCCAGTGACATCCCAGGCGACACTGACGCGCGGCGCAACGTTGTTGTAATCCGGCTGGTAGAGGCGGTCCTGGCCGACGAGGATATCCGCACCGGTGAGCGGATTGAAATTGGTGAAATTCCCGTGCTTCTCCTGGATCAGCCCGTAGTAGTCATAGCGCAAGCCCAGGTTTAAGGTCACGCGACTCGACCAGCGGTAACTGTCTTGCAGGTAAATGGAGTGGGAATTCTCGAATGTGTTCCGATTCGAATCTCCAGAATATTGCAACGCGCTGCTGGGAGTCCCTTGTAGGAATTGCGCGAGATCGTCAAAGTTGATGCGGCCCCGGAAATACGCGTCGAAGATTTGGGAAACCGTGGTGCGCCGGAATTCATAACCAGCCTTGATGTCGTGCTTCCCATGCTTCCAGGAAATATTGTCGATATAGTGCCAGTTGGCGTCCACGCGATGGCGTGTGTCCGACGAACTTGCCCCTAATTGTGGGAGCGAGCCAACGTTGATCCGGGGAAGGCCCAGATCGGCACCTGAGGCGCCTGTGTCAAGTCCGATTGTGGACGGATCGAAATGGCGGTCCTGCGGGAAGAAGCCTTCCGCAAAACGGTTCCAGCCGACGCGGACTTCATTGACAACGGAGGGACTCATCACGGAAACAAAGGAAATGGAGACGAGCTGCACGCGAGTCGGCGTGAAGGTATTGTAGGTTGGCAAGGCACCGCCGCCCACCAGGGCGAGCGGAAAGCTCTGTTCGCTGTCGCCGAGGAAATAGCGGCCGGTGAGCATATTGTCCTTGTTGAAGTTGTGATCGATCTTGATGATGCCGCCGTTTACGTTGTTGGAAAACGGAGTCAATAGCGTCGTATTTGAGGACACAGTCGCAAACGATCCGTCCGAATTCAGGCCGTCCGCAGGATTGCCAATGCAAGATCCTGAACCATTGGGCGTAGGCCATCCTTTCTGCGCCAATATCTTGGCGGCAACCGGATTGATAGAGGTAGGATCACCGCTAACAGGAGCGTAAAACAGGATGTCGTTAGGAGTAGGAACGCAGGACGGAGTCGATTGAGAACCGACTTCGCGCAATCCTTCGTAGTCGATGAAGAAGAAAGTCTTGTCCTTGAAAATGGGCCCGCCGAGGGAACCGCCGAACTGATTATTGTGGAAAGGATTTTGGGGCAAGGTCGTGTTGTCAAAATAATTTCGGGCATCGAGTGCGTTGTTGCGGAAAAATTCGAAAGCGGAGCCATGAATCTGGTTGGTGCCGCTCTTGGTCACGACGTTGACCACGGCGCCGGCGCTGCGGCCATATTCCGCCTCGAAGTTTGAGGCGACGCGAAGTTCTGCGATGGCTTCTATGGGAAGGATCGTGGCGGGAGTGCCAAAGACACCGGCTTCGTTGATCGCGGGGTCGTTGCGGTAGCCGTCATTCATGTCCGTGCCATCCAGCAGGAAATTGTTGGCCCGGCCGCGGGCACCGTTGACGGAGAAAATGCCGAAGGAGCCTGGGGAATCCGTGATCTGGTCGGGAGAGCCCGTGACGCCAGGGACCAGGAAGATCAACTTCTGATAGTCGCGGCCATTCACCGGCAACGAGGTAACAATCTTGGATTCGACGATGCCCCCCAGTGTGTTCGAGGTGGACTCCACCATGGGGAGTTCTTCGCCGCGCACTTCGACAGTCTGAGCCGATTGACCGAGTTGCAGGGCGACATCGGCGCGCCGCTCTGAGGAAACTTCCACCTTGATGCCAGTGACCACACCGAGCTTGAATCCCGCCTTTTCAACACTGACGCTGTAAGTACCAATCGGCAATTCCGGCGAATAGCGCGGAAAAAGCTGTTCATCAGCTACTCCTTGATCGATTCAATAGTCATCTCGAAACCCCGAGAGTGTTGCGGACGCGTTCCCCGACGAAGCGTCCAAGGACACCATGGATTGTTGCCAATGAACATACTCAGAGAAAGGTTGAGAAGCAAGTTTTTCAAAAGAAAATGTTTCCAGTTGAACTATGGAGCAACTGCGGGAATAAGACGGGAGAATGGCGTGACACCGGTCACAAACTCGCCCAGGCTGGGCCGCCGGCAATTCGCTAGTTGGATGGGGATGCGGTAGATTGGAAGATTGAAGTTTCGCGGAAAGATTGCACTGTAGCGCTCTCGGGCAAAACTATGGCGGAGAAACTACCATCGCTGGTGATCGTGGGACGCCCGAACGTTGGCAAATCCACGCTGTTTAACCGGCTGACCGGCACCCGCCGCGCGATCGTAACCGATGAGCCCGGCATCACCCGGGACCGCATGTACGGCAAGACCGAATGGAACGGCCGGGTGCTGGAAGTTGTGGACACCGGCGGCATTGTGCCGGACGACAAAGCTCTGATTCCCACGGAAATTTTTCGCCAGGCGCGCGTCGCGTTCGAAAACGCAGCCCTGCTGGTGCTGGTGGTGGACAGCCAGGCGGGTTTGACGCCGCTGGATCAGGAACTGGCGCGACTGCTGCGCAGCACGGGGAAGCCGTTTGTGGTCGCCGTGAACAAGATCGATTCCACCATGCAGGAAGCAAACGCGGCGGCCTTCTATTCCCTGGGCGTTCCGGTGTTTCCGATTGCGGCGGAGCACGGCACCGGTGTGGACGACCTGCTGGACGAGGCGTTGAAACAAGCGCTGGGACACGCGGTGGAGGACCAGCCGGCCGAGAAAAAGGAAGTCGAGATTGCGATTATCGGGCGGCCAAACGTAGGGAAATCCACCCTGCTGAACCGTTTGGCAGGGGAAGAGCGCTCCATCGTTTCACCGATTCCCGGAACCACGATGGACAACGTGGATACGGACGTGGTGCGCGACGGTCGCGTTTACCGCTTTGTGGATACCGCCGGAATCCGCCGCAAGGGCAAAACCAAACTGGTGGCTGAAAAATTAAGCGTGGTGATGGCCAGGCGTGGCCTGGAACGCGCCGATGTGGCGCTTCTGATAATCGACGGCGAGCACGGCGTGACCTCGGGCGATGCCACGATTGCAAGCTACGCCGAAGAATCCGGCCGCTCGGTAATCATCGTCGTGAACAAGTGGGATCTCGCCGTCGAGGCAGCTCAGCGCGCCGAAGACGTCTCGGAAAAGAGCGCCCGCGGCAAGGCCAAGCGCGCGACGGCCGGCGTGAAGCAGCGGCCTGTTGACAAGCACAAGCTGCTCTTTGATTACGAGAAGATGGTTCAGCAGAAATTCAAGTTCCTGAGTTACGCACCAATCATCTTCCTTTCGGCAAAAACCGGCGAGCGCACCGAAAAGCTCTATTCGCTGATCGACCACGTCGCCCAGTCACGGAATCGCAAGGTCTCTACCGGCGAGCTCAACCGCTGGCTGAAGGAAGATGTCGATTTGCAGCGGGCATCAACTCCCAAGGCCCGGCCGGTGCGGATTTATTACATGACGCAGGCCAAGGTCGCTCCTCCGGTGTTCTTGCTCTTCACCAACCAGAAGAGGCCGCTCCATTTCAACTTCGAGCGCTTCCTGGAAAACCAATTGCGCGCCAAATGGGATTTTACGGGCACCCCAGTGCGCTTTGTGCAACGCCTGCGCAAACGCGAAGATCGCTCCCCGGCCGGTGGCGACGAGGAGTAAGCACGCAGGATGTACCATTCGGAAACATCGCGTCGCGCCATTCAAGTACTGTGGCTGCCTGTAACACCTTCTGATAAACTCACACCCTGAAAGGGGATCTCCACTCCCCCGCGCTTTTTGAGGGTGAACCGAACTCCAAAATGAGCAGCGCAGCCTCAGTCGCGATTTCCGAGGAGCAGGACGAGCGGTATTACCGCATCGGCGAAGTCAGCCGCATCACCGAGGTGCGCCCCTTTGTTCTGCGGTATTGGGAAGAAGAGTTTCCCATGCTGGAGCCGGTGAAAGGCCGCCAGGGCTATCGCCTGTATCGCCAGCAGGACGTGGATCTGGTGCTGAAGATCAAGCGCCTCCTCTACGACGAAGGCTTCACGATTGCCGGCGCGCGCCGCCATCTGCGCGACCTCGAAAACGGCGGCGGCCTCGAAGCAGCGGTCGAAGAGATTACCGCCGCGACCGTGGCTGAAGGCGAAGCCGTGAAGTTGAACCGCAAAATGCTGCTGGACCTGCGCGATTCCCTGCGCAGTTTCTTGACGCTCCTCGAAGGCAAGTGATACCGTGGAATTGTTAAGTTTGCGGCCGTTTAACGTGACCGCTCCGGTCGGGACGTAGCGCAGCCTGGTAGCGCGCACGCTTGGGGTGCGTGAGGTCGCGAGTTCAAATCTCGCCGTCCCGACCATTTTTCCCTAGTTGCCCCTCCCGGGGAATTATCTTCCTTACTCATCTTTTGACCACGAATAGTTGGCCGTCCAACACGGTGAACTTTCCAGTTCAATCACGGCTAACTTTGCGGTCATTCTGTCAATCCGAACGCGTAGGTGATCAGATGAAAAAACGAAAAGCCATCAAATCGAAAAAGCTGAAACGGAAGCAGCAACCCCACAAAAAAGTCAGTATCGAGCGCAAACCGCAGAGCTTTGTGGAGTTCCTTAGGAGTTCTCCCCTGTTTGGTTCCGGAATCGACCTAACTCGACAGCCTGATCCTCCAGATGACGAACCGTTATTTCCCGACTGTTGAGCAACAGCAACTGGGTTCCGACTACAATGGATACGTGGAGTGTGTACTGACGTGAAAAAGGCGCGGGTGTTGCTGACGAATGATGATGGTTACCAGGCGGCGGGGCTGAAGGCGCTGGCGGAAGAATTGCGCACGGTTGCGCACGTAAGCATTGTGGCGCCGAGTTGGGAACGCAGCGGGGCCGCGCAGAGCTTGACGTTGCGGCAGCCGATTGTCTGCCACGCGACTGGGGAAAACGAGTGGGCCATCGACGGGACGCCGGCGGATTGCGTCATCGTGGCGCTGCACAAATTGCTAAAAGAGCCGCCGGACCTGGTGATTTCGGGAATCAATCACGGTGCGAACCTGGGCGAAAACGTTTATTACAGCGGGACAGTAGGCGCGGCGCGCGAAGCGGTGATTCATCACGTACCCGGCCTTGCGATGTCGCTTTGTTCGAAGCGGGGAAATTCGGATTTTGCGGCGTCGGCAAAAATCGCGCGGCACGCGGCCGAACTGATTCTGAAAGAGGGTTTGCCGCCGCAGGTGCTGCTGAACGTGAACGTGCCGGAAACCTGGAATGGCGGGGTGAAGTTCACCCGGCAATCGAAGAAAATCACGCGCACCGTTCTGCGCGAGGGCAAAGACCCGCGCGGCCAGGATTATTATTGGTTGAGTGAGCAGCGGATTGACAGCGGTATGGAGCTGGACGCCGAAACAGATTATGCCGCAATTTTTGCCGGCGAAACGTCGGTGACGCCGCTCCATCTGGATCCGACGCATACGGAGTCGCTCAATCATCTGAGTCACTGGGCGGCTTTGCTCGCTTCGAAATAATCTCCCACCTAAATCAATAAGCGCATCCGCAGCCGCGCACGCGGTAGAATACCGGGGCGATGGCAGAATCCACCACCTATGACGTGGTCGTAATCGGCGCTGGCGTATTCGGCTCGTGGACGGCCTGGCATCTGGCGAAACGCAAACTCAAAGTGCTGGTGCTGGATGCATACGGCGCGGCCCACGCGCGGGCCAGCTCTGGCGGAGAGACGCGCATCATCCGCATGAGCTACGCCGCGGATGAGATTTATACGCGCTGGTCGCAGCGATCCCTGGTGCAGTGGAAAGAGCTTTCGGCGGTATGTGGCCAGCCGCTTTTTCAGCAAACCGGCGTCCTTTGGTTGGAAGGCGCGGACGACCTGCGGCTGCGTGAATCTCAGACGACCATCGAGCGCTGTGGCATCGCGAACGAGGTCATGGACAACGCAGCCCTCACAAAGCGCTATCCACAAGTGAATTTCGATGGCGTCAGCCGCGGCCTGCTCGAACCGGCCAGCGGCGTGCTCCTGGCCCGGCGCGCTGTGCAATCCGTAATGGACGAAGCCAGGAAGAAAAACGCCGAGTTCCTGATCGCCCAGGCCATCACACCGGATGGCGGCGGAACGATCTCAAAGCTCGCCACATCCCGTTGCGGCGCGTTTTCCGCGTCACACTTTGTGTTTGCGTGCGGCCCGTGGCTCGGCAAAGTTTTCCCGGAACTCCTCGGCCAGAGAATCTTCCCCACTCGCCAGGAAGTTTTCTTCTTCGGAAGCCCGGCGGGCGATCCGCGGTTTGCGCCACCGGCTCTGCCAACCTGGCTTTTCAACCACGATGAAGTTTACGGAATGCCGGACATTGAATCGCGCGGCCTGAAAATGGCCCGCGATGTCCACGGCGAACGCGTAGACCCAGACACGCAATCGCGTATAGTCAGCGAGGAAGGCGCGGAGTGGGCCCGCAACTATGTGGCTCGCCGGTTTCCGGCGCTGAAGGACGCGCCAATCGTGGAAACGCGCGTTTGCCAGTATGAAAACACCTCGAACGGAGATTTCCTGATTGATCGACATCCAGAGATGCCCAACGTCTGGCTTGCCGGCGGCGGCTCTGGTCACGGATTCAAGCACGGCCCGGCGCTGGGCGAATACCTGGCCGCGCAAATCTGCGGCGAAGGAAAAGCGGAACCCCGCTTTTCCCTGGCGAGCAAGGCAACGCAGCAGAAACGCGCCGTTTTCTAACCCGCGATGACCTTCAACGAAACTTTCGCCAAGCGTTTACGTCTTTATTAGGGTAGGGGTTTGCCTCAAGCCTTTCCCACAGTCATTTCGACGATTCGGACCAAGGAGGAAGCATGCAAGGAGCAAGAAGAGGAGCCGGGCAGGGTGTGCTGGCGCTGCTGGGCCTGCTGTTGGCACTGGCGCTGCCGGCGGGGGCCGCGGCGGCAGAAGAGTTTCACGTTCCGGTGGAGTACTACAAGCTGCCGAACGGATTGCGCGTAGTGCTTTCGCAAGATCACACCGCTCCGACAGTGTGCGTGGGTGTCTATTACCGCATCGGGTTCCGCATCGAGCCGAAAGACCGCACAGGCTTCGCGCACCTCTTCGAACACATGATGTTCCAGGGTTCGAAGAATCTCGGAAAAATGGAATTCATCAAGCTCATCCAGACCAACGGTGGAATCCTGAACGGCTCCACGCGTTTCGATTTCACAAATTATTTCGAAGTTGTTCCCTCCAACAAGCTCGAAACGATTCTCTGGGCGGAAGCGGACCGCATGAGCGGCCTCGCGGTCACCGAAGACAATTTGAAAAATCAGCAGGGCGTGGTGGGCAACGAGGTGAAGGTGAACGTGCTGAACCGTCCGTACGGCGGATTCCCCTGGATCGACCTGCCCATGGCCGCAAACGTGAACTGGTACAACGCGCACAATTTCTATGGCGACCTGACGGACATCGAAGCGGCAAAGCTGGATGAAGTGAAGCAGTTCTTCGACACCTATTATGCGCCGAATAACGCGGTGCTGGTGATCGTGGGTGACTTCGAAAACGCGGACGCCAAAAAAATGGTGGAAAAATATTTTGCCGGCATCAAGTCCGCGAAGGTGCCGCCGCAGCCCGACCTGAGCGAACCCAGGCAGGAAAAAGAAAAGATCGTCGTAAAGAAAGACCCGCTGGCGCCGCGCCCGGCGATTGCCATCGGCTACCAGATGCCAGAGCGCAACTCTCCCGAATATTACGCGATGGGCCTGCTGGAACAGATGCTGATCGAAGGCGACGACAGCCTGCTACGCCAAGAGCTAGTGCAAAAGCGCGGACTGACCGACAGCGTCGAAGGCGGCATCAACATGCTCGGCAACATGTTCAACTACAAGGGGCCGATGCTGCTGGCGGCCGACGTCACCTACGATCCGACAACAAAGCCGGAAACGGTCATCGAAGCAATTGACACGGTGATCGAACCCCTTCGCACCAAACCCGTCGACCAGAAATCGCTCGATCGCGCGCGAGTGAAACTCCGCTCCAGTCTCTACGACACAATGGGCGAATTCGGCGGCTTCGGCTTGATGGATCTCCTCGCCAGCTTTGCTCTCTTTGACGACAATCCAGCCCGCGTGAATGATCTGGTGAGCCAATTCAACAAAGTGACTCCAGAACTCGTGCAGAAAACCGCGCAGGAATATCTGCGCTCGACGAACCGCACAGTCATTGAATTGCAACCCGCACCGAAAGACGCCGCAGCACCGGCGAAAAACCAGTAGGCAAGGAGAATACAAATGAACAAAACAATGAAAAAGCTCGGCCTGCTGGCAATCGTGGGAAGCATTCTGGGAATCACGCCTGCCCTGGCGCAAAAGCAATCCCCGCCCGAGGGCGGTCCCCCAAAAGCGTTCACGATGCCGTCGAATGAAACCTATACCTTGCCGAATGGGATGAAGGTCACCCTGGTACCGTATGGAATTATTCCGAAAGCGGCAATTAGCCTGTCCGTGGATGCCGGAGAAATCAATGAGGGGACGAGCCGCGTCGGAGTGGCCAGCCTGACGACCGACTTGATGAAAGAAGGCACGGAAAAACTCAGTGCTCAACAAGTGGCGGAAGCCGCGGCGCGCATGGGAAGCACGCTGGAAGTGCACGCCGGCAACGACCAGACCAAGCTGGGAATCGACGTCCTTCAGGAATTCGCCCCGGATGCGGTGAAGCTGTTGGCCGACGTCGCGCAGCATCCGCGCCTGCCGCAATCCGAAATCGATCGCTTAAAGAATGACGCGCTGCGGCAGATCGCGCTACAAAATTCGCAGCCGCAAACGATTGCACTCGTAAGATTCCGCAAGATTCTATACGGCGAGCATCCCTACGCTACGGTGGTGCCGACGGAAGCTGACGTCAAGAAACTGACCATCCAGGATGTGAAGGATTTCTACGCCGGAAATTTCGGCGCGCAGAGGGCGCATCTCTATGTCGCCGGAAAATTCGACGCGGCGGCGGTCAAGAAGGCCATCTCCGAGAGTTTTGCAAATTGGAGCAAGGGACCCGCGCGCATGGAAAATGTTCCGGTACTGAAGCCTCAACGAGTGCTGGACGTGACGGACCGCCCCGGCGCCCCGCAATCCACGCTGATCGTGGGATTGCCGGTGCCTCCCGCGACTAGCCCCGATACCGTTTCCCTCATCGTGACGAACTCACTTCTCGGCGGCTCATTCAATTCGCGCATCACTGCGAATATCCGCGAACAGAAGGGCTACACTTATTCCCCTCGCAGCGAAATCTCGCGTCGCTATCACGACGGGTATTGGGCGGAAACCGCGGACGTAACCACACAATACACGGGGCCTTCCCTGAAGGAAATTTTTGGCGAGGTCACGCGGATGCAGAAGGAACCTGTCAGCGAAACCGAACTAAAGGGAATACAAAACTACCTTTCGGGAATCTTCGTGATCCAGAATTCCAACCGCAGCGCCCTGATCGGCCAACTTGAGAATGTGGACTTTCAGGGGCTTGGAGAAAACTACCTGAAGACGTATGTGGCCAAAGTGAACGGGGTCACTCCGGCGCTCGTCCAGAAAATGACCCAGGACTACATCAAACCCGAAGAGATGACCATCGTGGTGGTAGGCGACAAAGCAAAGATTGCGGATCAGTTGACGGCGTTCCAACCGTCCAAATAGCGGGCAGCCAGCAGTTCAGGTTTTCTTCAAGCGGCGGCGGGAAGCGTCCGAAGAACGCGCGATGCTTTCCTTCCGCCGTGCTTTTTCTACGTACAGGTTCTGGTCCGCTTCCTGTAGAAGTTTTTCCACCCGTTCGCCTTCGCCGTGATAAACCGAAGCGCCAATACTGGCGGAAAGCGGCGGGTGTTCCTGATCGGCGGCAAGCGTTTCGCGAATGCGAGTGGCCACGCGCTCGGCTTCTTCCTCGCGAGCTTCCGGCAGAATCAGCGCGAATTCGTCGCCTCCGTAGCGAGCGGCGGTATCAATGGCGCGACAGTGGAATCGCAGGATATCAGCCACGCGGCACAACGCCCGGCTGCCGACAAGGTGGCCATAAGTATCGTTGATTTTCTTCAGTCCATCTAGATCGAGAAGCAGCACGGCAAACGGCCGCCCGGTCCGCAAAGTACGCTCAGTCTCGGTGTCCAGAACATCCAGAAGCTTGCGATAGTTGGCGAGGCCCGTAAGCGGGTCACTTGCCGCAAGATGCCGCACCTGCTCAAAAACCTTTGCGCTGTCAATCAGCGAGCCGCCAAGCAGGATCGCGTAACTCATCACATTCATGGACTGTGCGAAAACGAACGGGCCGTCGAGCAGCTTGATAGACTGGCACGCCGCGAG